>JGI26470J50227_1000916_pt1 | contig 11117 bp, 16 predicted proteins | sample FreactTroBogLake_FD_50227 | JGI IMG/M metagenome (IMG submission 50227) | reverse complement strand
GGAAACGAGACGAGGCAACTTAATCGAAACGGGAATCGCGAGTAGTTCGGGCCTTCGCTGGTTTGCCATCTGGGCGTACTTCAGGAAATAGATCAGAACATGGAAGCTTGTGTTGTGATGTGTGCGGACTTAATTCGCGTTCTTCGAGATAGAGGCGAATATGCTCGGTTTTGCCGGCTAAGGAGATCGTGGAGTCGCCTAGCGTCAGTAACATTTTTTGAGCAACACGAATCGCGTCTTGCTGTGTATCAATCGTCGCTTTCAATTCCTTAAACGTAGGATCATCAGACAACTTGGCGACCGGAGCAGCCTTCGAACAACCAACGCACAGCAAAACCGCCAACAGTAAATAACGCATTGAAAGCCTTTCACTGAGAAATCATGGTTGCACCAAACGCCATCGTTTACGATCCGACCGGGCCATCTTGGTTCGCATTCGTGCGATTGTCCGCTCCAAACGAACGGGCCGACGCGATGGAACTCGTTTACCAGCATGCCGAGATGATCCAGCGACCTGGAGTCGACGGAACAGCCTTCCTACAGGTTGGCAAGAAAGGCGACCCATTTCAAGTCGAATCGTTTGTGGACGTGGACAGCTTCTCTGCTGGTTTGAGCCTGAAGGCCGCGTACAAGGCGATTGTCGGGGTTAATCTTTATGACGTGTGGGTGGGGAACGTCAGCTACTACTCGGCGTTTTCGCACAAGTATTTCATCACGGATGTGTCCGTGAGAGTGGCGTCGATCGGCAAGTCTGCTGGAGGTCTCAGCACGCTCGGGCTCGCGCGCGTTGATGCTCTGTGGACGATGGTTCCCGTGTATCTTGGAAGTTGACGATGACAGCTATCGAAACCGACAAGCGAAGAATCCAACGATCCCCGCAGGCAACTGTGTGGATTGCTGATGCGTTGCGGGAAGCGGATTTCGTCGAAGTGCCGTATCTGTGGCTCGACAAACTTCGGATCACATGCGGGCCGGAAGTAGATCAGGCGCACTTTACTTACATCTATGGCGACATGATTCGGGACGTGGCATTTCCTGAAACGCCTTCGTCAAGTTCGCCGAGTTCGTCGTCCTCGTCATCACGAGCAACGACAATGCAGTATTACCCGCCGATTGATTTGGCGGGGAAGTTCGTGAAGGTCTGGATTCCTGACACAGTCTATGAAGACTTTCATTCTGGTGACACCGAAGAACTCGAAGAGGAAGCCGAAGACGGTGCGCCCGAATCCGTCACGAATTGCGAAATCTATTGGTATGGTCGAATCGAGCATGACGAACGGGACACGCACGGAACGCTGATCGGTTCGCCAAACCATATGCGGGGCGAACAGTCAGTCACGGCATTTGGTCTATTGAGACTTCTCGAACAGGAAGTCATCGACACGTCGTACGTCGAAATCGGAGATCCGGAAGCCAGTTCAAGTTCGGCGTCGTCTTCAGGGTCTCTGCCAGCCGATGTTTACAAAGTGCAGACGGGGCTCGACTTCAACATCGATCCGGGTGGGCAGTATGCTTTACGAGGAAATCGATGCCAGTATAAGCATTATGGATCATATCTGTTTTCGTGGAATCCTCGCGGTCAGTTCGTGTGGAGTGCCCGCGACGCCGTCGAATACTTGCTGATGCGGCAAGTCCCGCTCGACGGTTCAGCAACGGGAGCATTCGCGAACTATTGGCGGCTCGATTGTTCCGATCCGAATTATCTGGATTGGTACGATATCGACATGAAGACGAATGGGCGAACGGTCAAGGAAGTGATTGACCGTCTGATCCCTCGCCAACGTGGCGTCGGCTACTTCGTCGACTTCGACAAGAGCAACGACCAAATCGTCTTGCACATTTTCACATTCTCAAGCTCGTCGGTGACACTGCCAAACGGCGATGTTCTCGCGGCGAATCCAAACACGAGAACACTCAATTTCGAATCTGCGTTGGACATCGTTTCGGCGGTCATTTCCGATACTGTCGTGACAAAGTATCACCGTGTCGTTGCTCGCGGCGAACAGCGTACAACGACGTTCACGACTCAGATTCAATCGACGGCAACGACATCGGCGGCACTCATCAAAGCGTGGGACACTGGCGACGAAGCGGACTACAAAAACGCGGCTTCGAGCGATGCCGACTACGGATCACTGACGCTCGCGCAGCAGCAGCAACGGAACGCGATTTACCGTGCGTCCCCAAGTCTCGACGAGGTTTATCGGCGGTTCAAGCTCAACGATACGCTCGGCACATTCGCCTGGAACTGCCAGATTAAAGATCCGCTTGGAGTCAACACGACAGCCTACGACCTTCGTGGCGCTCAATTCGTGATTCCGTTTTCAGCCGTCAATTCAACAGAACCAGCGGGATATGTCGGCAACGACTATGTGCCAGCACTTCGAGTCATGCGCGCTACTCCCTTTTATGAGGGCGTCGATTACAGTAGTACAAATCTGTCGAGCTTCGATTACAAAACGATTGTGACCGGACTTCGCCAGCCATCGTTCATTCCACCAATGGTATTCGCGCAGACGAGCACGCTCAGTTCTTCCAGTTCCTCGTCAAGCTCATCAGCGGGGGCCAACCGCTATGAATTGATGGACCGTCTTTCGCGCTCGTGGGAAGCGGCCGGAGACAGAACGTGGGCGTGTCGTGTCGGAATCCTCGATACGGAACCTGGAATCGAAATCACGGCGAATCCGCCTCATCTGTTGTCGGGCAATTCCGATTCAGGCTTCGCGGCAATGTCGCCTGCCGAATCACCAGCGAACCGCAAGGGAATCGCCTACACGAATATGTTCGTGACGTTGACGGTGGAACTGACAGAGCACGCCCAGCAAGAGTGGACGATGTATGAACCTCCGGTGCACGCGCCAGAACAGGTTCTAATCATCAACGTTCCGAACGCTCGTTTCGACTATGTATTGCCGTGGACTGTTGTTGATGTGAAAGACGGGAAGGCCATTCAAACGACTTCGGGAGGCTTTACACGTAATGATACTAATCGGCTACTGACAATCGCCTTGACCGCAGCGGAGTGGTATTCGCAGGAACGGCAAACGCTCAATCTGGAATTCCAGCAGATTCGCGGGATATTCCAACGTGGTTGGCTGATCACGGACATCGGGGCCGATTACGAATTGTCGTCGTCATCCAGTTCTGCAAGCTCGTCGTCTGGAATCTCGACAACGCGAATCAATACGCCAGTGACCGCGATAACCTACACGCTCGCGCGAGGGGATCGACCCGGGTCAACTGCAATCGAAACGTCATATTCTGAACTTGATTTCTCATCTGATTTGCAACCGTAGAAAGTCGACAGATGAGCGTTGAAATCCATCACGCATTGACGAGGCTCGACCAGCTTGAGCGGGAACTGTCGCGAATCCCTGTCCGGCATCCGGTTCAATTCGTTACCGATCCTGCCAATTCGGGATCGGGAAGCGGCAGCGGTTGCGGATGCTGTGATTGCTTCAACTGCCTGACTCCGAGCCAAGCAACTGTTGGAGGCTGCGCAGCGGCTCCCAACGGGGCAGCGTACCAGTATTACTACAATTCTGGCGTGACTCCGATGAGCGATGTCGGCGGCACGGCGTCAGTCACAACGTTCACCTATGGTGCGGCTGTCTGCGGTTCGTCGAGTTCAAGCTCATCAAGTTCGTCATCGAGTTCTAGCAGTGGTTCAGGATGCACATGGTACTCGTGCCCGGTAACGCTGTGTCCGCCGTCGAGCAGTTCGAGCTCTTCGTCTTCATCGTCAAGTTCATCGAGTTCAGCGGCGTGCGGCATATATCAGCAAACGCTCGTGATTACGCAGGTCACTGGCGATGACGGACTACTCTATCAAGTCGAAACGATCTATCTTCGATTTGTATCCGGTACGGACTGGATTGGAGCTGGTGGCTAACGATGGCACTCCAAATCTACCAATCCATCAATCCTGTCGATCCAAAATGCCCAGCGGCGGCAACGGCAATGAGTCCCGAGAACTTCGTGACGATCTTCGGTGCGACCGGAGCGAAAAAGTTCCCATGCAAGCCGTGCATCAATCCTGTGAAACCGTCGTCGTCGAGTTCGTCTTCTTCCTCGTCAAGCTCGTCAGGAGGGTGATCGTGGCTCTCCAGCTTTTCCAATCTCGTCGCAGGCTGTCGGATGCACTTTGCCCGACGACTGTAGATGCTCGCAATCAATCGTCGGTTCCGTTCAATGGTGGCCAATGCTCACCGTGTGTCACTCCGTTGGCTAGGTATCAATGTTGCTGCAACTGTTTCTCTATCTCGTGGCCTGGACTGACTGTCACGGGTTCCAGCACGGGAGCGAATAACCTGCGCGCGGCGGCAGCGGCACAGTCGTTCGTTCTCGGGCGAATCGACTGGGACTCTGGGTATCTCTCTTTCAGTGGATGGGACAATAAACAGTGCGAACCATACTGGATTTCTGCGTATTCGCCGAACCCCCATATTTGCGGGTGGGAACAATTGAGGCCGCATTATGCGAGCGGAACAAGTGTTGAAGCGTATCTGTTTGTGTCGGAAACTCCACCACCAACATTTACGCGAAGCACGGCGATTGGTCTCAGGTGGAACGACGCATTAGGCAGCGACACGTACAATAGCTCGATCGTGTATCAATGCGCCAATTTTACATGCAGCGGAGGATTGTTCACCCTCCAATCATCGAATGCTTATGACCGACTTAACAACCCAATCACGATCACGCCACCAGCGACAATCGTCCTGACCGCGTCCGCGTGCGAAACGATAAGTTCCTCCAGCAGCAGTTCACACTGATGGCAGTTCCACTGTATGTATCGACGAAGGGGGCAACGTCTCGGTGTCAAAGCCAGATCGACGCGGTTAATCGTGCGTTCCAATTCGTCATCGGATTAAACGGGAATCAGTGTTCGACTTGTTTGGTTCCGATAATATCGTCGGCATCGTCCAGCAGTTCGAGCAGTTCATCTTCATTAAGTAGCAGTGCAAGTAGCTCGTCGGCTTCCTCCTCATCGTCATCGTCTAGCGGATCGTCCTCAAGCGGAAGTTCGTCGAGCAGTTCATCGGCTTCATCGTCCAGCAGTTCGTCATCTTCGTCTTCCTCGTCGTCGAGCGGCTGCACGGGAACGTGCGTTTGGTTTTGGCAAGCGGGCGACTTCTGGTCTTCATTGTCAAATACTTGTTCAAACGGATGCTCATGCGCGGCTCCTGCATTCGCTGGGTCATTCGTTGGGCAACAGACAACTACAATATGTGGGTAAACTATGGCTCAGTGCAAAAACTTAGGAAGGATTCACGCGCGAAGTGATACCCATCCAGACATTTACGGGTGCAGCGTCAAAACTGTTTGCACGCTCGAAAAGAGCGACGTGAATCTATTGAATGGCTCCCCGATGCCGTTCTGTTCTGAGGAGTGCAGCGGATTCGTCCCGTTGGGTATTTCGGAAACTATTTCACGGCCAGTTCAAGGGCCGAAACGATTCGTTACGAACGTCGAGCAACCACAACAGACGCCACCAGAAGCGGGACAGGGCAACCCGTCGAAGTCGATATCACTGGGGCCGCTCACGGACTTTGATCGCGTAACGGTAATCAACCTCGCGCGGCGTCCTGACCGATTGGAGCAATTCAACAAGGAAATGGGAAACTGGCCGTTTCGCAAGCCGGAACGACTCGAAGCCGTAGACGGGAACCGATGTAAAGCTCCAAGCGGGTTCAAGGAAGGCGATTATGCTTGGGCGTGCTTTCAGTCGCATCGACGAGCGGTCGAGGACGCGGTAAACGCTGGGTCTCAATCTCTCATGATCCTAGAAGATGACGCGACATTGGCCGACGGATTTACTGAAGACTCCAAGAAATTCCTTGCCGCACTTCCAGATGATTGGGAGTTCGCGTTCTTCGGGGGCCGCACAGAAGGCCCCGTTCTCGTCTCGCCCAACGTCGCGAAGATCGTTCACATCGACCGTTGTCATGCTTACGCTGTTCGCGGGCGAGCATTAACCGAACTCTACCGATACTGGCACGAGTGGCATACTGGCCATTGTGATTGGGCGTTGTCTAGGTGGGTGGCCAACTTCAATTCGTACTGTGCGGTTCCGTGGCTCGTCGGTCAGCGTGGCGGATGGTCAGACATCACATACAACGAGAAACCGCCCGAATTTTGGCATCACGGCCCGATGATTCATGCAGATGGACACATGCAATCAGAACACGCATTCCAGCAGGCGAAAGACGTTCAGCAGCATCATCTAACGTGGATGCAGAAAGTAACGACGCTGGCGGGAACTGTTGGCCACACGCTCGCGGGCGGTGCTCAGTTCGCCGATCAAGCGATGATCGACGAGCGGCTGAAGATTTGCAGCGGGTGCAGCTTCAACGAGAACGGTCGATGTACGCTCTGCACTTGCTCGCTGACATCGTCCGCCGATTGGACGAACAAGCTCGCTCACAAGGCGTCAGCGTGTCCGCACAATCCGCCAAAGTGGGGGGCGGTCGAATAGTGTGGATATTCGTTTCATACAACAGGCCCGAACGCTGTCGTCACGCTTTGGAGTCAATGGTATCCGCCGGCCTGTCCACTCCTGGGCGATTGATCGTTAACGGTGCTCAGCACGAAGAATACGCGAAGATCCCGCTGCCCGACGGGTGGGAGCGTTACCACTTGCCCGTCAATCTTGGATTGTGCGGGGCGCTCAATACAGCGTTGTGCGCATGGCCAAACGAACCTTGGTACGGGACACCGACTGATGACGACGAGGTTTACACACAAGGCTTCGACAAGATGTTGATCGAAGCGGCTGGTTCGTGGTGCATCTCGCACGCAAACGACCATTGGCAATCTCAGTCTCGACTTTGGTCATACTGCACGTATGGGGGCGATTTGCTTCGGTCGATTGGATACTGGTTCCCGCAAGGGCTTTGGCACTATTACGCCGACGACGTTTTTGAGACCGTTGTGCGTGAAATTGGCAATCGCCGCTGGTGTCCGCAAATTCACTCCGCTCACAAACACCACTATTCCGGGACGGCACCTGACGATCACACCTATCAAATGGGGCGAAGTCGCTGGGGCGACGACGAAAAGCGTTTTCAGGCATGGAAATCAAACGAGTGGCCGACGATCCGCGAACGACTGAAACGAGTGATTCCGCATAGTCTTCAGAGGCCTGGAGAGAGTGCTTTTCAGTGATCATCGACCGGCGTGAATCACATCTTCTGAATCGTTCTCACTCAATACTTCGGGCGAATAAACCACTTCAATGATTGACGGAAACGGATAATCCGTTGATTCTCCGTCAGGATTAGTCCTTCCCCTGACGCGATATTCGCCTAGGCCGTTTTCGCCGCAAAGTATTGCGGTTTGACTCTCCCAAATCGGAGGGCTAGAACCAGGAACGGCGACAAGCAGCACGTTTTTAGGATCATCTTCGGTGGCAAAATTGATTAATAGAGGCGAAAGATGAGGCGAAACCGGAATCAAATATTTATCGTGAAATTCCATGCTTCTCATCTCGCGATCCTTTTTGCTCTCCATTCCCACGGCGGGATCGGTTTAATGCTATCGCTGTCTCCCCCGCTCCACAACCCGCGATGAGCTTCCCGTGCGTCGATTTCAGCGGCTGCGAGTTTCGCGTCTTTCGGGGCGTACTGCTTGAAGTGCCAAGCGGCCCCACTCGAAACCATCGCATGATTGATGTCAACCTCGCCAACAAACACCGTCGCCAGCGTTCGCCCATAGCGGTCTGTGCCCGTTGAAACAATCCGGACGTCTCGGCCGTCGACGAGCTCCATCAGCCGAGCTCGTGATTCTCGCCCGAATGATTGGTGGAGCTCGGGTGCGTCGATTCCATTCAGCCTGACCACAATTGTTTTTGCGTGTGTCACAACGCGAATTGTGTCGCCGTCCGAAACGCTCACGACTCGCGCGGTGAATTCCATTGGCGGGGCGGCGAGCAGCAGCGGGAGCAGGATTGTGAGCATGCGGAGATGATGCCAGAACGCGACAAATTATTCTCGAAAATAACCCGCAATCGGTCGTCGCGAAATCTTTCCCAACCCTCACATTTTGTGTCTTGCGTTCGCCATAAATCGGAGTACCATTGTTCTCTATAATTCAATTCCGGGTTCGCGCCGCTCCCACGAGTGCCTGAGATCGCGAAACTGACGGGCTTTCTACCGTGCTATCAACCGATCCAAGGTGGCAGTCTATCGCGTTCCAGCGTGAGTTTGCGGGCCGAGATCTGGGCAACGCGCCACCAGTCTGAAATCGCCGGTGTCAGACAAAAAGATTTCTTTGTCACGTTTGAATCATAAACGCGGATTGATAGCTTAGACATGTCGTCTACCTCCGCGAAGCTTCCTTAACAATTTGATCGGAGTATCGAAATGGCAAGCTCAGCCAAAGCACCTTCGTTGAAAGAAATCGAAGCATCAGAGTACGTTGTGATCGTTGGTGATCGCATCGCTTTTGCGTCGAAGTCGCTGGTTGAGACGATCGAGTATCGAATCAAAAATGGGGGCATGTTGGCGACAATCTTGAGGGACGTCCGCGACTGATCCCTGTTGCCATTTTTGTTGCTCATCGACGCCCGAATTCGTTCAGCGGATTTCGGGCGTTTTCGCTAAATCCCTATTTTGCATGGGCCGACGATGGCACGACGATATTGCGACGATGGCCGGAAGGGATTAGAAATCCGTTGCTCTATCCAGCTGAGCTACGGGCGCGAATGAATCATGTTGCCTTTGGTGTTGCCTGTTTGTCTGATTTCCACAATTTCTCGGCGAAAGCTTGTGATTCGACCTGCACATAATAACTCATCGTGGTCGAAATGTCGCTGTGGCGCATCAACTGGCGAAGTTCGGCCGGCATGACTCGAGATGCCCACCGTAAACCGAACGAGCGGCGAAGATCGTGAGCTGATGCGAATTTGCCGCTATCAGAGACGACGACGCCCGAAATCTCGCCGATGCTCGAGAGAACCTTACTCGTCGTGTCCATTCGGCGGACGTGGACATGCCGTACTTTTGGGACGTGAAAGACAAATCCGTGACGTTGCTCGAGCGGCGTTTTCAGGATCCAACGCCCGAAATCCGGAGTCAGAGGCACGGTCTCGAGCTTTCCCGATTTTTGCTCGGTGATCACGAATTGTGGATAGGCATGCGCGGTCTCGAGTTGAAAAGTCCCGGGCTCCCAGGAAAGCCGCAACGCTTCCTCGAGTCGAAGGCCGGAAAGCCAAAGTCCGATGATCAGCCGACGCCAGTGCCGCCGCTGGATCCGTTCAAGCCGGCATAGATTCGGATCCAGCCGAACGGCTCGAACCATCCTAAAAACCTCGAGATTCGTAAGAGGCCTTCCTTTGGCACGGGATCCTTTCGCTTGGCGAAGTGACGGGAATGCCGGAAGTTCTCCCAGGTAGCCGGCGGACTTCGCCCAGGACAACGCGGCTTTGATCGTTCGCAAATTGGTCGCAATCGTCGCTTCTGACCGGCCGGCATGCCGAAGTCTGGAGACGAAAGCCGACAGGACCGTGCTCGAGATGTCGCCGATCGTTTCCGGATCCATCTCGGTTTTCAGGACATTCAGAGCTGACATCGACCGTTTTCCGCTGTTCTCACTCAGCGACTCGAGATGATCGTCATTATAGATCAGCATGAAATCAGCCAATGACACGGATCCTCGCCCGTTTGGGATCCGCGAATTCAACTCCTTCTCGAGAGTTTCAGCCGCCTTGTGGGCATCGCGAACGCCTTTGCAGCCGCTGGAAACCGTCTTTCTCTTTCCGGTGCCGGGGTCGATCCAGCGGAGCATCCAGTGCTCGCGCCCGTAATCGACGAGCGATACGGAGATCTTCGAGGGTTTCACGCTTGCGGCTCGTTTGGTTTCGGTTTTTTCTTGGTGCTTTGACCCTTGCGGGTAGTCTTCTCAGCCCTCTTTTTGTCTATCTCTACGCGACTTTTGTGGCCAAGTCTTTTGGCTGTAATTTGGTTGTCCAATTCACCTGTTGCTTCTTCCGCAAACTTAGTTATCGCACCGAGATATGTCGTGTGCGATTGAGTCCACGGCATGAATGCTTTTTGCATCTTGTTTTCAACCATTGTCGTCATGATGGCAGCGATTTTCTCTTGCGCCTTCCGCAATTGGCTGGCGACGTGTTCAAGCTGCTCGATCGTCGTTTCATTCCATGTTTTTGCCATGAACTCCTCCCGTGGGGAAAAAAAATCTGAAAATATTTTTGGCGACGTAACTCTAGCAATGTCGCAAGCTTATGAAAGACAGCAGTATTATTGCTGACACAAATCTTACCGCAGCAACCGTAATGCTGCTTGCAGCAGAAAAAACGGTCGATAAAATACCGCCGCAACGCACAACGACACACGTCACACAGACAACGAGATACGACAAATGATCGCAAAAACGCCCGGCCAAAAGAAAACCGCAAAGGCCACCGCAACCCGTAAGAAACTCGGAAACCATCGAGTGCACGCAGCAGTCGGCGAGATCGACGCGACGAAGGTCTACACGATCAAGCAATTCGCCGACGCACTTGGCGTGACAATCAATGCAGTCGTGGAGATGCGACGAAATGGCCTGCGAGCCAGAGGGTTTCGCCCTACGGTCATCGACGGGGCGGAATATCAGCGATACGTGAATGAGCTTCCCGTTGCGGAGATCAAAAAGCGATCCGTCAACACAGCTGAAACATCCGTGCCATCAACCTGATGCGCGAGCGGCGTTCATTATTCTCGACCGCCGACCGAATGCAAATGAATTTTGTGCGAAGTTTAGTTCGTAATTCGAAAGAAGGGAATTCGGATCATGATCGAATCACTATGGACGGTGGCTTATTGCGGTTTTGTTGTGGTGCTTTCTGGCGTGTGCTTTTGGCTTCTGACCGACGACGACGGACGCCCGCGATTCAACGGGATGGTTGAAGACCGAGAGATTGAAGGAACCACGCCGCTAAACGATTTGGCGGCATAACCGGCGAAGGGAATCGCCTCTAGGGACGCGGTGTGGAAGCATTGGTCGGTGAGGGATGTGGTGTAGGTCTCGCCTTGTGCGGGTTGCATTCATCGGCCGGGAGTTGGTTCGAGGCCAACCGTCTCTATTTTCACGGCCAAGGCCACTCGTTGTGGCAA
>JGI26470J50227_1000915_pt1 | contig 11133 bp, 9 predicted proteins | sample FreactTroBogLake_FD_50227 | JGI IMG/M metagenome (IMG submission 50227) | reverse complement strand
TGACTTGGAGAATCACCCATGGTGATTCTCCGGTACCTGCTCCCCGATTGAAACAGCTTGCCTTTCAAGGAAAGCCACCCGCGAGGGTGGCTTTTTTTATCGCCGCCTCAGACGGCGGCGACGGCCTGAATCTCGACCTTGTAGGCCGGATCGGCCAGACCCACCTGAACGCAGGCCCGGACCGGGGCCGTCCCTGGCACCAGCCAGGCGTCCCAAACTTCGTTGAACGTTTCCCTGTCGGCCATGTCGGCCAGGTAGATCGTGCACATGAGCATCTTCTCTTTTGAGCCGCCGACCCGAAGCAGCGTTTCCTCGAGCTGGGACAACACCTGCCGGACTTGGTCTTGGGCGTCGGCCGGCAACCGGGCGGGAACTTCAACGACGTAGGCAACGCCGCGATGGACGGTGGCATCGGACCACCGGGTGGTGGTTCCCAAACGGGTGATGGGGTGGAACATGGCCGTAGTGTACCCGATCGGAGGCTCCGTGGGGAGAACTGGACACCCCCGGCTTTCCTCGCTATTCTGACCATCCGTGATTTCCGACGCAAACTTCTGGACCCAGCTTCCCCGACCCTTCACCATTTTGGCGCCCATGGAAGACGTGACCGACACCGTGTTCCGTCATTTGATCGCCGGCCGGGGGGCGCCTCATGTGTTCATGAGCGAATTCATCAACGCCCGCGAACTCTTCCACAAGAAACGCAAATACGGCCGCCAGCGGGCCTTCATCGACCCCGTTGAATACCAGGCCTTGGGGCTCGGTGCCTCGCCAGAAACCGCTGGTGGGGAATCGCCCAGTGATTCTTCGAGGCGATCAGAAAAGGCCTCGAGGCCTTTTCTGGTCGCCCAGATCTGGGGCAACGACCCCGAGGCCTACCGTCTGGCCATTCCCCAGCTCCTAGAGGGCGGGTTCGACGGCATCGACATCAACATGGGCTGCCCTGCGGCGAAGGTGGTCCGCCGGGGCGAATGCTCGGGACTCATCGACCGACCCTCCCTGGCGAAGGAACTGATCCAAGCCGCCCAAGAGGCTTCCGGAAACAAGCCTGTATCGGTGAAGACCCGGCTGGGCATCAAGGCTCCCAAGACCGAGGAATGGGCGGGCTTTCTCCTCGAACTCAACCTTCCCACCCTGACCATCCACGGGAGGATCGCCGCCCAGATGTCCGAGGGCGAGGCCGACTGGGGCGCGGTTCGCCGGGTGAGGGAACTGCGCGACCAGATGGGAAAGGCGACCTTGATCGTGGGAAACGGCGATCTGTTCAGCGCCGACGATCTCGACCGCCGCTCCGCCGAAACCGGCGTCGACGGCCTGATGGTCGGCCGGGGGATCTTTCGGGATCCCGACATCTTCCGCACCCATCGTCCCCATCGAAGCTTCGACCAGGCGAGTTGGGACGAGCGCCGGTCGGTGATGGTCCAACACATCGAAGAACACCGCCGGGTTTGGGGTGGGGTCAAGAGCTACGACATGCTCAAACAGTTCTTCAAGGTCTACACCCGGGGGCCCGAGGAATACCTCTCGCTCCGGGAAAGGCTTTTCGCGACCAGGACCTACGATCAGGCCTTGAACGTCATCGCCGATTTCAGGTAAGTTAACGTACACGCATCCCAAGGAACCCCCGATGTCCGACCTCTCTGCCCTCGAAACACCCCTTTCTGTCTGGAAGGAGTCGCTGAGGGCCATCCGCGCGAATTTCCGCCCCGGGCTGGTCCTGTGGACCGTCGCTGCCCTGCTGGTGGGCGCCTACTATTTTGTTCCGGCGGCCCAATCGACCTTCGACGTCGTGGCCGGTTGGAAGGCCCAGGGTGGATTCCTCTACAGCTTTGCGGCCACGGCCGTGTTCGGGGGTCTGATTCCCTTTCTGTTGATGCGGATTCTGCCGGCGACCCGGGCCGACGCCACCGGGCCGGTGTTCGTGTTCATGGTGGTGGTTTGGGGGTACCGAGGCGTCGAGATCGACCTGCTGTACAGGCTACAGGGGCTGATGTTCGGGAACCAGGTGACGCTGAGTGTCGTGGCCCCGAAGGTGGCTTTCGACTTGTTCGTCTACAACGTCGTCTGGGCCGCCGCATTTCAGTTGTTGACCTACCACTGGAAAAACCACCAATTCAGGGCCTCGGCCTTCCGGGGTTTTCCCTGGAAAGAGTTCTGGACCCGCCGGGTTCCCGTCGCGCTGGTTTCGACCTGGGTCGTCTGGTTTCCTGTGGTGACTCTGGTCTACTGCCTCCCCTCGAACCTTCAAATTCCGCTGTTCAACCTCGCCGCCTGCTTCTGGGCCTTGGTCGTGGGGACGTTGACGAAGGTTCGGTGAACGCCCTCGCGGTCACCGCGAGGATTTGACAGGCCCAGAGGTATACGCACCACGGTATTGGTAGTAGCTTTCTGAGAAATGGAAGATTTCGGGGTCCTGTACACGCTTGCCATCGTCATGTTCTCGTTTTCTCTGTTTGCGTTCTCCCTTTGGGTGAAGAAGCGCGACCTGAAGAAGAACCTGCCCTTGGCGCTTCAGCTCTTCGTGATGGCGCTGTATTGCCTCGTCTGGGTGCAGATTTCCAAGATTGTCGAGCCCCCGAATTCCGTCTTCTGGTTTCGGGTTTGTCTGGCGGCCGACTGCCTGATCGCTCCCTTATTCCTTTGGTACGTGGCCGATCTGACCGGGCTGGTCCCGCGCCGTCGTTTGCTGGTTTGGTCCTTGGTGTTCGGAGCGTTTGCGATCATCGGTTTGGTCCTTCCCGGAGACTCGATCGTCGACGGTTCGCGCCCGTTGGAATTCGAAGTGCCCCTTCCGTTGGGAGTCCGGCTCGCCTACCACGTGGTGACGATCGGCCCCCTGGCCGTGGTCCCAATGCTGGTTTCCCTTCCCCTGGCCCTTCAGATCGGTGGAGTCTTGCTGAGGCACGGCAGGTCGGGGCGCCGTCGCGAGGCCACCCGGGCGATCCTCCACATGTCCTTGGCCTTCGGCGCGGTTTCCAACGACTTCCTGGTCGGTATGGGGGTGTACCAGTTCCTATTCGTGATCCCCTACGCCTGGGCCCTCTCGACGCTCCTGCTCGCCTACGGGGCGTGGCTGGAAATTGTCCAGGGTGCCGAGGCGATGGACGATTTGGCCGCGACGGAGGCCCGGCTCGGGGCGGTGGTGCAGATGGCACCCATCAGCGTCTGGATGTGCGACACCTCGGGGGTGATCGTCCTTCAGAACGACACCCACATCTCGCTGGTGGGACGCCACGTGGGGGAGAAGTTTTCAGGATGGTTGGTCAGCGGAAAGTCGCAACTCGAGGACGCGGACCGAAGGGCCCTGGCGGGGGAAATCGTCGAAGAACACGTGAGCTACGACATCGGTTCCCTGCGCAAGACCTACCGGATCATCATGGCGCCGACCCGGTCCGGCTCCCAGATCATCGGCACCGTCGGCCTGGGGCTCGACATCACTTCCGAGGTCAGGTTGCAGAACCAACTGATGCAGTCCCAGAAGATGGAGAGCCTGGGCAGCCTCGCCGGAGGAATCGCCCACGAAATGAACAACGTGTTGGGGGCGATCCTGATCAAGGCCTCGACCCAGTTGCTGAAACATCCCGAGGAAAGCGCCACCCACCATGCCTTCCAAACCATCGCCAAGGCCTCGAGCCGGGGCGGCAGACTGGTCAAAAGGCTGTTGGAATTCGCCAGGCAAAGACCCTCGGAAGAGTTCGATGTGGACGTGAACGAGCTTCTGGCCGAGGCGGTGGTGTTGCTGCAGCCCGAGGAACCGACGGTTCACCTCGAAATGGACCTGGACCCGGAATTGCGGCCGGTCAGGGGGGACCGGACGGCCTTGACCAGTGCGTTCACGAACTTGTGCGTCAACGCCCTCGAGGCGATGGCGGGGGTCGGCACCTTGACGCTCCGAACCCGCAACCTCGACATCGACACCATCCAAGTGACCATCCGGGATACCGGAGGGGGGATGCAGAAGGAGGTCTTGGAGAAGGCGCTCGACCCCTTCTTCACCACCAAACCCGCGGGCGGCGGGAGCGGGTTAGGGTTGTCCCTGGTCTACACGACGGTGAAGGCGCACCAGGGTCGGATGGAAATCCACAGCGAACCCGGCCAGGGAACCACGGTCAGCGTGTACCTGTCGACCGGGCTCCTCGGGCCCAAGGCCCAGGAGCCCCAGCCAGCGCCCCGGCCCCAGCCGCTGGGCGAGTCGTTGAAGGTCTTGCTGGTCGACGACGACGAGCTGATCCTCGATTCGATGACCGAGGCGTTGGAGAACTTGGGCCATGCCGTCTTGGCCGCCGCCCGGGGAGAAGAGGCCTTGGTCCACCTCGAAAACGGCCTCGAGTTCGACGCGGTGGTCCTGGACATGAACATGCCCGGGTTGGGAGGCTTCGGGACACTTCCGCTCCTGCGCGCCCTGCGGCCCGACCTGCCCGTCCTGATCGCCACGGGGAGGCCCGACCATGCGGTCCTGGAACTCATGGTCGCCTACCCCCACGTCAGCATGCTCCCCAAGCCCTTCACGATCGAAGAGCTCCAGGAAGAGCTCAGGCATATCCAAAAGGAGTGACCCGGGTGGGGCCGGCTCCGGCCCACCGTTTCTAAGACTCCGAAACCACCTCATTCCAGAGCGGAATCGACGACGCCGCCCCGGGTCGGGTGACGGTGATGGCCGCGGCCTGGTTCGCCGTTTCCAGGGCTCGGCGGACGCCCCAGCCGCGCTGCCGGGCCGCCAGAAAGTAACCGAGGAAGGTGTCTCCGGCCGCCGTGGTGTCGACCACCTTGACCCGGCGGCCGGCCACCTGAACGCGGCCCTCGGCCGACTGGTAGATCACCCCGTCGCCTCCGAGGGTGAGGACCACGGCGGCGGAGGGGTACCGGGAGGCCAGGGCTTCTAGCAGCTCGGCGGCGGTCCCGGGCTGGCCCACCAGCGCCTCTGCCTCGGTCTGGTTGACCGCCAACAGGCCCACGGCCTCGAGCGGGTAGCCGCGCACCTCGGGGCCCATGGGCGCGGGGTTGAACGCCACGGGGATGCCGCGCCTCCGGGCCTCGGTCAACAGGAAGGGGACCCCGCTGGTCTCGTTCTGGGTGAGGATGGTGTCGGCCGGGGTGCAGGTTTCCAGGGCCCGCCGGATCTCGTCGTCTGTCAGGTTTCGGTTGGCCCCGGGGAACAGGACGATGGAGTTCTGGCCCTGGAGGTCCACCTGGATGATGGCCCGGCCCGTGGGGCCCTCCTCGACCACGACCCCGGCCGTGTCGACCCCCGCTTCCTGGAGCAAACCCAACAGCCACTGGCCGTCCCGGCCCACCTTGCCGACGTGGCGGACCGAAGCCCCGGCCCGGCCCAAGGCCACCGACTGGTTGTTGCCCTTGCCCCCGGGGAAGATCCGGTACCCCCGGGCCGCCAGGGTTTCTCCTGGGCGGACGATGTGGTCGACGGCGTACACGTCGTCGATGTTGAGCGAGCCGAAGTTGACGATGGCCACAGGTTTCCTCCGATTCGGAACTTGAGTTTATCCTAGTCTTTTTCCGAGAGGGAGTCCTCGATCGTGGTCCTTCCGGGGAGGCAGCCCCCCTCACCGGAACGGCATGGCGCCTCGGAGGGGTCGCGGTCGGCCTCGATGCGCCGGCAGAAAACCCCGGAGGAACGGATCCGAACCGGGGAGAAGCGTCTTCCATTCGGGGCGGAGGCATCGAAAACCTTCGAGGAGCCACCCGGAAACTTCCGGGGTTTTCTGTGGTTTTCGCGCGAGGCTGTTTCGTTTTCCTTCGACCCTGGTGCTATCCTGTCGGCATGAAAATCGCTCAAATCACCGACCTCCACCTCGACGACTTCTTGGCCCAACACTACCAGGTCGATACCCGGGGCAATTTCGCCTCGGCGCTCACCGACGTGACCCGGCGCGGCATCACCGACGTGGTGCTCACCGGCGACCTGGGGGAGCTCTCGTCCCAAGCCTGGCTCATCGAGACCCTGAATCGCTCGGGGGTGAAGCCTCTCTTGATCCTGGGCAACCACGACGCGGTGGACGACTTTCGAACGCTGCCGCTCACCGCCGCCGATGTCCGCCCCGACGGGCTGTACTACCCCCGCCTTCTGGGAGGGCTGCCGTGCCTGTTTCTGGATTCCAGCGTCGGCACGGTGGGCGAGCTCCAGCTCCGTTGGCTCGAGGCCCAACTCGCCCAGGCCTCTGGTCCCCTGGCGGTCTTCGTCCACCATCCGCTCTTGGACTGCGGGGCGACGGCCGACCGGTTGTATGCGCTGACGAACCGGGATCGGGTGCGGGACGTGCTGGCCGCCTCGGGCCGGGAGGTCGCGGTGTTCTGCGGCCACTATCACTTCCATGGCGGCGACGTGAGGACCCACGGGCGGATCACCCAGCACGTGACCCCTTCGACGCTGTTGCAGTTCCAACGCACCGGCGAGAGCGTCACCCTGGACACCAAGGCCATCGGCTACCGGATCATCGACCTCTCCCCCGAGGGAGTCCGGACCGAAGTCATTTCGCTGGGTTAGCGCTGTCGGCTTGTCCCCGGACCCTGTTTTTCGGTATTCTGCGGCGATGAACCTCCGCCTTGTCCTCCCGTTCTTGTTTTTCGCCGCCGTCGTCCTGGCGCAGACTCCCGTGGCTTCGCCCCGGACGACCCGGCTCCTCGACGCCGATGCCCGGGTGAACCGATCCGGCGAACTCCTGGTCCTCGAGAAGGGGGACTGGACGATCGCGACGGGCCGGGGTTACCCCACCCGGGTGATGGGCGACGGCCTCGGGCCTCGGCCCCGGCCCCTGACCTCGTTTGCGGCGGTTTCCGACGCCTCGTGGTGGTTGACCACCCCGTTCGAAGGCTACACCAGCAGCGACCGGGGCGCCACCTGGACGAAGGTCCTCGACCGCGACCAGTTGAAGAACGGCGCGAACTTGACGGCCCTGGCCGCGAGCCCCCTGGACCCGAAACTGAGGGCCGTCGGCACCAGCTTCCACGGGATGTGGCTCTCGGCCGACGCGGGGAAGACCTGGACCGTCCAGAACGACCTCGAGGTGGCCCACCCCTACAGCGACGGCTCGAAGGAGCAGATCAACGCGTTCGCCTGGTCGAGCGCCCTGTCGAGGCGGCTCTACGCGTCGGTGGGCAAGGAAGGCGGCCGCCTCTGGGCGTTCGAGACCGACACCGGCAAGAAGCAGCCCTTCCTGTTTCCCGGCGGCGGGTACCTCGACCTTCCCGAGGCGCTGGCGACCCACCTTGAGGGGAGCGTGGAGATCCTGGAAGTGCGAACCCGAACCGCCTGGTGGCGGTACGACCTCGGGGCGGGGATCTGGACGAAGCTGGAAGACAGGACCGACGTTCCCGTCTGGGACGAGGGGAAGGCCCAGCGGATGGAGGCCTCGAAGGACAAGCGGGGGTTCTACCTCAGCGCGGCCACCGTCGGCCTGCCTGGCCAGCTCGAGAAGCACCTCGACGCCATGGCGAAACTGGGGCTCAACGCCGTGGTCATCGACTTCAAGAACGACGTCGGCGAGGTGGCCTACGACAGCCAAGTGCCCCTGGCCCTGACGGCCAAGGCGGTGAAGGTCGACTTCGATGCGAAGGCGGTGATCCAGAAGGTCCACGACCGGGGCTTCTACCTGATCGCCCGGCAGGTGGTCTTCAAGGACAAGCGCCTCTACCAGTACGACCACAACAAGTACGCGCTCTGGGACAGCCAGACGAAGCTTCCCTGGGCCTTTATGGACAAGGCCGTGGCCGCCGACGGCACCGAGACCCTCGTCCAGAAGGAGTTCTGGGTCGACACCTACAGCCAGGACGTCTGGGACTACAACGTGGCGATCGCCCGGGAACTCCAGGACCTCGGCGTCGACGAGGTGCAGTTCGACTACATCCGGTTTCCCTCCGACGGGCCGGTGAACCGCATCGTCAACCGGTACAAGGTCGAGGGGATGACCCGGCTCGACGCCCTGGAATCGTTCCTCCAAAGGGCCCGAGGGGCTCTCTCCCTGCCCATCAGTGTCGACATCTACGGCTACAACGGCTATTTCGTCACCGACCATCTGGGCCAGAACATGGCCATGATGAGCCACTACGTCGACGCCATCAGCGCCATGCTCTACCCCAGCCATTTCTGGAAAACGTTCCTGCCGTCCCTGGACTACCTCGACCGGGCCCACGTCATCTACCAGGACGGGAGCGACCGCACCTGGCTGAACACGGGGCGGCGGGTGAACGTCCGGCCTTGGGTGCAGACCTTCCTCATCGGCGGCGAGCTCAAGATGACCGACGCGAGGATAGCCGGGTACGTCGACCAGCAGTTGTCGGGGGTCCAGGCGTCCAAGGCCAGCGGGTTCCTGCTGTGGAACTCGTCGAACCGGTACTACATGGTCACCAGACCCGTGACTCCGTACCTGACGACGACGGTTCTGCCGTATTGACCGGGCCGGCCCTTGACTCCGGCCCGGAGTTTGGATAATTTATGCATGATCTTTGGGGCGGGGTGACGTTTGGAGGAATCCAGACCATTCCCCACCGGCGGTAAAGCCCGCGATCTGGCCTGCGGAGGCTGGTTGAATCGGTGAAATTCCGATGCCGACGGTATAGTCCGGATGGAAAAAGGTCGTTCTCTTCCGCATCCTCAGTCCCCGTGTCGGGACAGACTTCCGTCTTGGATGGAGAATCATGCCCCGCTTGTCCCGTTTGGCTTTGGCCGACCGGGGTCGGCGGGGCTTTGTTTTTCCAGACCGGGGGAAGTCGCTTTTTCCAACGGTCCCCGCCCCAGGGGATAGTATGAATTCCACCTTTTGGATGGATCGAGCCCTGGCGTTGGCCCGCCGGGCGGGGCCCCTGACGGCCCCGAATCCCGCGGTCGGCGCCGTCCTGGTCAAGGACGGGCGACTTCTGGGAGAAGGCTTTCACGAGGGCCCGGGGCGACCCCACGCCGAGGCCATGGCCCTGGACGACGCCCGGCGCCGCGGGGGCGATCCCCGGGGGGCCACGCTCTACGTCACGCTGGAGCCCTGTTGCCACGTCGGTGATGGAAAGCGAACGCCCCCCTGTGCCCAAAGGCTCGTCTCGGAGGGGGTCCGAAAGGTTTGGGCCGCGATCCCCGACCCCAACCCTCTGGTTGCAGGAAAAGGCCGCGCCCTGCTTTTGGAAGCCGGAATCGACTTCCAGTGGGGGCCCCGGCAAGAACAAGCCCGAGATCTGGTGTCCGATTTTGCCGCATGGATCGGCCCGAAACGGCCTTTTGTCACGCTGAAGTGGGCACAAAGCCTCGACGGCCGTTTGATCGGCCAACCCGGAGGCTCGCGGTGGATCACCGGAGAGCGTTCCCGGACGGAAGCTCACCGGTTGCGGTCGCTCCACGACACCGTGGCCGTGGGCGCCGGAACGCTGCGGACCGACGACCCTTCCTTGACGGTCCGCCGGGTCCCGGTGGCCGGGCAACCGCGAAGGTTGGTCTTCGCCGGCTCCCTGCCTCTTCCTCCCCAGGCGAAACTGTTCACCGACGACCACCGGGGCTCGACCTGGGTGGTGGCCGATCCCGAAGGCGCGGCCTGGAAACAAAGCGCGTCCCTGGTCGGCGACCGGAGGATCGGCTGGGACGGCCGGGACCCCGAGGTTCTGGGAAGGCGGCTCCTCGAAGCGGGGTTCTTCCGCATCCTGGTGGAAGGCGGTCCCCGGCTTCTGGGTTCGTTTTTGCGGTGGGGGCACTGGGACCGGGTGGCCGCGTTCACGGCACCCCTGCTTCTGGGCGGGGCCGGGCCCCACGGGATCATCCCCGGGGAACTGATCCTGGCCGAACCTTCCTGGCGCGAGATGGCTCCCGATGTGCTCTTGGAAGGGTGGAACCCCCAAGCCCCGGCGCTGGCGGCTCAAAGAGCCAAGGAGAGCGAATGTTCACAGGTTTGATCGAAGAAGTGGGACGGTTGCGGAGCGTTTCTCCGCTTCCAAACGGCCGTTTGCTGGTCGTGGAATGCCACACGGTTCTCCAGGCCATGGCGGTGGGGGACTCGCTGGCCCTCAACGGAGCCTGCCAGACCGTCGTCGCGGTCGGGAGCGACTGCGTGTCGGTGGAGGCCGTGGGCGACACCCTCGACAAGACGACCCTGGGGGGGCTGAGGGTCGGTGAACCGATCAATCTGGAGCGAGCGTGTCGGGCCGACACCCGGATGGGCGGGCATTTTGTCCTCGGTCACGTTCAAGGGGTCGAGAGGATCCTGGACTGGTCCCCCCGGGGGGCCGGCTGGAACCTGGAAGTCTCACTGGACGCGAAGTTGCGGCGCTACATCGTCGCCGAGGGCTCGGTGGCCATCGACGGCATCAGCCTCACGGTGGCCGGGCTGACCGAAAACGGGTTCCGGGTCTCGGTGATCCCCCATACCCGGGCCACGACGAGGTTGGCGACCCTGAGGGATGGAACGTTGGTCAACCTCGAGGTGGACATCTTGGCCAAATACGTCGAGTCGATGGTGGCCCCCGCGAAGGGCCTCGACATCGAAGCACTGCAAAAATGGGGATACCAATGAAGATGAATACCGTTGAAGAAGCGATCGCGGCGTTGGCCTCGGGTCTGGCCATCCTGGTGGCCGACGATGAAGACAGGGAAAACGAAGGGGACCTGATCTGCGCGGCCGAGCACGCCACTCCCCTGATGGTGAACCTGTTTGCCGGCGAGGGCCGGGGTCTGCTCTGCGTGGCCCTGCCGCCGGACCGGGCGAAACAGCTGGGGTTGGAACTGCTTCCCTCGTCCCGGGGCCCCGGGGCCCTCCATGGGACGGCGTTCACGACCAGTGTCGACTGGATCCACGGTACCTCGACGGGAATCTCGTGCGACGACCGGTCGGCGACCTTCCGCGGGCTGGCGTCGGCGACGGCTCAACCCGAAGACTTCGCTCGCCCCGGGCACGTTTTTCCCTTGATCGCCCGGGCCGACGGCGTGCTGGAACGCAGGGGCCACACCGAGGCGACCGTGGACCTGTGCCGCCTGGCGGGGCTTTCCGGGGTCGGGGTCCTCTGCGAGGTCTTGCGTCCCGACGGAACGATGGCGCGGCTGGGAGACCTCGAGGCTTTGGCGACGAGGCTTGGAATTCCCCTGATCACCGTCGAGGCGTTGGCGGCCTACCGGGCCCGGACCGAGACGCCGGTGGTTCCGCTGGA
>JGI26470J50227_1000912_pt1 | contig 11153 bp, 10 predicted proteins | sample FreactTroBogLake_FD_50227 | JGI IMG/M metagenome (IMG submission 50227) | reverse complement strand
ACCGACTTGATTTTGAACACGGCGAGAGTTGCAATCGCCGGGATGATCTTCAGTGCGATGTATTGCGCGCCGGGAACGCCCGTGGCCTTCGATACCCAGTCTTCGCCGCCTGTCGCCGCCGTCGATCCGGTGAGAGGGTTCGTCGATTCCTGAGTGTCCGGGAGTGCCTGATCGTAGGTGAGACCGGCGAGCGCGAGCCGGGTTGTCCAGAGTTTCGCTTCCTCCAAGCAGACTTGAGCGACAGCTTTAGCGATGCGAACCGCGCGAGGACCAGCCGCCGCGATGGTCTTCGCTGCTGCCAAGATCGACGACTTCGCAGCCGGGTCGATGTCAAGGGAATCGAGTTTCGCGCGGGCCTGGGCTTCGTCTTGTTCCGGGGAATGTTCGGCGGGGGGTTGCGATCCTGGGACTTGGCTTCCTGGAACTTGTCCCGGAGTTTGTCCCGCCGGTTGTCCCGCCGGTTGTCCCGGAGTTTGTCCCGGAGCCTGCTCCCGAATCTCGCCGGTCTGCGAATTCCGAAACGCATGATGCCCCTTGCGCGGGCCGTGCTGAATCACATACGGTTGCCAGAGTGATTGATTCCCCGCGACTCCTCCCTCTGCCCCACCTGCGTACAGTTCGAGTTCCGTCATCATGCCTGCGAATAGGCTAACGAGTTCGGAGACCGGGCCGGGGTTCGCCGCCGGTCGTGGTTGTCGCGGTTCGGCTGTCGGCGGCTGCGCAGGTGGGGCAGGAGGGGGAGCATTGGGCGAACCGGGAACCCCCGGAACTGTCGCGCCGGGCATCCCTGGAACTCCTGGAACTCCTGGAACTCCTGGAACTCCCCCTTGCCCGACCTGACCGCCGACGACCTTATCCCCCTCGGCCGGTGCCGTGAATCCGGCGAGTTCCAGAATCTCCGATTCCTTCAACGCGATCCCAGCCGAGATAAGTTTGAGACCCGTTTCGAGCTTATCTTTCGCTTCCGGGTCCGGAACTGCGTATTCGATCCATGCCCGGACATCCTCGCAGCCGGGGCAATTGAACCGCTGCGCCGGTTTCAGCAGATCACGCGATAACGTCTCGCCGAGTCGCCCCGCGTCCATTTTGATGAGTTGGAACTTCGTATTCGACGCCATTTTCGCGCGGCCAGAATCGTCCAATCCGCCAGGTGAATCGCCGCCGGAAGACATGGACTGACCAACGAATAATCTCTCGATGCGTTTCTCGTAGTAGTCGGCGATAAGCCCCTTCAACACTTCGACGCCTTGCGCGTTGATCGATACTTGCTCGACTGCCGGGTAACTATCGTTCGGGTTCCTCGCGACGATGAGAGCCACACCGTTCGTGACCTTCTTCGCGTTCGCTTCGGCCTGAGTTTTCGCCGCCGCGTTCCCGGACGGATAGTTGAAGATGATGAGTTCAGAAGAGCCAATCCCCTCCATGAAAGAAAGCATCCACGATAGTATTTCAGTCCGAGACCAACCTGTCCAATAGACGAGACTCAACAGACCGACGCCATGAACGCCGCCCGCCATTTCCCCTTCGTAATAATCCGCGTCACTGGCGATATGTTTGTGAATGATGAATCGGTCGCGGTGGACTTGACTGGCGAGGCGAAGCCCCCAACCGCCGCGATCCAAGGGGATGATTAGCGGCCGTCCCTTGTCGTCTTTTGCGTCTGCCAATCTCATAAACGTGAATTGACCGACCATGATGACTGGCGTCCGGTCCCATTGGAACTGGATTTTGTGACCGTTCACCGGCTCGTGAGATATGACTTTGCGAAGACCTGTTGAATCCTTTGCCCATTCGATTTGCGAACCGTAGCGCCCGTACCAAATCGCCTCAAGCAAATTCAGTTGCATCCCGGTCCAGTCCGGAATCTGCTCGACTACTTGCGTGAGCGTATCCTTGACATGCTGAACTTTCGCCCGGTCTTTCCCCGTCGCTTTCACTTCCCAATTGAGCGTAGCGACTGCCGCCATTCGTTCTTGAAGCAGCGCGAGATAAAACGCGTCTCGCTTCATCGCCAATGCGTTAATCGGCGAGTCTTTTAACGCCTCGTCCCACCGAAACGAAAACGCCCGCGTCACCGTGTTGATAATGTTGGCGAAGTTCAGAGCTTGCGGAGCGACTATCCCGCCGCCCGCCGCGAGGTCAATCGTGGAACCGTCCGGAGCAACCAGAGATGTGCGCGGGTCGGGCTTCCCCGACGTATTCGCAGGTAGGGCAGAGGGAGAGTTCCGGGAACTCGGGGAAGTAGTATCGTCGGCGTATGTTTCAGTGTTCATTTCAATCTATGTTCCGTGGTCGATGTTCTGATTTACTCATCCCCGCCGACGACTGACACGCTGTAGTCTACCGGGTCACTGTAGCAGAGGTTCACGGCGTCCATATCGTCCGGGCTTCTCTTCGTTCGCTTCTTCATATCCGCCTTCGATTCGACTATTCGCCGACCCGCCGAATCCAAACTCCTCATCACTGCTAGCGCCTGGTGTCTCATCCGGGCCAGTGTCCGCGAATCCAGTTTCGCAAACGACACTTTCCCGGCTCGTGCCTTCTCCACCAAATCGAACCAGAGTTCGTCTCTCTTGAGTCGGTATCGATCCGACCGATTCGGCCGCGTCCCGGCATTAATCCCCGTGACATTCGCTCCCAACTCCGACAGCCGATCTACTACACCGCCGCCAACTCCCGAGTCGTCAACCTTAATTGCGATGTCCTGCCACTTCAGCGGGGTTGAATGTCGGTGGTCTCGGTTCCAGGCTTCGGCCAGTTCCCGCGCCGCGTCGATGACCTTCCCGCAAGTCGCCATCGTGTCCCAACCTTGCCCGGTTCGGTGGAGCGTCGATTGCGGGCCGACCCTCCCGTGGATCGCGGTCCAGTCGTCGCCCTCGCGTGCCACGTCAACCCCGAGTTCCGGCCGGTCCTGGATCGACGGAACCACAATCGATTTCGCGGCCGAGTCCCAGAGGAGTTCCGACCAGACTGCGTGGAGACTCGCCGACGGTCGCCGGCCGAGTACACGAGACTCGAAATCCGGGCCGGGTCGATAGTAATTTCCGGAACTCGGAGGCCACTCGATGTCGCTCGGTTGCTTGTCGTCGCTCGCCGGAACATGATCGCACCACTCCGACACCCAGCCGGAAACCTGATCGACCGTCACCGCGTTCGGGACCGGGATTGTCGCCCCGGTCAAACCCGCCGCGATGTTCGGGTGATTCAGGCACGAAAGAGTAAGCAGATTCCATTTCGGTGAACCATCAAGTTCGGTGAGAGATTCTTCCGCGAATGACTGAGAGGTCGTCGTCGTCGGGTTGCCGATGCACAACCAAGCATGATCTTCTCCGGGCTGGTACATCGTGTTGACCGTCTTCCAATAAGTCACCTCGATCCCTTCATCTTCGTCGAAAATAAACGTCATGTTCGAGCGGTGCCGACCCTGGAACGATTCCCCCTTGCGNGCTGTNTATCCCTTCGCCCAATGTTCCTCGGGGTCGTCTGGGTCATACATCTCTGGCGCTGCTGGCGCGAGATGATTCGGCAGACCCGACCGCCGAACGAGTAAACGAATCTCAGCCCAGAGCAAATCACACACATCACGTTGCGTCGGCGCGGTCGTAATCGTTACCGACTTCCTCCGCGTGTAATACCGATGACAAACAGTCACGGCAGATACGAACGTCTTCCCAACCGAGTGACCCGCCCGAACCTTNGTTCTCCCTGGGAGAGATTTGATAATCTCCTGCTGATCCGGGGTGAGTTCGACTTTGAGGATATCCCGCGCGAAGCCAACCGGGTCGTCCTTGTACTTCGCTAATTCCTCCCATGACATNGGGTTGTCACTGACTTTNTCCTTCGCCTTCCGTTGCTCCGCTAGTTTCGCCGCTCTCTCCCGTTCGAGTTTCTTGAGCCGNGATTGAAAGCTGCTCACTATTCAACTCCTCAAGTTTCCGNACTCTCTCTTCGATGTCCGCGCGTTCCGAGAACTTCAAGAAGTAAGACAGCAACAAATCCGAAGCGCGAATCCNNTCCGGGTTATCCTGCTCGTCTCCCGTTGCTATCAAGTGCAGCGTCTCAATTGCATCGGCCGCGCGGTTCGCCAGTCTCGAAGTCGCCTCCTCGCTGAGTGATCTGCGAAGCTCCCGAACTCGCGCCGCAAACTCTGGAACAGTAGTTCGACGCCACACCGTTGAACGCGACATNCCCAACGGTTTCCCAGCCGCCTCATGTGTCATTCCAGAGGCAAGAGCTAAGGCCAATTCTTCATCAATTACGCTTAACTGTGTCATAGGATTTCATTTGTGCCAAGCATTGACAGATAATAGCCTTGGGTTCCGAATTGCCTCGCCGCCCGCCCCCTCCCCCTCGCGTCGGCCGCATGGCCCAGGTGGGGCAGGAGGGGAGATATCCGGGAATTGGAATTGCTGGAACTGCTCAATCAACCCCGGCCACACTGCGTAGCCTCCGAATCCCCTCATCGTGCAACCGCTGCGCATGCCCGGCCGTGACTCGCATCCGTTTCGCTACCGATTTCGCATCTCGGTATGCCTTGGTTGAGCCAATCCCGTACCAGAGCGTCAGACATCGCCGCTGCTGGGCGGTCAGGTGGGGCAGGAGGGAGAACAGGCGAGAAGCCGGGATAATCGAATCTGGGGCGTCCTGGGCGTCGTGGCGCAATTCCGGGTCGTGGGAGATATCTCCGGAACAATCGTTCGATCCGAACCGGGAAGCCACATCATCTCCAGACACCGAGTCCGGCCCGAATTCCGGGTCTGCGGATTGCGGGATCGGCCGGTATCTCGGAGACAGTAGTTCCTTCACGATTGCACGCCGAACACACACAGTCGCGTAGGTCGTGAGTTTCGCGCCGGTGGTAGAGTCCGGATTCCATTTCCGGGCGACGGAAAGGAATGTCATTCGTCCGACTTGGAGCAGGTCATCGAATTCGACGGAGGGCGGGGGTTTGAGCGAAGAGATAATCGACCGGATAAGCGGATCGTGCCGGGCGATGAGTTGAGCGGACGCGGAAGGGGAACCCGAGCGGATGAGGTGGGCGAGGTCGGAGTCGGAGACCGGAGAGGAAGGGGAACCGGGCGAGGCGGGCGAGTTCACCGAACCAGACGACTTACGGGAACGTGGTTTTCGTTTGTAAGTCGTCATGGTGTGGGGAGTCGAGGAGGTGGGGCAGAGGGAAAAGGTAATCAAAGGAAATCAATCTCCGCTGGGCAGTTTTTTCAATTGTTTGTGAATGAAAGAATCGAAACCAAGACCCAACCGGGATTCAAGAAACCGTTTTCTGATTTCTGCTTTTTTCATTCCGATATGACCGGTGAAAGACTTGGGGAATGCAGTTTGTGAAATATTGAAGGCTGCGTCTGCTGAGCCTGATCGGAATGCCTCAATTTTGAATCCTGCGAACATAGCCCCGACGATAAAAGCCCCATTCGTGACATAGAAACCCGCGTCGTGTTCCATGAAATGCTTCATGCCGTAGGAATTCTTGCCGTGATTGATTGTTGCTGTTTTCGTCTTAGTCATCAACCAAAGCGCCGCCAGTTTGCAAGAGTCGAGCGAATCCCGAAGATCCTGCCGGTATCGGGCCATAATCGCTTTCCTCTCTTCACCTCTTTCGGAAGTTCTGAGGAAAAGTCCGCCGTCGTTGAGGAACGGGTCGGCATCGAGAATCTTGTCAAGTTGTCGTTGAGTCATTGGTGAACCCTGGTTGAATTCTAGATTTTGAAATTCCGGATTTTCCCTTGTCTTTGCTGCGATTCGGGGTAAACAGTTATCCCGCTCGAATGAGTGTGTTTTCCGCCTTGTCCCGACCTTTTTTGACTGTCCCTACCTTGTCCCGGCCTTGTCCCTACCTGCCTTTCGACGCAACTCCTTTCTGTTAAAACGATTCCGGCAATCTGTCCCACTGTCCCTACCTTTTTCCAAAACTCAGCCTGTATACGTTTTTATCGTCACGTTTTTCTCTTAAGACTTTTCTCTTTTTAAGTAGGGACAGTAGGGACAGAAGATAAAAATAATAGATAAGTAGTTAAGGGGTAAGAGTTTACGCCGTCCCTACCTTGCGCGAAAAAGTAGGGACACGGTAGGGACAACAGGGACACAGGCGGGACGGCATATTCATCTCAATCAGTTAAATCCAACCTCATCCATCAAACGTATGCCAGTGCGTACGTATTCTCTATTATCTTTTCCGTCTGTCCTTGGTTTGCCGCTTACGCGGATTCTAACTTTTTTGATCGATGATCCTAATGCAGCGTCTAAGTCCGCTAGGAAAGTTTGCTTGGTTGTAATGTTTGTAAAGCCGCACCTCTTACAGAACTCTCGCCATGATTGGTAAAGGTCGTGGGCACCGGTGTAGGCGTCTGGGATGAGTTCGCAGCACTCTTCGACAAACTGCCGGATAGGAGAGGCGAGGTCTCGGAGGGTTTCGATATCGCTGTTGCCGCTCTCCGGTTGAATGAATTTGTTTCGCTCCCGGAGTCGTTTCAGTCCTTCCAGTGCCCACAACAAAATGCCGGGCGACTCGGCAATAATTGCTTTCCCCAATTCTTCGCTGGCGTTGCCTTGGAAAACGGTTTCCGTCCGAATGGCAACAACACGCCGAACGAGTGCCGCCGACGAATCTGGCAGGCAAGGAACCTTGTTTGTAGCGATGACAAACCGGGCTGTGAGCGGGTCTTCGGAGTGTTCCTTATTCTTGCGGTCAACTGTGATTCGGCCTTGCCCAATGATGCTCAGAAGCCGTTCGAGGACGATTTGAGCGTCTTGGCCGGTGAACCGGGCGTCATCGACCACGGCGAGCGTCTTCCCGAGTAGCGGGGCGAGTCCGAAATTACTCGTGAGTTGTTGCACTTCTGGTTTCGTCGTGGTGGCTTCGCCGACGATCTTCCGGAGTGCGCCAAGGATGGTACTTTTCCCCGAATTCGGTTCCCCGAGGAGCAGTAGCATTTTTTGCATTCCGGTATCTGGCGTGAGTAGATACCCGAACCATTCTTGGAGACAATCGATTGATTGCTTATCGCTCACCCAAACCTCGTTGAGGAACTTCAACCACCGCACCGGGCGCGGGGCGTTCGGATCGAAATCAAAGTCTTTCGTCATCCGGGTGAAGAATCGGGGCGTAGGTGGGATGAAAACCGTGGGGGATCGGTCGCCCTGGCAGTACCGATCAAAGTCGAGAATACCGTTCGGGAACGCCGCAAGGGTTGTGACTCGGGTTTCCGGTTCCTCAATCCAAGCTGGGTCGGTAATTGTTGAGAGTCGGGCGATTCCCTTGACGATGTTGAGCACGGAAGAGGCGAGCGATACGGTCAACTTCTCTCGGAGAATGGGCTTCGCTTTCTGCTTGGCGTCGCCTTGTTCGGGGTTCTTCTCCCGCCATGCGATTTTCTTCTCGTGATCGGTCGCAAACTCGCTCATGATCGCAGCATTGATCCAAGACCGCACGTCGGCATCCTGAACGATCTTGTAGAGTCCATTCTCCCAGACAAACCACCCATCATCAGTGAACCGAAGACGATACCCATCGGCGGTGAGGAAGCCCCACATAAACGTTTCTGCGAGCCATTGCGGGCAATTAATTTCGACACCTTGCCCACGTTGAGGTTTGGAACTCGCGTCGGGGGTCGGGTGCGCAGCGGATTTCAAACCTTCGTCGCTCAGCGGGTGCGGTGGCTCGTCACGGTTCACAGAAAGAGAACCGAGAGCGGCGGGCGTGCCGGTCGTGCCGGTCGTGGAAGCGAACGCCGACCGCGCAATCTCGATATCCTCTGCCGACAATTCCGGCCGCGATCCCGCCCCCGGAATTGTTCCCCTCTCTTCCTTCAACAGCCACCCACGCGGATTCTTCGCGTCTTCCGTCGCCGACTCACACCTCCGCCGGATATCCGCTTCCTCCCATGGCGGCACGCACCGTGGGTTGAATTCGTCCCAGAGGAGGTCGAATCCGGCCTCTGATCCCAAGTCGAAGCCCCAGACCATCGCGCGGGCTGCCGACATGAGAGCGCCGGAACCGTTGTTCCCCTGGATCGATTCAGGCATCTCCTTCAAATAGAGAGACGCTCTCCGTTCCGCGTCGGGCCTGTTTGGGTTTTGGTGCGCCGGAACTCGGCTTCCCGGACTTCCCTCCTGCCCCACCTGTTGAGGGTCGCGCTTCCGGAACAACTCCGGGTGTCTCTTCTTCGCGCTGGCGAACATCGGATTTGCTTCCGCTGATAGCGGGTCGATTACCGTCGCTGGTCGTTGTTCGCTCGGGAGGTTTTCGGGGGGCAGGCCAATCATGGGGAATCCTCAGTACGTCCGCTATTCGGTAGGGTCGGTCTGGTGTCGCAGTTCCTTTGACAACTCGCGTTCCAGGAACTTTCAACAGCCGCGCCGCGTTGTAGGTGTTCGGGTCAATTCGCACACATCCGTGAAAGTGCCAGTCTCGGCAAACTTCGAGATATTCCCGAAGTGGGTCCGTTTCATATTCGGAGAACCGAGCCGGTATCGGTGTCCGAATGGGGAAGAGAAGGTGTACTCCGTTCCCGGAAAGCATCCGGAGAGGTTCCGGCCACTGATCGTAGTAAGCGAAGTCGGACGCAACTGGATCGGCTGCCGCGATGGTCTCCGCAAGTTCTGCGTCAGTCGATGGTTGCTTGGAATTACCGTCACTTCTATCCGGGTCCAAATCCACGAACAAATACCGTCGCTCCAATATGTCCGCGTCCGCCGTCACCTTCCACCGACTCCGCATGACCTCATCTGTTCGGTTCGGGCATCGCTGGAACAACTCCGGATTCACCGGGTTCGGAATGAAGTACACTCCGGAAGCCTGTCGCGTGATCGCCAGAGCAGACCGGGCGAGGTCAAGTAGGTGCCGGCCATCGAACCAACCGGATACCGTTCGGTTCGGTCGCCCGACGTTAAGCGCCCGGAGTTCGGTAATCTGGTCCGGGTGAATGAAAGTTCGGGCGATGAAGTCGGCGATACGTGGGGCGGTCCAAGGTTCGGGAGCGGGATGGATATTAGCAGGTAGGGCAGGGGGAGGAGTGTTGCTCATGTCTGATCTACTCTCCCTCCTGCCCGACCTGGGGAGTCGGTTGTGTCGCGCGGGCGTGTTGGAGGAGGGCGANGGATAGGGCTTGCTGGGCTGCCTGCTTGTCCGGGAAATTCAAGAACCCACTGCGAATAGGAATGACTCCGTTAGTCATGATGGAAAAGATTTCTCTCGGAAGATCGCTCCGCCAGTTTTGGGCAACAGGCAAATAAGACCTGTAGTACCAAGAGTATTGACCATTTACACCTTCTTCCGGTTCCCTATCCGTCGGCTGAACCCATGTCACCGGCTGGCACTTCACCAATTCCCCAAGATGCCCCGCCGTCCGTTTCTTCCCCCGACAAGTCCGGCAATGTTGATGTGATTCCTCAATTGGTCTGCTGTAGTCTGCCGCCCAGAATTGACACTCGGGACAGGTGCCGCCTATGAGCCAAGATAATGGAGCGTGGACTTCGGAGACGAAACCGCGACGAACTACGCAAGCCAGCTTCATCCCTGCTTCAACACCGGGCGAGCAATAATGTTCGTATTCGACTGGCTCAAACCATCCTGGTTTTTGGCGTAAAGAAAGAAACAAATCGTTTTCGCGTCGATGGATTGGACAAAGCGTACATTCCGTTGACCGGCAGCATCGACCAGATTCATAGGCCGCGCATGCTTTGTCTGCTATGAGTTTGCTTTTCTCAATCTGCAACCGGATAAACTCCGCCCTCTCACTCTCCCCATTCTCATCTAACCAGTCGGCATAGACCAGCCGGGGCAAATCCGCTTCCGGGTTCGCCAAAATCGCGGCTAGTAATCCCTCTCGCTCGCTCATCCCATCCCCTCCTTTATCGCGTTTCGATACCTCGCTATCACACTCGCCGGGCTTCTCCCCAATATCCTCGCTAACTCATTCACCGTCTCGATAACCAAATCGATCTCCTGGCACTTCCAACCGGGCCGGGGGTGCCAGATTCCCATACGCTGTAGTGCGTATTTCACGCCGTGGGTACTGCATTTTAATTTCCGGGCGATTTTATCGAAAGGCAGGCCGGATTCGTGGAGTTTGCGAACACGGGAGTAGTTGATAGTTCGTGGCATGGTTAGTTAGACTCTCCTCCTGCCCCACCTGTTACATCGTGGAACGGTAGACATGGCGTCACCGATTCCAGTCGCCGGATAGTCAGGTCAACTTGGCTCTGCCGGATGTCGCAACCCACAAACCTACGACCATGATCCAGGCAAGCATGTGCAGTGGTCCCGGAACCGCTGAACGGATCGCAGACAATACCGTTCGGCGGGCAAAAGGACTTCACAAAAAACGTCGGCAGTTCGAGGGGAAACGGGGCTTCGTTTTGATTGCCTAAACCAAAGTGTGTGTTAGCACCGCAGTTAATAATGTTCCCCGGATTGGAAACATCGGGTACTGCTCGCCCTATGTCGGCATTGGTAGGCGTTTGCCGTTCTCCGGTATGTTCTCTTCTGGTTTGAATCGAGAAACGTTTTCCGGCTTTGTCCCGATGCGATACTCTTCCCCCTGCTGCGTGCTGTGGCTTGTGCCCGCAAGCAGTGTTGTCAGACCAAGGAAGGGGACCGGGTCGGGTAATGCAGATAATCGGTTCCCATCTGTTTTTGAGCCAATCAGGTCCACCACTGCCGGGAACTCCGTCACGTTCATAGACGCAAGGCTTCCGCAACGTGTACCCCGCCCGCTTCAAATCTGCCATCAGCAGGAACGGTACCGCACTGTAGCTGTACCCTCGGGTCTTGCCCTCGCAGTTGATCGCAATCAAACCTTTGACCTTGGGTGCCGCTATCGCCACCAGTTCGACCATCCACGACACCCATAGTTCCCCGGATGGCATTTTGTCGGACAGTCCGTAGGTACGACAGTCTTCGTATGGTGGCGAAGTTATCAGCAGATCAATCGAGTCATCAGGTAGGGCATGGAGAAAGTGGATAGCATCGCATTGCTCAATACTCCACTTTCGTTTCCCGGAAATAACGTCGGTTAATTTCATGACGACTGTTTCCTCCCTGCCGCCTTACTCAACAACTCACTCTGTTTCTCAATTCGGTCTGCCATCGCGCGGATCAACCCTTGGTGATATTTCCGCTCGATGTTTCGGCCGAA
>JGI26470J50227_1000910_pt1 | contig 11164 bp, 12 predicted proteins | sample FreactTroBogLake_FD_50227 | JGI IMG/M metagenome (IMG submission 50227) | reverse complement strand
GAAGTCGCGCGGCGGCGCGGCCGCCGTATCGAGACGCTGGAGGCCGAGAACCGCGACCTCCGGCTCGAACGCCGCAAACTGCGCGACGAGGTCGCCGACTTGCGGCGGCGGTTCACCGACTTGGGCCGCAAAGCATGAACGGCCTCGTCACCGTCGTGGAAGTCGTCGCGGTGTTCGCCGTCCTGCTGGGGCTGGGCGGTCTGTTGAACCGAGGAGGGGGCGCGTGAAACTGCATCTCGACATGCCCGTGATCGGGGCGCTGATCGGCTTGGCGGCGATGGCCGCCGGCGTGGCGTTGTTCAGTCTGGCGCCGGCGCGTTTGCCCTGGTCGTGGATGTGGGGCGGCCTGTGCCTCGTATGGACGGGTGGCGTCCTGACCGTCCTCGCTCCGATCTTGTGGAGGATCATGCCATGACCGATCCGGTCAACGAATGGGGCCCGCACGACCTCGTCGGCCACCCGGCCGTCGCCACCGTCGCCTACGACCCGACGGTCAAGGAGATGGCCGTGAAATTCCTCAGTGGCGACACCTACGTCTATTCCAACGTCGACGTGCTGCACTTCCGCAACCTGTACGAAGGGCCGGGCACCGGCATGTTCGGCAACGGCCCCGAGGCCGTGGTGTGGAACTGGCGCAAGGTTTGAGGAGAGTTTGATGGACCCTACACCCCGTAACGCGCCCGCCTGCACCTGCCGCGCTTGCGAAGAAATGCGCGCCGAGCTGAAACCCGCCACGGTCTACTCAATCTACTGGTACGACCTGCCCACGCGGCTGCACGTGTTTTCGCAACCCGATATCGCCCGGTTGGTCAACAACACGCTCGTGACCTTCGTGCCCCGCCTGACCCGCGACGAGGTGACGGCGCTCGACGACCACCTCGACACGACCGAACCGGCCCACCCGGCCGGCTGTCCCGACTGGTTGCGCCCCGGCGCCGTCGTCCGGCTTGCCAGCGGCGGCCCGGACATGACCGTCGATCACGCGAGCGGCGGTCGCCTCGAATGCGTCTGGTTCGGGACCGTCGACGCCCTGATGCGCGACCGCTTCCTGCCGGCGCAGCTCGTCGCCGTGCCGCAGCCCGAGGAATCGGAATCGGAGTACTCCCCGATGCTCGCGGAGTTGAAGGAAGCCGACGCGCGGGCCGAGGAGGCGGAGCAGGTGCGCCGCCGTGCGGCCCTCGACTTCGAATTAGCCCGAAATCGGAAATCCGACATCGAGACCGCGACTTTGCACACTTCCCTCGAAGACGGTGACGGGGATGCCTCCATCGCCGCCCGCGAGGCCGATCAGGCTTGGGCCCGCGCCCGTGCGGCCCTCGATTTCGAGCTGGCGCAGGCGCGGGAGGCGGCGACTGGCACGCCGGCCAGCCGGGCGCCCGAATGGCTCGGCCACGGTTCCGACCGCTGCAATTGCAAAGTCTGCCAGCCATGATCTTCCGGGGCCTACGCTATCTGCCGCCAGGGCGGCCCGGCGACGAGCTGAAATGGTTCGTCGCCGGCCTGCGCACGGCCCCTTTCACCGTCGCCGAAGACATTTACGACCAGTGGCTGGCGCACCCGCGCCTCGCCCGCGAGCTGGCGTTCCTGAGCTGCAACGACCGCTATTTCCTGCTGCGCGTCATGCTGGCCCGCGCCGACGTCGCCCACCCGTGGCTCTACACCCGTTGCCGCGAGGTCGAGACCAACCCGGACGGCTACCTCGATCTGTGGGCGCGCGAGCACTACAAATCGACGATCATCACCTATGCCGGGATCGTGCAGGAGATCGTCTGCGACCCCGAGATCACCATCGGGTTGTTCTCGTTCAACAAGAAAGCCGCCTCCGACTTCCTGATGCAGGTGCGCAACGAGCTGGAGAAGAACGAACGTCTGCTCGACGCTTTCCCCGACGTGCTCTGGCGCCGACCGAAGGTCGAGGCGCCGCAATGGTCGCGCGACAGCTTTACCGTCCGGCGCCGCACCAACCCGAAGGAATCGACGGTCGAGGCCTCCGGGCTGATCGACGGGATGCCGACCGGCAAGCACTACCGCATCATGGTCTACGACGACCTCATCACCGAAAAGCACGTCAAGAACCCGGACGTCGTGCGCAAGGTGACGGAGGCGTGGGAGCTGTCGGACAACCTCGGCGCCGGTGACGTGCGCACGTGGCACGTCGGCACCCGCTACTCGTTCGCCGACACCTATGGCGAAATCCTCGCCCGCAAGGCGCTGACGCCGCGCGTCTACCCGGCGACCCACAACGGCCAGCTCGACGGCCGGCCTGTGTTCATGTCGCCGAAACGCTGGGCCGACAAGAAGCGCAAGCAGCTCTCGGTCGTCGCCGCGCAGATGCTCCAGAACCCGACCGCCGGCAAGGAGACGGTGTTCCGCCCGTCGTGGTTCCAGGTCTGGCAGATCCGGCCGTCCGTCCTCAACGTCTACATCATGGGCGACCCGTCGGGCGGCCGCAAAGCCGCCAACGACCGCACGGCGTTCGCGGTCATCGGGGTCGACGTCGCCGGCAACAAGTATTTCCTCGGCGGCCTGCGTCACCGCATGACCCTGTCGGAACGCTGGACGGCGCTGCGCAATCTCCGGCGCCATTGGATGAACCAGCGCGGCGTGCAGAAGGTCGAGGTCGGGTACGAGCGGTACGGGTTGCAGGCCGACGACGAATACTTCGACGAGCGGATGCGGCTCGAAGGCGACGTGTTCAAGCTGCACATCCTCAACTGGCCGCAGGAAGGCGGGCACTCGAAGCGCGAGCGCGTGCGCCGGCTGGAGCCCGACGTGCGCGAGGGCCGGTTCCGGTTCCCGGCCGCCATGCTCAACGCCGGCAAGCCATCGTGGTGGAACATCGACGAGAACCACAACTCGATGATCTACACCGAGATTCGCGGCCCCTCGAAGCAGCAGCGCGCTTTCATCGCCGGCGGTCGCCCGGACCTCCTGTGCAAGCCGCTGAAATGCGTCGACGAGGACTCGAACGTCTACGACCTGACCGCCGCCCTGGTCGAGGAGATGCTGTTCTTCCCCTTCGCGGTGCACGACGATCTGGTCGACGCNGCCTCGCGCATCTACGACATGGACGTCACCATTCCCGACCCGGCCGAGCAGGCCTTGGTCGAGCAGTACAACGACGTCGATTACGAAGACGCTTGACCCCGCAAGGCTCGCTTACGGGTTGGTACTGGACGGTACGGGAGGCGCGGGGAAGGCCCCGCCGCCGCCTCGTCTTGACGCCTCGGCCGTGGTATGCCTTGGCCGTACCAAGCGACCGGCCGAGGTGAACCGGGCCGGATCACGTCAACGGGGGCACTACCATGCACAATCCGCTCCGGCGCCTCGCGGCGCCTTTCGTCGCGCTCGGCGTCCTGCTCGCCGCCTCGTGGTCGATCCAGCCCGCGTGGGCCGGCGCCACCTCGAACTATCTCCAGAACAAGCTGATCGACCAGTTGTTCCGGGCGCAGGCCTACACCTTTCCGACCAGCATGTACGTCGGCCTGTCGACGACCGCGCCGAGCGCCGCCGCCTGCGGCACCGAGGTATCCGGCAGCAATTATTCCCGCGTCGCCGTCACCGGCTCCCTCGCCAACTGGGCCGGCACGCAGGGCGCCGGCACGACGACCGCCTCGACCGGCACGACCGGCTTGACCTCGAACAACGGCACCATCCTGTTCCCGACGCCGTCGGCGACGTGGGGCACGGTCGTCGCCATGTGCGTGTTCGACGCCTCGACCTCGGGCAACCTGCTCTGGTACGCGACGCTGACCACGTCAAAAACCGTCAACTCCGGCGATACCGTGTCGTTCGCCGCCGCCGCCCTCACGTTTACCCTGAACTGAGCGAGCGCCCATGCGCGCGGCGGTCATCGACCTGTCCTCCGGCGACGACACGACGGGCCATCCCGTCGTGAACGTCATTCTCGCCGACCCGGCCACGGACGCCGCGCCGGCGGGTTATTTGTTGATCGTCGACGACCGGGGCGTCGACGGCGGTGGGGCGTGGCTTTGGACCGCCGCACGCGGCCTGTTCACGACCATCGAGCTACAGGCCGCCTCGACGGCGGATACCGTCAGCACCGGCACGTGAGGGATCTGTCATGCCGGTCATTTTCCTAACGGCGGGCACGTCTTGGACGGTGCCGTCCGACTGGAACCCCACCAACAACACCATCGAAGTTTTCGGCGGCGGCGGCGCCGGCGGTTCGACGAATTCCTACACCGGCGGTGGCGGCGGCGGCGGCGGTTATTCCAAGATCAGCAACCTCGCGATCAGTGGCACCGTTTCCTACGTCGTCGGCGCGGGCGGAACGGGCGTCTTGTCTTCGACCGGCAACGCCGGCGGCTTTACCGCGTTCAACGGCACGACGTTGGCCGGCGCGTCGGTCTCGGCCAACGGCGGCGGGGGTGGCACGGCTTCGGGAACAGGCGGCGCCGGCGGCGCGACATTAGGGGCCGTCGGTACGGTCAAATACGCGGGTGGCAGCGGCGGTTCGCCGGGCACGTCGGCGTATGCCAGTGCCGGTGGTGGCGGCGCGGCTGGCCCATTTGGTAACGGCGCGGCGGGTGGCGCCCCGGCAACAGCATCTAACGCGCCCGGTGGCGGTGGTGGCGGCGGTGGCGGCGGCACGGCGGGCGGCGGTGGCAGCGCGACACTCAACGCCGGCGGCAACAATCACAGCGGCACGGGCGGCGGCGCAACCGGCAACGCCAACGGCACCGTCGGCGGCGGCGGTGCAGGTGGATTGAACGGCACGTCGCCCTATACCGGCGGTGCCGGCGGCGCCGGTACCGAATACACCGCGACCAACACGTGGAACGGCACGGCCTATACCGGCACGACGCCGACCGGGGGCGCGGGCGGTGGCGGCGGCGGCGGTTCGTACGGCAACGGTATTGGCAGCTACGGCACCAACGGTGGCGCCGGCGGCGGCTACGGCGGTGGTGGCGGCGGTGACGGGTATCACAGCGAAACCGTCGGCCCTAATGGCGCGCCCGGCTTCATCGTCATCACTTACACCTCGGCGGTTAATGCCCTGGCGGCCAACGCCACGGCGACGACCAGCACCGCAGCGGTTCTCAGCTACATCGCCACGCTAGCGGCGGCGGCGACGGCCCTGTCGACCGCGACGGCCGGCCTCGTCGACACTCTGCCGTTGGTCGCGGCGGCCAGCGCCGGAACGACCGGCACGGCCAATTTATCCCATACGGTGCCGTTGGCGGCGGCCGTCACTGCGCTGACCAGCGTGTCGGCCACCCTCGTCGACATCATTCCGTTGTCGGCTTCGGCCAGTTCGGCGACGTCGGCCAGCGCGACGATGGCGCTCGGCGTCACCTTGACGGCGGCGGCCCAAGCCGCCGCGACCGCCTCGGCCCTGTTGAGTGAATCGAAAAACCTCGCGGCGGCAGCGACGGCCGGCACCACGGCGACCGCCGATCTCACCGATTATTCGTCGTATCTCAACGCCGCCGCCGTGATGACGACGGCGGCCAGCGCCAGCCTCGGCGACTTGCACAAACAGCTCGCGGCGGCGGCGACCGAATTGTCGACAGCGGTGGCGACGCTCGGCTTGTCGGTGACGTTGGCGGCGGCCGCCACCGAATTGACCGCCGCGACGGCGGCTTTGGCGGAAACCGATACGTTGGCGGCGGCGGCGACGGCGTTGAGCAGCGCTTCGGCGGCGCTGAGCGAGGCGATCCCGTTGGCCGCGTCGGCCATGGCGACGGCGGTCGCCACCGCCAATTTGCAGACCAGCACGACCGCCCATGCCGAAAGCGATACGGCCGCCTCGGCGAACCTGACGCTGGCCGTCAATCTCGGGGCGAACGCCAGCAGCCAATCGTCCGCCACCGGCTACCTGACGCCGCGCAAGCCGAAACCGGCCGTCACCGGCGTCGACATTTCGTTCCTGACCATCGTGCGGACCACCGATCCCGACTGGGATTACGACCGCACCCACGAAGAAGAATACGCTTTCGGGCGGCGGTATTTTATCGTCAACCCGTACAAACGAGGGGCCTACCACTGATGTTTCAATCCCCGATGCTCATGCAGCGCGCGCAGCCGGCGCGCGGCGTCCGCCTCGAATGCGCGACGACCGGCGAAGGCAACGACGGCAACCCGCAGGCCGAGCGCGTTTGGGCCGAGAAGATCAGCGGCATCCTGACCAAGCACTATCCCGGTCACCTGTGGGCGGTGCACGTCCACATCGACGCCAAGACCAAGGGCGCGCACATCAAGCTGCCGATCCTGATGCAGACGGCCAAGACCTACGCCATCCCGCTCAACGCCGTCGTCACCCACAACGACCTCGAGCGCGTCGTCGTGGCGGCCGGTGGCGAGCTGCTGGAACGGTTCCGCATCCCGCGCGGCAACCTCGACATGACGGCCTTTCTCGAAGCCCGTCAGAAGCGCCGGCTGATCCTGCCGCAAGACCAGATGCCGACCTGATCGGCGACACGAGGGGGAAACGATCATGGCTGTGCCTGGACTCGACGACGCCACCGGACTCGACACGTCCGACCCCATCGGCCGCGCCATGGGCGACGGCTCGGCGACCGGCACCAAAGGCGTGCCGAAGGAAGGCGAGGCGCCACCGTCGGCCGACGCCAAGCCGAAGAAAGGCGATCATCCCGACGCCGACGAGTTTCTGATGTGGTCACGCTCGGCGCACGAGCAGTCGGCCAACTTCTTCGCCACGCACGTGCGCAAGCGTTGGGCCCGTTCCTACAAGGCCGCCTCGAACGAGCACGACGACGGCTCGAAATACCGCTCGGCCGAGTACCGGGGGCGCTCGCGCATCTTTCGCCCCAAGACCCGCGCCGCCTTGAAGAAGAAGCTGCGCGAGGCGGCCTCGGCGCTGTTCTCCACCGGCGACATCGTGTCGGTGCAGCCCTCGAACGAGGCCGACGACTTTCAGCGTGCCGCTGCCAGTTTGAAGCAGGAACTGTTGAACTACCGGCTCGACCGCACGACCATGCGCAACGGCATCCGCTGGTTCCAGACGGCGATGGGCGCGGTGCGCTCGGCCCACATCACCGGCCTGATTGCCTCCTACCAGTCGTGGATTTTCAAGGAAGAAGACCTCGACGAGCCGAAGCAGACGATCAGCACCGACCCGACCACCGGCGCCACGACGATCACGATGGAATTCAAGATCATCGTGCAGGACCGGCCCGATATTAAACTGTTGCCGCCCGAGAACGTGCTGTTCGACCCCAATTGCGATTGGGTGAACCCGGCGCAGAGCGCGCAATACGTGCAGCTCCGGTTCCCGATGGCCCCCGACGAAGCCTTTGCGATGACGGAATCGCCCGGCCGCATCCCCTGGCTCGACGTCAGCGAAAAGACGTTCTACCAGAACGTGTCGAGCCCCGGCGATTACGACACCATCGCCTCGCGCACCGCGCGCGAGGGCGGCGTCGACCCGCTGCAAATGGTCAACGGCCGCTTCGGCCGTGTTTGGGTGTCGCTGTGGTTCATGCGGGTCAAGGGCAAGGACTACACGTTCTGGACCCTCGACAACCGCATCATGCTGTCGGAGCCGGTGCAGACCCGCACCGCCTATCCCGAGCAGAAAGGCGAGCGCCCCATCGTCATCGGCTACGGCGCCATCGAGGAACACCGTTCGTATCCCATGTCGACGGTCGAGAGCCTGCAACCGCTCCAGCAGGAGATCAACGACCAGACCAACCTCCGGCTCGACCACCTCAAGCAGATCGTGCAGCCGCCGCGCAAGGCGAAGCGCGGCGCCAACGTCGACCTGTCGGCGCTCAACCGTTTCGGCGCCAACCGCACCGTCATGCTCGACAACATGGACGACCTGCAAATCTTCGACATGCCGGACACGCCGCAGGGCGCGTTCATGGACGCCAACGTCCTCAACGCCGATTTCGACGACCTCGCCGGCACGTTCAATTCGAGTTCGGTCAACACCAACAAACAGCTCAACGAGACCGTCGGCGGCCTCAACCTCCTGTCGGGCGACGCCTCCTCGACTTCCGAGTTCGACCTGTCGGTCGTGGTCGAGACGTGGGTGGCGCCGGTGCTGACGCAGGTGATGAACCTCGAGGAGATGTACGAGGACGACCAGAACGTCCTCGCCATCGCCGGCGAGCGTGCCCAGCTCTGGCAGAAATACGGAGTCGACGCCGTCACCGACAAAATGCTCGAAGCCGAAACGTCGCTGGTCATCAAGGCCGGCGTTGGCGCCACCAACCTGCCGCAGGAACGCATCCAGCGCTTCGCCATGGCGTGGCAGGCCTCGGCGCAGGCCCTCGCCCCGATGATCCAGGCCGGCGTCATCCAGCCGCCCAAGCCCAACGTCAAGGAGATCATCGAAACGCTGTTCGGCGCCGCTGGCTTCCGCGACGGCGGCGACCGTTTCTTCGTTGGCCTCGACGACGGCTCCGCCCCGGCCCAGCAAAAGCCCGACCCGCACGCCGCGCAAATGCAGGCGGCGCAAATGCAGGCCGAGGTGAAACAACGCGAACTGATGTTCAAGGATCAGGATTCGCAGCGCCGCGCCGCCGTGCAGATGGCGCAAATCCAGCAGAAGGAAACCGATTCGCAGCGTCGCGCCTCGGTCGCCCTCGCCCACGATCAGGCGGCCAACCAGCAGACGAAGCTGAAAGCCCTGGCCGAACTCGGGCGCGCCTCGGCCGACATGGCAAGCCAGCGCGGCCGGCAGGCCGCCGATCACAGCCAGCAGCTCGCCATGCAGGGCCGCGACCACGCCCACCAGACCCGGCAAGCGCAGCGCAGCAACCTGTCGCAGATGTTGGGCGCCGGGATGCGGGCCGCCACGCAACCGCTGTCCCGGCCGGCCGCCCCGCGCGCGCCCGGCATCGGCGCCCCGCCGGCCCAGTCCGGCGGCCTTCCGCAACCGCCCCAGCCGCCGGCGCCGTTCGCGCCGCCGACCAATCACCCCCCGCAGCCGCCTGACATGGGAGCCGCCGTTTGAGCCCCGAAGCCCACGAACGCATGATGGCCGTGCGCGTCATGAACATCATCGACGCCGAAACCGACGAACACCGGGCTTTCCAGAACCCGGTGTCGATGTACATCCTCGCGCGCGCCCAAGCCGAGGCGGCCGAGGCGATGGTGGCCTTGGCCGATGCCCCGGCGGGCGACGCCCAGCACATCCGCAAGTTGCAGAATGATGTGCACAGGTTGCGCGACCTGCGCCGTTGGCTCGGCGAAGCCCTAGACAAGGGCCGCGAATCCTACCTTGCTCTGGCGGAAGAAGAACGAGACGAGCTCGCGGCGGTCCTTCGGGACGACTTCGAGACGGCTTCGGGGGCGAGTTACGATGATTGATGGTGCGGGCGCCGTGGAACGTGGAAACGATCGTGTGCCGGAACCGGCCGACGACGTCGACGTGTCCTGGCGCTCGCCGCGTCAGGCCGATCGCCTCACCAACGACGCGGGCGACGAGCCGGCCGAACCGCAGCTCGTCAAGGACGAGTCCCGCGCCGGCATCGCCGCCCGGTTCAAGAACCGTCGCGCCGACAACCGCGCCGGCGTCGTGCCGCGCTCGCACGTGCCGGCCATCGACGGCGACCTCGACGATCCCGATCACCCCGATTACATCGCTTCGGACGAGGGTCGCCCCACGTCCGTCGAGCCCGAAGACCGTCAGCGGCGGGTCGAGTCGAACGACGAGGGACGCGGACAATCCCCCGTCGTCGGGGGGCAGACTCCCTACAAGCTGACGGTCTTCGGCAACCAGATCATCGCCCGTGACCGTGCCGAACTCGCGCGCTTCGCCGAGGTCGACGAGGACGAGGCCAACGATTATTCCGACGCCGCCCTCATCCGGCTGGCGCAAAAGCAGGTCGCCGCCAATCAACGGCTCGACCTCGCCAAGGAAACCGAAAAACGAGCGCGCATGACGGGTGGCGCGTTCGCCGGCACACCACCGGACGACGACCCGTCAGATCAGCCGGAATCCTCTGCGACGACGACCGCCGGGCGCAAACCCGCCCCCGAGACGGTCGAGCTCGTCCGCGAGATGATTTATGGCGACCCCGAAGAAGCCGCCCGTCGCATCGAGGACATGATGGACCGGGGCGTGGATCAGCGCATGGAGCGCCGAGACACCGCCCGCACGGTCGATCAGATCAACCGCGAACTCGTGACGACGCTGGATTCCATCGGGCGGGAGAACGCCGACCTCGCCAGCATCCCCGAAGCCTCCGACCTCGTTGCCGTGAAAACCACCCGGCTGATCGTCGAAGAATTGCGGAAGTGCGGGATCACGGACTCCGAAGCGACACAGCTTTCAATCAACCCGCAGCTCGCCGCCCAGGCGTATGTGGGAGCGCAGGCGCTCCCGCAGTTCCAGGGCAAACTCAAGCGCATCGACCAGATCGCGCAAGAGGCGGTCACGACCGCACGGCGGACTTTCGGGATGACGAAGCCGGTCGCGCCACAGCAGCAATCGAGCGTCCCCGCCAACCCGCCGCCGACGCGACGGGATTTGAAGCGGACGCTCCCGCAGCAACCGGCGCGAGCGGGGACACCGCTTCCGACTGATCTTCCGATGGAACGAGACGACGCGCGCAAATCGCGAGCGTCCCGCGCCATCGACCAGATGCGCCGGTCCCGACACCAGTAAGGTTTCGGAATCGAACCGCAGCAAGCAGGGAGCATGTCCTTCGCCAGCGCCTACGAGAACACTCGGGGCAAAGACTATGGCAGGGCAGATTTGGACCGTCGCCGCCGAAGGTGGCTATATGTACTCGGACGAGCTGTCCGATTACCTTCGCGTGAAAGCACAGCCGCTCACCAAGTTCCGCCAGTTCTGCGACGCCAAAGACGGCGCGGAAAAAGGACTTGGTCGGGGCGATAAATTCTACTGGGACGTCTATAGCGATATTGGCACGCAGGGTCGTGACCTCGACGAGCGCGCGCCGCTCCCCGAGTCCGGCTTCTCCGTGCAGCAGCGTTCGCTGACCATCTCGGAAGCGGGCAACAGCGTGCCGTTCACCGGCAAGCTGATGGACCTCGCCAAGCACGACGTCGAAGTCATCATCGACAAGACGCTGAAGAACGACGCCCGCAAGTATTTCGACATCAAGGCGTATCTCCAGTTCAAGTCGACGCCGCTGCGCGCCGCCCCGACGGGCGGCACGTCGACGTCGTCGGTCACGGTGTCGACGACCGGCTCGACCTCGAT
>JGI26470J50227_1000909_pt1 | contig 11166 bp, 11 predicted proteins | sample FreactTroBogLake_FD_50227 | JGI IMG/M metagenome (IMG submission 50227) | reverse complement strand
CGAGTTGCCGTGATACATAAGCGCGAAAACTTGAGTTCCGGTGCCAGAAGTCGTTCCGTCGCTACTTATCCATATTGGAGTATCGACCGTATATCCGTAGAGGTTGTAAACCTCTTGTGCGTTGAGCGCTGGGCATGAGGACGAAAGGCCGATCTGGCATTCAGGTTGTTGAACCTGAGCCGCCATTGCGGGCTGCGATCCGGATATGTAACTAATTAAGTTCAGTAAAACGCCAGCCAGAACGAGTCGAACAACCCGGCCCCGGAGCATAAACATGATGGTGAATTAAGCGGTGACGCCTTCAGGCGCTTCGAATCCGCACGCCTTATGAGCGCCATCGCACCACGGCTTCTCTTTAGATTGGCCACAGCGACATAAAGAAAAATCGCTCTTTGTTTCAATGACATTGCCATCGGCGTCGATGATATCGACGGTGCCTTTGACTCGAATTGATCCGTTCTCTTTCAAACGGATTTGGACGCGCTCGTTCTCACTCATACCGATCTCCTATTCGAGATAGTCGCGCAGCTTTTGCGAACGCGATGGGTGGCGCAGCTTGGACATGGTCTTCGATTCAATCTGGCGAATACGCTCACGAGTGACCCCGTAGACCTTGCCGATTTCATCTAACGTCTTGGCCTGTCCATCAGACAAACCAATGCGCATCATGATGACGCCCTTTTCGCGCTCAGAAAGCGTGTCGAGAACTCATGAAGCTCAGCCTGAAGCGTCGTGAACAAGACATGCTCGCCTGGCTCAATAGCCTCAGAATCTTCAATCAAATCACCGAACTCTGAATCGCCTTCTTCACCAAGTGGAGTGTGAAGCGAAATTGGTTCGCGACCGTACTTCTGAACTTCGACGACCTTCTCAGGTGTCATGTCGAGTTCTTTTGCCAACTCTTCTGGGGTTGGTTCGCGACCGAGATCTTGCAACATCTGGCGCTGAACACGGGCCAACTTGTTGATGACTTCAACCATGTGTACCGGAATACGAATGGTGCGGGCCTGGTCCGCCATCGCGCGAGTAATCGCCTGGCGAATCCACCAGGTGGCGTAGGTCGAGAACTTGTAACCCTTTGTGTAGTCGAACTTCTCAACCGCACGAATCAAGCCGAGGTTGCCCTCTTGAATCAAATCCAAGAACAACATGCCGCGACCGGTGTAACGCTTCGCGAGCGACACAACCAGACGAAGGTTCGCTTCGAGCAAGTGATTCTTTGCGCGGCGACCAATCAGAACGAGCTGCTCGTACTCGCGCTTGAGCTTCTTATCCATTTTCTTGTCGGTCGCGAGCTTCTCTTCTGCGAACAAGCCAGCTTCAACCTCAAGCGACAACTTCACTTCGAGCTCTGCGTTCAACAACGGCACGCGGCCGATCAACTTTAAATAATCTTTAACTGGGTCGGCCGTCGCACCAGCGGTCATAACCGTCTGAGCAGGGGCGTCATCCTCTTCGGAATCCTTGATCGTGAATGCGTTCTCTTCGTTGGTGGATTCCTCCGCCACGTTTACGACGCGAATCTCATTCTCTTTTTCTTCTTCAGCAATAATCTCTTTAACTTCTTCAACTAGAGTTTCGATATCTTCTAATTCAATATCTTCTAACTCAACTTCTTCGCCATCAATCTTTGCAACAACTGGCTTTCCGCCCTTTGTAGTGGCCGTTGCGGCAGGTGTGGCTGCGATCTGACCGAGCTCGGCTAATCGACGAGCTTCGAGTTCTGCCTTGGTGGGAAATAATTTACGTCCGGCGGACTTCTTCTCTTCTTTTGCTTGCGCTTCAGCAGCGAGCGCCAGCTTACGAGCTTCGAGTTCTGCCTTAGTAGGAAATAAACGTGGACCAGATGACGCCTTCTTGGCGGTCTTTTTTGCGGCTACCTTCTTCGCCGGTGCCTTCTTTACGGATGATGCTGCCTTCTTTGCAACAACCTTCTTAGCGGTTGTCTTCTTCGTCGCCTTTTTGGGCGCACTTGTTCCAGGCACAGATCATCCTTTGGCTTGTCTGGCTTCTCTTAGGAGCCAGGGAAACTTGCTTGGTAGTACTGGCTATATTATAAATTGTCCACAGGCCCAATTGCACATCGACGGCCGTGTCCTGAGCGTGAAACTCTCAACCCGAGGTTCTGACTGCTCCCCAGCTTTTATCGCTTTTCATTTCGAGCGAGCCCTACCTCAATCGCATGAGCCACCACTCGGCCCACCTCCTCAACTTCGATGAGGAAGCCATCGTGGCCAAAATCAGATTTGATGATGACGAGGGGTTCTGCGCCAGGAACCAGCTCCACAATCTCTTCTTGGAGTCGGGTCGGAAAGAGGCGGTCGGTATCGATTCCGACCACGATTACGGGAATCGTGATGCCCAAGAGCGCCGCTGCGACTCCCCCGCGCTCACGACCCACATCGTGGGAATTCATCGCCTCAGTCAGNGCAATATATGTATTGGCGTCNAACCGCTTTGCCAGCTTCTCTGCTTGGTAATCCAAATACGACTCAACCGCGTACCGCCCGGTGTCGTCGCCCTGTAATTCGCGACCAAAACGCACATCCATCTCGGTCTCGGTTCGATAGGTCAGGTGCGCGATCCGGCGGGCGATGCCCATGCCGTCGATCGGTCCGCGCTGGGACTCGTAGTAATCCCCGCTTCGATAATGCGGATCGCTCTTAATCGCCTTTATCTGAATCGAGGCCGCGCCAATCTGGTCGCCGGTAGCAACCGCGGATGATCCAATCGTGCAAATCGCATTCACTCGATCTGGATGGTCAATCGCCCATTCCAACGCGCGCATGCCGCCGAGCGAGGGACCAACCGCCAGGATGTAGTGCGAAATTCCTAGCAAGTTAGTGAGCGCTACCTCGGCCTTCACCATGTCGCGAATCGTCACGGTAGGAAATCTGGAACCCCAACGTTTTCCATCGGGCGCAATAGAGGATGGTCCGGTACTTCCCTGACAACCGCCGATGACATTGGGGCAGATCACAAAATATTTATCGGTGTCGATGGGCAATCCTGGACCCACCATGGATGGCCACCATCCGGGAACATCTGACCAACCGGTCATTGCGTGATTTATCAGAATGGCATTCGTGCCATCTGAATTTAACTCGCCCCAGGTTTGATAAGCGATCGTTACATCCGGAAGGACTTCGCCGGATTCCAACTCGACATCGCCAATGCGTGCGAACAGCCGAAGACCGGGGTCATGGCTTTCAAGCCATGCCCCGGTCACAAGTGGATTACTTGGCTGCGGCAAAACCATCTGCGATATCGGCCTTAATGTCGTCGATGTTCTCGATGCCCACCGACAAGCGAATCAAGCCGGGTGTAACGCCAGCGGTCGCTTGCTCTTCGGCGGTCAATTGAGAATGTGTGGTTGAGGCGGGATGGATGACCAACGAGCGCACATCACCAATGTTGGCCACATGCGAGTGTAACTTCAAGGCCTCCACAAACTTCTTACCTGCTTCGATGCCACCCTTGATTTCGAAGGACAAAACAGAGCCACTGCCCTTGGGCGCGTACTTCTTCGCCAGTGCGTGCCACGGCGATGATGCCAAGCCCGCATAGTTCACCTTCTCGACCTGTGGGTGGGCAGCCAAGAAATCAGCAACCGCCTTTGCGTTTGCGACATGGCGCTCGATTCGAAGCGACAAGGTCTCTAGGCCTTGTGCCAATAACCAGGCGTTGAATGGGCTGACCGCGGCGCCGGTATCGCGCAGCAAAGTCAGACGAATCTTAAAGATGTATGACAAGTTGGCGCCGAATGGCGAACCAACTCCGAGCGCTTGTGCGTAGACCAAGCCGTGATAGCTAGGGTCTGGCTCGTTGAAGCCAGGGAACTTTGCTGGGTGCTTCGCGAAATCAAAAGTTCCGGCGTCCACGATCGCGCCGACAACGGCGTTGCCGTGACCCGATAAGAACTTGGTTGCCGAATGCACGACCACGTCGGCACCGAATTCGATCGGGCGAATCAAGTACGGTGTCGCAACCGTGTTGTCGACGATAAGTGGCACGTTGTTGTCGTGCGCAACCTTGGCGACAGCGGCGATATCCAAGAGTTCATTCTTAGGGTTCGCGATGGTCTCGCCAAAGAACGCCTTGGTGTTTGGACGGACGGCCGCCTGCCACGACGCTGGATCCGATGGGTCCTCAACAAAGGTGACGTCGATGCCAAACTTCTTCAAGGTGTAATGGAAGAGGTTGTATGTGCCTCCGTAAAGTGACGGGGATGAAACGATGTGATCGCCCGCCTCTGCCACATTTTGAATCGCGTACGTTGTCGCGGCAGAGCCCGACGCCAACAAGAGCGCAGCGACGCCGCCCTCGAGCGATGCAATGCGTTGTTCCACAGCATCCTGAGTTGGGTTCATCAAGCGGGTGTAGATATTGCCGAGTTCGGCTAATCCGAAGAGATCCGCGGCGTGCTTGGTGTCGCGGAATTGATACGCGGTGGTCTGATACAACGGCAATGCGCGAGCGCCTGTTGTTGGATCGGGAACCTGGCCCGCATGGACTTGGCGAGTTTCAAACGACGCCTTGGATGGATCAAAAGACATAACAACCTCCGAAGAATCAGGGGCTATATAAATGCCAAAACGCACCGTCGAGATACGACCGATGCGCCAGATAATTATCTAGCCGCGCTTGCCGATTGCCGTGTGCAATCTGCCTGGTCTTCACCCGGAGCACCCCACCGCGGTGGAGGGTTGCCGTCCAGTAAGCCGGGGCTAAAACCTGGAACTCGTGACCTGTGCACATAGTAAAAGAAGGTCCGGCGATTTGTCTAAACGCGAATTACTCGCGCCAAGCCGACGTAATCGGCAAACGCCGATCCTTGCCGAAGGCTCGTGTGGAAATTTTTGTGCCCGGCGGATACTGCCGACGCTTGTACTCCGCGGCATCCACCATCCGAATGACGCGCTCGGCCAAAGCGCGATCAAAGCCGGCTTCCAGGATGGCCTCCAGCCCGCCATCTTGCTCGATATAAATATGCAACAACTTATCCAGCACTTCGTATTCGGGCAACGAGTCGCTGTCCTTCTGTCCTGGCCGTAACTCCGCGCTGGGCTCCTTGGAAATTGAGTTCACGGGAATCGGCGCGACTTGGTGCCACTGCGCTGCCATCGCATTTCGCCAACGAGCGAGCGCCCAAACCTCGGACTTCAATAAATCCTTAATCGGCGCGTACGCGCCAACCGCGTCGCCATACAAAGTGGAATATCCAACGGCTAGCTCCGATTTGTTTCCGGTGGCCAACACCAGGTGTCCTTCTTGGTTGGAAATCCCCATCAATGTGGTGCCCCGAACTCGGGCCTGCACGTTCTCTTCCGCCATGCCGGTCAAACCGAGGTTATCGAGAAATGCCCCCACCATCGGCTCGATAGGAACGATCCGGTAATTCAATCCGATGTTGCGCGCCAGCTCGGCTGCGTCGGCGAGTGAGTGATCCGATGAATACTTGCTGGGCATCCCTACGCCATAGACCTTCTCGGCGCCTACGGCATCGGCTGCGATAGCCGCAACAACCGCTGAATCGATGCCGCCGGAAAGTCCGATTAGCACCGTAGAAAATTTATTCTTCGCCACATAATCGCGCAGGCCGACGACCATCGCTTGCCAGACTTGCGCGGCGTCACTGAGTCGTCGTGCAACACCTGGAACCGACGGCTTGTAATACGGAATTCGTTCTTCGCTGATGACTACATCGGGCGTGCCGGTATGCGCGCGAACGTTGACGTCGACGATCATCAGGCCATCGTCAAATTGTGGGGCGCGCGCGATGACCGCGCCTTCGCCATCCACGACGATGCTATCGCCGTCAAAGACCAAATCATCCTGGCCGCCGGTCATATTTACATAGACCAATGGCGCGCCAATTTCTCGCGCTCGCTGGGCGACCAGCGAAATTCGAGTGTCATCTTTTGCTCGCTCAAACGGACTGCCATTCGGAACGAGAACGAGTCCCACCTGACGAGCCGCTAGATCTGCAACCGGGCCCTCGCTGCGCCAGATATCTTCACAAATCGCGATGCCCACATCGACGCCGTGGATTCGCGCGACCAGGGACTTGTCGCCCGGTACAAAATTGCGGAATTCATCGAAGACGTAATTCGGTAGGTGGTGTTTCACGTAAGTGGCGGCGATGGCGCCGCGATGAATCAATGCAACCGCGTTCTGAGGTTTGCCATCCGCGTTCTCGTCCAAATACCCAACGACGACAACGACCTCGCCGCATAACTCGTCCTGCAGCACTCGGGCGAGCGCCGCAACGGCGCTACGACTCGCTGCTCTGAACGTGGAGCGAAGCGCCAAATCTTCGACCGGGTAACCAGTAATCGCCATCTCCGGAAAGAGAACAACGTGCGCGGATTCTTTAACCGCCAACTTGGTCTGCTGAACGATCAGCTCCGAATTTGCCGCGATTGCGCCCACGGTCGGATTGATTTGCGCGAGCGCGACCCGCATCTGCGCGATCTCGCTTATCCCCCGCTTGCCCAGACTAGCCATAGCCCCAGCCTACCCCGCGCTCGATTTTGCTATAGATTTCTCCTACGAATTTAGCGCCAGCGACCGGATATCGGCGATGAGCAGCTAAAGCGAGGAGTACGACTTATGTCTAACCAGACATCGCATCAACCCCGAATCACTACATCCCAGCTCGCTGCAAAAAAGGCGCGCGGTGAAAAATGGGCGATGCTCACCAGCTATGAACAAATGACCGCCGAAATCTTTGATGAGGCGGGAATACCTGTGCTCTTGGTCGGAGATAGTGCTGGCAATAATTTTCTGGGCGAAACAAACACGATTCCCGTAACAGTCGATGAACTCATTCCCCTAGCCCGCGCGGTTGTCCGCGGATCATCTCGGGCGATGGTCGTTGCCGACTTCCCCTTTGGCTCCTATGAATCAGGTCCGGATCAGGCGCTCGCCACCGGTATTCGTTTTTTCAAAGAGGCGAAGGTCCACGCCGTAAAGCTCGAGGGCGGAACCAGAATCGTTCCCCAAATTCGCACATTGGTCGAAGCCGGCATCCCGGTCATGGGCCATCTCGGATTAACCCCGCAATCGGTGCACGCTTTGGGCGGCTTCAAAGTGCAGGGCCGAGGTGAGGCGGAGAGACATTGAAGGCGGAGGCGCTCGCTCTTCAAGCGGCCGGCGTATTTGCCATCGTCTTGGAATTAGTCCCGGCAGAACTCGCCGCAGATATCGCGCGTGCTTTGACTATTCCAATTATCGGAATCGGAGCCGGTGCCGACGTCGACGCACAAGTACTCGTGTGGACCGACCTCATGGGCATTACGAAAAACGCGCCAAAATTGGCGAAGGCATACCGCAATCTGCGGGCTGAAATGACGGCCGCGGCGCTGGAATATGCCAGCGATGTGGCGGCAGGGATATTCCCAGGCCCAGACCAAACGTTCCACTAATCTGTCGGGATGGCGCGCTTAACAATCGACTTTTCTCCGCTGAAGAAATATCGAGATTTTCGATTGCTCTGGAGCTCGGGCTTTATCTCGAATTTTGGTTCGCAGATCACCTACGTCGCCCTCCCATTCCAAATTAAATTATTGACCAATTCCTACCTTGCGGTTGGCGCGATGGGCGCGGTCGAAATTATCCCGCTCATAATTTTCGGACTCTATGGCGGTGTTTTGGCGGATCGAATCGACCGCAAAAAAATGATCTGGGCTACCGAACTCGGCGCGATGACCATGACCGGGGCCTTGCTCGCTAACAGCCTGCTCCATAAACCGCACCTGCTGGTGTTGTACTTCGTGGCCGCCGGATTCGCCTGCTTTGACGGACTGCAACGTCCAAGTCAGAATGCAATTTTGCCTCGGGTCGTAGATCACGAAGACCTCCCTTCTGCAAATGCCCTCATGAGTATCCGCTGGCAGTTCGGTGTAATCACCGGCCCAGCTATCGCCGGAATTCTCATCGCCTCAGCAGGTGTTTCGGCTGGCTTCATGGTGGATATTGCGAGCTTCGCAATCTCGTTGGCGCTGTTGTGGCGAGTGCGTTCCGTCATTCCCACCAATCGGAGCGAAGCCGCAACCCTGGCCAGTCTGGTTGAAGGCGTGAAATATGCCGCTTCGCGTCGCGATTTGATGGGCACGTATGTCGTGGATTTATCGGCCATGTTCTTCGCCATGCCCAACGCGCTCTTTCCGTTTTGGGCCGATCATATGCACGCCCGCTGGGCTTTGGGAGCGTTCTATGCGGCCGGGACGGTTGGTGCAATTGCGGTAACCATGACCAGCGGCTGGATGCGCAACTACCCACATCACGGTCGCGCGGTCTTGTTCGCGGCGATCGGCTGGGGCGTTGCAATCACATTAGCCGGAGTAAGCAATTCGTTGCCCCTCACGATCTTTTTTCTCGCCGCCGCCGGCGCCTCGGACCAATACAGCGCGCTCTTCCGAAGTGCGATTTGGAATCAATCCATCCCGGATTATTTGCGAGGCCGGCTATCCGGAATCGAATTACTTTCCTATTCAGTAGGTCCGCTGGGCGGCCAATTGCGTGCTGGAACGGTGGCCGCGTGGACAAATTTGCGAACGTCTGTCGTGAGTGGTGGCCTTCTGTGCATCGGAATGATCGGAATTTCGGCCAATTTCTTCCCCGAATTCCGAAAATATGACGTTCGAACCAACAAATTTGCCGCTGAAGTCCGAAAATTGGCAGAAAAATCTAAAAAATCGGAGTCATGACCGAGATTTTCGGTAACCAGCGCAATTTTTTTCGATTTTTTCCAATTTTTTTCCGAAAATAATTCGCGAAATTGATGACCAATACATAAAAAATTAAAAAAATAATGTTGCGACACGCGCGCTTTTTTTCACCCAAAATAGTGGAAACTTTTTGTAATACATGACACGCTTCTCCATGAACAGGTTCGGTGACGGATCGAACCATTCTGATTAGGAGACTCACATGGCCGCAGCTAAGAAAACTGCACCAAAGCGTCGTAAGAAGGCAGCTGCTAAGAAGGCAGCTCCAGCAAAGAAGGCAGCTCCAAAGCGCCGCAAGAAGGCAGCTCCAGCAGCTGCTAAGAAGGCTGCTCCAAAGCGCCGCAAGAAGGCAGCTGCTAAGAAGGCAGCTCCAAAGCGNCGCAAGAAGGCTGCTTCAACAGCTAAGAAGGCTGCTCCAAAGCGCCGCAAGAAGGCAGCTGCTAAGAAGGCTGCTCCTGCAAAGGCTGCTCCAAAGCGTCGTCGCAAGAAGGCTGCTGCTAAGTAAGCATCGCTTATTAAAAAACCCCGCTGCGCAAGCAGCGGGGTTTTTTATTGCCGTAAATCTGAATAGCGATAAATCCGGCTAGCCCTCAATGACTTTGACTAAGCCGCCTACTTTTTCGCGCGACGAGTACCCGCCGCCGGGCTTTTCTTGGCGGGCGCGCTCTCTTCAATGTACTGACCACGGAGTTCTGAAATTAACCGGTCAAATATCTTGGCCGCATCTTCTTGATCCTTCACCGTCAAATGGTCCAGGAATCTATTGCGGACACTTTCCACATGGTCTGGCGCTGCCTTGACGATTGCCTTCCAGCCGCGATCGGTCATGATGGCCCAGCTGCCGCGCTTATCTTCCTTGCACTCTTCGCGCCGTACCCAACCGGCTTGCTCCATGACCTTCATTCGGTGTGAGAGCCGAGACTTAGAAATCATGGCCAACTCGGCCAAATCGCTCATGCGCATTCGGCGGCCCGGCGCATCGCTGAGTTGGGCCAAAACCTCGTAATCCGCCATGGATAGATCGTGGCCGACCAGGTCGTTATCTAACGCTTCAAGCAGGCGACGCGAGGCGATGATGTACGACCGCCAGGCCTTCATTTCGCGCGGGTTAAGCCAACGCGGTGTCTCTGCTTTTGATGCCATAACCCAAGTTTACGTCAAAGCTAAATTAGTTGAAAGTTGAAATACATGCCCCTCAGCTAGAGTTTGTGTATGACAATCGCCGCCTTTAATACTCGCTCCGGAATTGCGCTCGGACACATGGATTCCTCGGTTCGCCCACAGGACGACCTTTTCCGATTCGTGAACGGTGGCTGGATGAAGAGCGCCGAGATTCCCTCCGACCGGAGTTCCTACGGCGCCTTTTATTGGTTGATCGAAAACGCCGAAAAACAGGTCCGCGAGATCATTGAAGAACTAGCCGCCGCGCCACAGGCGCCCGGATCTATTGGTCAGAAAATTGGCGACCTATATAAGTCTTTTATGAACGAGGAGCGCATCAACTCACTTGGCGCCGCGCCAGTAAAGCCCGACCTCGACCGGGCCTTCGCAGTCCGCACCCTGCCAGAATTCATCGCAACGTTGGGTGAGTTTGAAACTCGCGGATTGGGCGGCTTCTTCTACGAGTACATCTCGAGCGATGACATGTCCCCTAACGAGACAATCGCCTACTTTGGCCAATCCGGTCTGAGCCTGCCGGATGAGGCGTACTACCGCGACGATCAATACGAACCGATCAGGGCAGAATTTCTCAAGCACGTGGCGAGAATGTTCGAACTCGCTGGCATCGACGGTGGCCAAGAATTAGCGCGCGTGATTCTGGAGCTCGAAACCGAGATAGCGAGCCACCATTGGGATCAAGTAGAAGACCGTGACGCTGAAAAGACGTACAACAAAAAGAGCTTTGCTGAACTCAAGGCCTTAGCGCCGGCTTTTGATTGGGAGGCTTGGCTGACCGCTAGCCACACTCCGGCTGCCGTCGTTGAAAATGTGATTGTTCGACAGCCCTCCTTCTTCGCTGGGCTCTCGTCCATGTTGGAAAAATTCGACGCCTCTCGATGGAGCGCTTGGTTGGCGTGGCACGCGCTCTCTGGTCGAGCGGCCTCACTCTCTGACGAATTCGTCAATCAGAACTTTGCTTTCTATGGCACGGTCTTGTCCGGAACTCCAGAACTCCGCGCTCGCTGGAAACGCGGAGTCTCGCTGGTCGAGGGTTCACTCGGTGAAGCCGTGGGACAGATTTATGTCGAGCGACACTTCTCGCCAGCCGCAAAGGCTCGAGTCTCCAAACTCGTGAAAAATCTGACCGAGGCGTACCGCGCCAGCATCTCTGGACTCGACTGGATGAGCCCTGCAACAAAGGTCAAGGCGCTCGAGAAGCTCGATAAGTTCACCACAAAAATTGGCTACCCAGATAAGTGGCGCGATTACTCCG
>JGI26470J50227_1000908_pt1 | contig 11166 bp, 5 predicted proteins | sample FreactTroBogLake_FD_50227 | JGI IMG/M metagenome (IMG submission 50227) | reverse complement strand
CTGAACACCGTCCTCGACCGGCTCCCCGAAGTCCGCCTCAGCGGCGACTGGGAATCCTTACTGCCCTGGAATATTCGTACCGGGATTATGTGACGCTTACGGTTGAACTGCCGGTCGTGTTCGATGAAACTCGGCGTTGGCGTTTGACCCAGCAGAGCGTCCCTACTACCGCCTGGACGATGGCTTCGTCATCGATGACCAATGGAACACCGCCCTTGACCCCGCCAAGCGGAGGCTGAACGCCGAGCGGCGAATTCTTGATGTCCTTTTGTGAAACTGTTGTTTCGATGCTAGCAACGACATGGCGGTGGTCTTCACTGAGCCTCAAACGTTGAGCTAGAGTGACGTTACCGCATTGTTTCCCCCTGACAATCGGTCAAGGTCACATAAAGGGAGATGGGCTTTGTTCTGATCGTGGCAAGAAGAGTCCGAAGGGACGTTCTGGGCAGACTGCATTGCTGGTGCGCCTAGACTAACTTCCTAAGAAAATCTCCGGCGCTCTTGCGGCTTAGCATTTCATGGTAAGGCTGGTTGAAGTAGTTGCAGAGACAGCCGTAGCAGGCCGCGTTTCCATCACCATGATCGCCACAATCGCAAGAGTCAACAACCGAAAGGGCCCCTCGGAGCAGTGCCACGAACTCACCATGAGAGGCTTTACCGACTCGGGCAACGTTTCCCGCCCCCCCAGGAACCTTGTCGAAGATAATGAATGCAGTGTCGGACGATCCGACACTGAAGTTCTGGTACGAGACACAGCCGTCAATATCGTCTCGGTCGATATGAAAGTGACGTGAAATACCCTCTAGAAGCGCATATAAGACGCTGATGGCTTCGTCACCGAGATGGAGCCCGAAACCCACCACTGCAACGTCAGTCTGGAAGGTATGGCCCAAGGACCGGCCGACCAGAGTTGAGAAGCAGTCCTTACCCAAGGGAGACCGATGTTCTTTCCTCGCACTTGGGAGTTGCCTCTCGTTCTTGACCGAAAAGCCGCACTCGGGACAGACCAGGAAGCTGAGGTTGTTGATGACCGCCAATGTGTCGTTTTCGGCAGACCTGATGGTGATCGGAATTCCGTTCAGCTCAAAGGTGCGGTCCGAGTGCCGGAGGTTCGGGTCGACGGAACGTCCAACGTAGAAGATGCGGCTGCGGGACGTCCTCTTAAGAGTCTTGGTCGTCGAAGCAACTGGGGTCTTTAGGGAGATGGAAAAGCCATCCTTGGGCTCGATGAATACTTTTGCCATCTGCACCGGTTGGCCGCAGGCAACGCAACGTCCCGGAACCGGGCCGGGAACGCCCTCCTGAGCGTACGTCTGAAGGTTCATCGTCTTGCAGCTTGGGTTGGAGCAGACTTCGAACCTGTACTGCTTCCAGGTCCGATCCCTCTGGACCGGCTTTCGCACGTAGGCCGAGGTATAGATGAAGCCGTCGGCGACAACCTCCGACTCGGGCGCGTACTCGGAGATCGCCTGGTAAAGATCCCGTTGAAGTCGAAGTCTTGAGGTCTTGTTTCTGATACTCGACAGCGACAGGAGGTCGGTCCTGAGCTCCACGGTGTCCACTGGAAATCCGTATTTGGGAATAAGGTTGTTTCGTGAGAAGTGTTCAATAATCTTAGTCGATTCTAGAGTTCGCAGAGCCCTCTCTGCATGGATGATCGAACCGTAATCGCCGTCGGCTTTCAGATCCTCAATGATGATCTGGATGGATCGGACCTCCTTGCGGTAGCCCTCCACAACTTCGGAGAGGAACCCTGAATCGGAACAGTAGAGGTCTATCAACTCGTCTATTGCGGTTTGGTCTATTGAGGAAGGAACAAATGACCTTACGTACTGTAGTACTTCCCTGGGAGGGTCCGCAAGGTAACCCTTGAACGTCTCAAGGACAGCATCCGAAAAGATCTCGGAGACGCTGGAAAGAGACGGTTGGCGACGCCAGAATCCTGCAAGAAGGGCGGCGTAGATGTGCCTTCGCACGATCTTCAGGTTGTCCACCTTGAAGTCGGGGGGAAAGATTACACCCTTGATCATGCTGTCGGGGCTTTTGAAGTAAGTCATGTCGTGGCTAGCGAGGCGACAGAAGGTCAGGGCAAATGCCTCCGAGTCCGCCCTTCGCCCGGCTCGCCCGGCCCTCTGGATGTAGTTTGCAGGAGATGGGGGCATGTTCCGCATGAATACCGAATCGAGGCGGCCGACGTCGACCCCCATCTCGAAGGTTGTCGAGCTGCTGAGAACCTGGGTTTTGCCCCGGATGAAATCGTTCTGGTATTCCCTGGCGGTTTGGGGCTGTAGCTGTGCGGTATGTTCCTTTACTCGCATTGGGAACACCGTCTGGGCCCCGAGCCGCGACTGAAAATAGCCCTTAGCCTCTGAGTTCGTCTGGGGAAGCAGAGAGCCACGGCATCGGAATTGGGGACAGATGTTGTGTAGATTCAGGTCCGTCAGACGTCCGCAGACGTCACATCGATACCACTGAGTCCGGTGATGCGACGACACCTTGACCGTAATCGCCACGGGCCTAAGTTGGAAGGCACCATCGACCAGCTGGAACTGGTCGGTGTTGTCCTCAGTCTTCGTCTCAAAATGCAACTTGGCAAAATCGAAAATCTGTTGATCGGACGAGAAGGCTCCGGTCTTTCGCAGGAGGTCTATGCGGTAATTGGACGAACGGCTTAGCCACCAGTTTACCTTGAGATTTCGATCGAGTGGCTGCCCGTCATTCGGGCCACATCGGAAGACAGCAGAATTCCCATGGTACATGAAGTACCGCACATCCTCCTTGGTGAGTTGGATAGGACAAGAGACTGCACCTTCCCGGAGGAATGACGCCATCAGCAACTCGTCGAGGGTAGCGAGGTCAACGGGGTCGGGAAACGGTTTATGCCCGAGCTGGAAGTTCGAAATGAACCGGAACGACACCAGCCCGAGGTTGACGAGCCCGTTTCGATCCCCGGCCCTCAGTTCGTAGATCAGGGACTTCCACGCCTCCCGCTCGCACTCCTCCGGTCTTTCGAGGTCCTCCAGCTCCAAGTTCCGGGCCAATTCCTTTGCAACGATGGGCAGGGGAATTCCGTTCTCGTACGCTGGGTGAGCAGCCAGAGAGACGCAGGTCTTTAGGATCATTCGCCGACGTAGGATGTTGTTGTGGGTGAACTCAAAGTAGGGGGCAAAGTAGGCTGCCTCCTGGCGGCTGTCCGAAAAAACCAATAGCTGTTTGGTCTTCCTCATCTCCGTGAACTGAGTTTGCCTGCCCATCTTCGGGCCACCATTCGACTGAAGCCTGATCTCCTTAACAGGGAGTTCTTCGTACAGCGAGGAACCAATGACAGCTGCTGCTGCGTTTTGGCCGAGGTAGAAACCCCGAAGGATTGAGCCTCGCGAATTCGTGGCCTGACAATACTGACACTTGTGCATCTCGTCCTGGTTTGGCCCAGCCTCTATTTGAAATACCATGATTTTTCCGTCGGGCTTACACGAACAGCCTCCGCTGCGAGCCCCGGCCGGGACCAAGCTCCCGCAACGGCAACAAAGCTGAAAGGTCCGCTTTTGCCTCTCTAGATTCTCGGCGTCATCTTCGGAGGGATGGCTCATGAACTCATCATCGACTAGCATATAGTACTCACCAGTCATGATAGAGCTCTGATCGAGGATTCCCCCGGCGCGGCGACCTTCGAGGTAGAGCTCACCGCAGTATTGGCACACGGAGATCTTGAAAGCCCGGAAGGTCTCTTCACCGAACTTAGCCTCTTTTCGGGGTACAGTGGTCAGCGTCTTCTGGGGGAAAAATGTGACGTAAGCACCCTCAAGGGTCCGGATGAAGAGATGGAACCGAATGTCCATCAGCTTCGAACCCTCTCGCTTAGCCAGGTTGACCAGCCGAACTAGGTCGCTAACCTGGACCTCGGTCAGGTCCAGCCTCGAGGCAAGATCGACGATCGGCAGAGTCCCGAATCCCACGGTCTCTCTCAGTCGGCAATAGAGGTCTGACACTTCCAGACGACTGTAGAGCGCTTCCGAATCACCGGAGTAGTTCTGCTCAAGGGCAGCAAGGCTCGACGGGTCCAAGGCCTGACAGACTAGTCCAGGGCTAAAGACCTTCCGCGTGGCCCGAATGACGTCGTCCAACCCAAACTCTGTCCCCGCACAAAGATTCGTAGCAAAATTGACAACTTCGGATCCCGATTCAGGGCCTCCTAGAGTCGCACTTGTGAGGATGAACCGGACCTTCTTCGGGTCCGGCAGGGAGTGATATAGGCGCCGGAGTAGGATCGCCACCTCCATTCCAGCCGCCCCGGTATAGACGTGGGCCTCATCCAAAACAATGTACTTCCAGTTGCTGGACGCTGGTCCATGGAAGAATACGTTATCGGCCGGCCTGAGCAAGAGATATTCCAACATGGCGTAGTTCGTGATTAGAAGATGGGGCGGGGACTGTTTCATCCGGTCGCGAGAAAGGAATTCATTCGTAATCGGTGACTTGCCCTCATTGGCCTCGCGATACTTTTTGACCGCGGCTTCTTCCGTGTTCTCAGTTTCTCCTGTATACGAACCGAATGTGACCTCGGGATAGTCGGCCAGGAGGTCTCTCAACCGAGTCATCTGGTCGTTGGCTAGGGCGTTCATGGGGTACAGGAGGAGTGCCTGGACACCCGCGGGAATCGAGCCCAATGCCTCTTTTTGGCGTAGCAGGTGGTCCAGGATAGGGAAAAGGAAGGACTCGGTCTTTCCCGAACCGGTGCCCGTTGTAACTACCAAGTTCCGGCCCAGTCGCGCGTGGACAATGGACTGTTCCTGGTGGAGGTACAATGGCCGATTAAGGATCCCAGGCTTGCGGTTGAAAAGAGACCTGAAACCGGCCGAGAGCACGCCATCGGCCACCAATTGATCGATCGATCTACCTGTCTCGAAGGCGTCGACTGCCTCGATGTAGGGACCCTTAGCGAACTCCATGCGGTCCAGTTCGTCCTCGAAGAGGCGACGGAGTTCGTCGTCGCGGATAAAGAACGTGGTCTTCACGTAGTCATGGTAGGCTTGCGTAATCGCCTTGGCCGCTTCTACTGGACGAAAGCTCATGAGATCCTCCCGGGGGTATCTGAGATTTGGCCCAAAACAAGTCTTGCTGTCCGGAGTTGCCCCACAAAGTTGAGCGGATTCCCGTGGCCCATTTCATCAAACTTCATCGGATTCCCCTCCCGATCTACCACACTGAACTCTATGTCTCGACCTTCGGACTTAGTGATGGCGACACGATAGGGGTTGAAGCGTGTGTGGTAGTGCCGGGTGCCTTCCCGGAGGAAATACGCGATTCCCTCTAGGATCGGTGTATTGTCGGATTTAGTCACTCGAAGCTCGAAAAAAAGGTTCCGTACAGAGTACTTGCTTAAGACCACGTTTTTGCCCTCGAGGCGGCGGGTAACAAAGGTGTGGCAATCGATGACCTGCCGGTCGAGGGCCTGAAGTTCCTTTGGGATATGGACTTGAGAGCTCTTGATGTCCACCTCGAAGCTGAACGCCGGGAGGATGTCGGCGGGACGCCCCATCCGGTAGACTTCCTGATCAACCTCGAGAACGTATGTCCCAGAAACGGGTTCCTCGGGACCGAAGTAGTGTTGCTTTTCTAGAGGATCCAGGCCGAAGGTTCCCAGCGTGGACTGATCCCGCCGACTAACCAGACGGCCCCGGTATTTCTGCCGGGGGTCGGCGACCATTCTGAAGTCGAGGTACAGGCCCTCATGGGCATAGAGTTTGCGTAGCAAGTGACCAGGTGTAATGAAGACCGGCGTAACGCCGTCAAGAACACACGGTCTCCGGTGAACAGCACAGATTACAAATTCGGATGGGCTTGTGTCGAGGTTTTGAACCTGGACTAAGAGCTGGAATTGCTCCACCTCGGGCCCCAAGTTGTTCAGTGTGTCGAGCGCGAAGACGGTTCGCCCCGCCTTGTGCTCCAGGACAGGGAGTCTTCTCTCGGTAGCCTCCCAGCTGGTCCGGAATAATCCTTCTATGCGGAGGTCTCCGTGTTGCACTTGGAGTTTGCGGCCGGCAAGGGCCGCGATATGCACGTGAGTGTCGAGGCTTACTTCGTTGTCGAGAACCCAGGTCACTACTGGTGGCGCTAGGACGACCTTTGCCCCGAACCGGCCGACCTTGAACTTCGTGTTCATATCAGTCTTGGGGAATCGGTAGTCGCCGGCGAGAAGCTCCGCAGATCCCTGGAACGATAAGTGGTGCACGCGGACCGCCCTGTCGTTGGTGTACGTCGGCTTAGTGAAGTCGAACTCGAAGCCGGGGAAGAGGGCCAGCCTGAACCGGAGTAGTGGCTCAAAGCCCAACTGCCAGTCGAGGGTGCGGCCCAGCCAAGTCCCCCAGGCGTCGGCCTTGACTTCGGCCAAGTAGAATTCCTCGCCGGACCCGTCCGCCAGAGTCCTCCGTTCGATAACGTGATAAGCAATTCTGTCCCCGTCGATGATCAGGGGTACTTGAGATTCAATGTCTACGACGGACTTATAGCGGAAGTGGAACTCGGGCAACTCCCGGAAGATTGGGACTGGATCGCCTTCGGGTTCTTCGAGGTGGGCACCCGACACCAGTGCAACCCGGGAGTAGCCAGCTTGGGGCACCCTCTCGGCGAGGGCTCCGATAAGTCGGTTGTCGACCATGACGAACCCCGTGGCGTCCAAGTCGACGAGATAGACCTCGAACGTGCGAGCGTCGTCCTGGAAGGCCAACGCGGCTCGGTCGGCGTCGAAGTCCGTTCCGAACCCGACTAGGACGTACACTGTTTGAGGTCGGGTGATGGGCAGAGTCAATGGCTCCCCAGCTTGATCGAAGAACCAAAGACTCCCTGAAAGGGGAGGAAAAGTCTTCAAGATCCGGGTTCCCTGGGCCAATTCGATCGAAAGTTCTGGACACCATGTCGCGAGGACCAACTCCTCGACCGGCGTGATGGTCCAAATACGCCGGTGGTCGCGGGCCTCTAGTGGTACTATGGTGGCACCCCTGGGCCCCTGGACTCGGATACTCAGTTCGCCCGGCTGGGCCACATAGTCAAGCCGCTGCTCGGGAACAACGAGTACAAGCCGATGATGTTGAAGATCAAGCCGGTAGTAGGGCGTACGGAACTTCGTGCTGTAGACACTGCGGGGAGCCGGGCCTCTCGTCTTGGGGAGAAGATCTGCAGTCAAATCGACCCGGCACTCTTCGAGACTGGATTGAAGCTGGTATTCCAAAGGTGGTAGGGCGGTTTCGATTCGATAGGGATTCAGGTGGGAAAGGACGATATTTTCGACCCGACGATACAATGGGGTCAAGACGCCAGTGACGTGGCGTCGATCAACCGAATAGGCCCGGGGCAAGAAACGGGGTAACAGGAGGTAAAGACTTTGCTTAGTGTCAGCGACACCGGTTATTATTCGTTCGTCCTCCTCGTCCTCTTCGTCCCCAGTAGCAACCCCGAGGAGTCGAGCCACGTCGTCCAAGGTCTCCCTCAAGAGGTTGGACACCTCGTCCGGTTCGAGAGAATATGGACAAGAGAGTACTAGTTCCTTAAGGAACCTGAAGACGCAGGGGCTCCGGGACGCCGGAACTATCGCGTGGAAATACTGAGTGCCCACGTACAGGTGGGTGCCCCGGCCGGATTCCAGCAGGTGTAGGCCCCAATCATCGTAGAAGCGACGGAGCAGGTCGTACTTGTGAAGGTCGTGCCCCCGGGCCGAGGTGCCGGCCCAGTCGGCCAGGGAAACCCAATACTTTCGGTCCGTCAGCGGTCCGTACTTTGCGAATAGAAAGCAGACCAGACTGTAGAAGCCCGATTCGCGCAAGATCTGAATGAACTCCTCGGCAGCCGGCTCGCTTCGTCCCGACATCCAGGGTCCAAACGCTTGGCGGATGTGTTCTAGCTCCTCCGGGCTGACCGTCAGACCCCCGAGAAAGACGGGATCTTCCGTTTGTTTCAGGTGTCGGAGTTGCTTGAGAAGCCGATTCGCCAGAACCAGGCTGTCAATCTCAGCCATGGTAGGACAGTCCTTTTCGTCGCTCGTCATCCCCGTTGTTCGTCGACCCCTTCCCGGCCATCAAGGACCTCTTGAGCGCCTCACCCATCTTATCGACCAGCCGCGCTGTCGTCGCTTCTGAATACCCCCGGTGGTCTCTATTGAATTGCCGCTTCCTGGTTCCCCTCCTTGATGAGGCGCTCACCGTCTAGAACCTCCCGCCGTCCTGGGGCGGGAACCCCAGCACGCTGAGGCAGTGACCCAATTTGGGACCGATCCACCCGTATCGATCCCAGACTGCGGGTTCATCCCCCCAAAGGGCAGAGGGTGCTGGGTCCGAACTCGAAGAGCCGGAGACAACACAGGAATTGGCATCCCGCTCGTCCCAACGACTACAGAAAGTCGCCAGGCTGACACCGTCCGGTGAAATGGAGGATTGTGTGGTGAAAGCCTGCCGCTTAAGGTCCAGCAGCACCAATTCCGGAGCCGGAGCTTCAACATTTGTGCCCACTCGACTCCCACCGAAGGATATGGTGCCGTCCACAATCCAGCGGTTGGAAGCGATGTTTTTGAAGCCGACGCTCATGGCCACCCCTTTGTAACCATTTTAGCATCAGATTGCTCGAATTCGAAACTACTTTAATCAGAGACAAACTCAGGTCGCCGCTCAGTCCTTTGGCGGCCGGGACGAAGATGGAAGGAGCTACTCCTTCTAGAGTGAGGGGGGGCTTCATCCACAGGCGGTTTGCAGAGTTCCCGATACACGATTTCTTGTCTGCGGGTTTCAGTTCTTGTCCGAAGGGGGGGAAGGCGTTGGCGCGTGCCGAACCAGAAGACGGGGAATCTCGAAGTTCGAGTTCGATGATCCTCAAGGAAGCTTGTATCCATACGCACCGCAACGCCTCAGTGTCCGGTGTGTCTCTCCACCGACGGCCCGCAGGCATGGATATACCCGCGTGGACATTTCAAGATCCAGAGATACTGAACCGATAGAAAAAACATGATACCGGCCAATGAGCTTCGTCCTCACTTCGAGGGAGAACGGTTCAAGCACCACACTCTTCCCCTGGAGTTTTCGTCAGACTTGGAGGGCCTTCAGAAAATAGTGCTCGAGATCGCCAAGTGGCACTACCTGCGGGACAACCATAAGACCAGGATGAAGAGAGGTTTGGCAGCCGACCTTGAACTCCACCTTGTGGGAATTGAGGCTGGCTCTGCCGTGCCAATTCTTGGTATCTACAGACCGCAGCTTGACTTGGGTCTTCAAGGACTTTTCAGCCAGACTGTGGACACCATCAAAGAACTGATCGAGGGTTTCGGCAAGACCGAGAACTGGCAACTACCATTTAGTTTCCCTGCAGAGGCGATGCGGCTGTTTGAACAGTTCGGCAAATCGCTCCGAACGAACGAGTGGATCAACTTTGGGACCGAAGACTACACAATTCGATATGACCACCGAGTCAGAAGCCGGATCCTTGCGAAGGTGCCTGTTGCCAGGATGAGCCGACAAGTACTGAGGGGGACAATCGTCGAGCTGGACCGCGATGCCGAGTCCTTCCAGCTCAAGACGCTTGACCACAAAGTCACGGGTCGAGTAAGGGCCGGCTTCAGCAGGCAACTTTTGGAAATCTTTGCCCACGATGTGCCTCTGGTGATTGAAGTTGAGGGCTTGTGCGTCCATACTCTAAAGGACAGGACTGTTCGAATCGAACAGCTCGACAGGGTGGACGTTGTGAAGACCGATAGGCTCCGGGATAGGTTCAGGGCACTCTTCGAGTTGTGCCCCGAGTGGCTGACCTCCGGCCCGAGGACCCGTGAGAGCATTCTTCGTGACTTCTTCTCAACATGGGAATCTTACGTCGACGTGAGGTTGCCTAGTCCAAATTTGTTTCCAATTGAGCCCGACGGCCTTGAGGTCGAATGGAATGCTGGGCCGAGGCACCTGTCCATCGAAATCGCAATGGCCGATCTGAAGGGAACAATGACTTTCTTTGACGACGACACCGCGGAACATCAGCAGAGCCCGGTCAGTCTTTACAATGAGGATTCCTGGGACAAGTTGAATGAAGGTGTCCAATCAATCCTGCGGAGAAGTCAACAGTGAAGCCGGCGTCGCATCTGTTTCGCCAGATTCCAGCGAAATACATTGGTGATGATGGGGTCGTAACGTCCCAGGCCTTCAAGCCGATGCCAAAGAATGACCAAGGGCTGCTTTCCGTATACAACTCTGAGTTGATCGACGCGGACGCATCATTCGTGCACTTCACTGTGATCAAGGGTGGGACTGCTGCTGGTACGATGGGCGTAACGGGTGAAGAGGTGATTGGGGCTGAACTCACCTATCGTGAGGACCCGGAGAGCTTTCCTGAACATGCGGTTATAGACATGACCCATCTGACACCGGGTGCATGCGACAAGCCGGCCAGGGTCTTGCGGGCGAAGGCCAATAAACGCGGCTGGCTCTACCACCCCTGATCCTCACGCTGGGGCACCAAGCCCCCTTCCTGCGGCAGTCGATTTTGCTTGGGGCCAAGCTGCATCTCGTACCGACTTACCGCTTTCTTTGTTCGAGGGACACGATTGAACGGATCGCACCCTGGACCGTATTCCGGTCCGGTCTTCACTCCGGAAGCTTCTGCCTCATGACCCACCGATTGATGCCCCACGCGACACTGACGGGATTCGACGAGTGGCCTCAAGAGGACTGTCTACATCCTAGGTATCGTGTTGCACACTTCCCGACACCCTCATTTTGCTGGGCCCGACGACTCGACGCTGGACCAAGGTCCTGTCGGCGGCGCTGAGTCCGTGGCCGCCAACTTCATGAACTTCTCGAGGTCGTATCTACGCCGGGGCAGCCACGAGCTTTCCAATAGGTTGAGAACGAAGGAAGGGGGTCTTGAAGCCAGGTGGCGGGATCTCCTGGTGAGACCTCGCTCCTGGCGTGGCACCGAAAAGTACCAAATGGCTAACGTACGTTCTCCAAGAGGACCGAACCGCCTTGGGGCGTAGGCACACGCACACGGCCTAGGCCATCGCGTTCTCAAGAGCTCTTGTAATGTTTCCCAGACGGTCGGGGATCTGGTCCTCATCGACCGACTCTGCCACAAGTGCCTCAGCGATATTCAGCGCTGAGTTGAGGTACCCGAGCCGTTCCCTCACAATTTCCCCACGGG
>JGI26470J50227_1000907_pt1 | contig 11166 bp, 11 predicted proteins | sample FreactTroBogLake_FD_50227 | JGI IMG/M metagenome (IMG submission 50227) | reverse complement strand
CTCTCTGTTTCTAGTAGTTATTGGAAATCCACAAAATTGGCAAAAATATATAAAAAGCCTTACTGTCAACTTTAACGGCTTTCCAGTCATTAAAGTTGACATTAGCTTTAAATAGAAAAAACCCAGCTCCACTATACTTTTAGGGTCAATGAAGCCTGAAATTCTCCCGTTTACCTCCACCTTGCCAAGCGATTGGCAAGGTGTTTTAGAGTCCTCAACATCCCCCATCCGAAACCTTGAAGCCATACTGGCATGGGTCGAACTGGATTTGGATGGAGATCTGCGCTTCCAAAAAAGTCTACTTTTTTTGATTGATCAGGGCTTGGTTTGGACTGACGGTAAAGGCTTTGAGTCTTGGTCAATGAGTGATGGCGCGCATCTTTTGCATGGCGATCATGCTGGCGTAGGCAGCCTCAAACTGGAGAGTTCCGATCGTTTACACAGAATTTGGCATTTCACCCTAGCGGTGAACCCTCAGGTTTTACGTCTTCAGTCTGCTTTTAAACAACTGTCCCAGGGGCATATACCTGGCGGAGAAGTTGTTGAATCGAGCGAATACGACAAGCAGGTATGCCCAGTTTGTTTAACTCCAAAACCGGCAAACTTAGATGCCTGTCCTACTTGTGATCCTGAGTTTGATAAGCCACCCTCAACTTGGACTTTATTTAAGCTCTGGCGTTTTGCTCGTCCCTACAAGGGACAATTACTCTTGGGTTTTGTGTTGACCCTGCTATCGACTGGGGCGACTCTAATTCCGCCGTATCTCACCATGCCTTTGATGGATCACGTATTGATTCCATATGAAAAAGGCCTACCGATTGATTTTCATTTGGCCAGCATGTATTTGCTCGCCTTGTTTGGCGCGGCCCTAGTAGCTTGGGGATTGGGTTGGTGGAAAACCTATTTACTAGCGCTTGTAAGCGAGCGGATTGGCGCTGATTTGCGCAACACCACCTTTGAGCATTTACTCAAGCTTTCTTTGGAATACTTTGGTGGCAAGAGAACGGGCGACCTAATTGCCCGTATCGGCGCTGAGACAGATCGTATCTGTGTTTTCCTCTCGCTGTATGCGCTCGATTTTGTAACCGATGTCTTGATGATCACAATGACTGCTGCGATCTTGGTATCGATTGATCCATTGCTTGCTGTAGTCACTCTAGCGCCTTTGCCTTTCATTGTTTGGATGATTAATGCAGTGCGCGATAAGTTGCGTTTTGGTTTTGAAAAGATTGATCGCATCTGGTCCGAAGTGACGAATATTTTGGCAGATACGATTCCGGGAATTCGGGTGGTGAAAGCCTTTGCTCAAGAAGATCGTGAGCTTAAGCGTTTTGTGGATTCGAATAAACACAATCTTCAAATTAATGATCGCGTCAATCGTGTGTGGGGTCTGTTCTCGCCAACAGTTACCTTGTTGACTGAGACTGGTCTCCTAGTAGTTTGGGGTTTTGGTATATGGCAAGTGGCTCATCAGAAAATTTCTGTTGGCGTATTGATTGCCTTCCTTGCTTATATTGGCCGCTTCTATATCCGTCTAGATTCGATGAGCCGCATTGTTTCGCATACTCAAAAGGCTGCTGCAGGGGCTAAGCGAATTTTTGATATTTTGGATCACGTCTCTAGCGTTCCTGAGCCAATCAATCCTGCCCCTTTGATGGATGTAAAAGGCCGCATCGCTCTGCGTGGCGTGGGTTTCCGCTACGGTAATCGTGCGGTGTCCAAAGGCATTGATCTTGATATTGCTCCCGGTGAAATGATTGGTCTGGTAGGCCACAGTGGATCTGGTAAGAGCACGCTAGTCAATTTGATTTGCCGTTTCTATGATGTCAGCGCAGGTGCGATTACTTTAGATGGGCGCGATATTCGCAGTATTGGTATTGCTGACTATCGCAAGCGCATCGGCCTAGTCTTACAAGAACCATTTTTGTTCTTTGGCACGATTGCAGAGAATATTGCTTATGGCAAACCGGACGCTACTCGTGAAGAGATTATTGAGGCTGCGCGTGCTGCCCATGCCCATGAATTTATTCTGCGCCTGCCACTAGGTTATGACTCTCTAGTAGGGGAGCGTGGCCAGTCTTTATCAGGGGGTGAGCGTCAGCGGATTTCTATTGCGCGTGCATTACTCATTAATCCAAGTATCTTAATTTTGGATGAAGCCACCTCTTCAGTCGATACCACCACTGAAAAAGAAATCCAGCGCGCCTTAGATAACCTTGTTAAAGGTCGTACTACGATTGCTATTGCACACCGCCTATCTACCTTAAGAAAAGCAGATCGCTTGGTGGTATTGGATAAGGGTGAGATTGTGGAGATCGGTTCGCACGACCAGCTAATGGAAGCGCAGGGCGCTTATTACACCCTGTNTCAAGCGCAACTTCGCCATGCTGCGGAGTTGGTTGAAGGTGGCGCTATCGGCGAGAGTCTTGATGAGCGCGAAGAAGAAGCGCTTCAAGAAGCCGCTAAACATATTGGTGGTGGCGTATGAGTAATTTCAATACACATACAAAGCCCCATCAGTTAGAGCGGGACTCACTGGGTCGCTTAGTCTTGATTGACGCTGCAGGTCATCGTCACGTGGGCATTCATCCAGTCAGAGCGTTTCCGATTACGGCTCCAGGTGCCGGCATTTGTTTAATGGATCAGTCTGGCAAAGAGCTTTGCTGGTTTGAGAATATCGCCGCCATTCCAGAATCCGAACTCGCACTTATTGAGGAAGAATTGGCTGCGCGTGAGTTCATGCCCGTCATTGAAAAAATTACCAAGGTTTCAACCTTTGCAACCCCTAGTATTTGGGACATTGAGACGGATCGCGGTCCAACTCGCATTCGCCTCAAGGGCGAAGAAGATATTCGTCGCATTGCCGGCAATACGCTACTCATCGCAGATTCCAATGGCTTGCAGTTCTTAATCAAAGATGCCACTCAGTTGGACAAGGTGAGCAAGAAGCTGTTAGATCGCTTCCGCTAGAATGGATTTACCGCCGCTTTAGCTCAGTTGGTAGAGCAGTTCATTCGTAATGAAAAGGTCGCCAGTTCAATTCCGGCAAGCGGCACCACAATAAGTCGTTTTACCTATATTAATCAATAAGTTAAATTAGTTTTGTGCTTTTTATTTAGATAGTTTTTAGATAAAAGGTGTAGCATGAAGCTGATACTTGGTAACAATTCAATACTTAACGTGAAATATCTTGTCGACAATAACGGTAGCCCCTACTATCAGCGAGGCATTCCTAAGGATATCCGGGGACGCTTTGGTTTATCCCTGATTAAACTTAGGCTGGAGCCGAAGCCTGGAAATTCACTTGCCAAGCAGGTGCAAACTCTAAGCGCCAGTCATGCAGCCTTGTTTGAGTCACTGCGCCGCAATCCTGATTTGATTGCTACCAAAGAAAAGCTACTTTCACTGCTTTATGCCCAATATCGCACTTCAATCGATCGGGTGGAGGATGGTTTGCTTGATTCTGCAAGCGATGAAGAAGGGGATTTGATCGATACAGAGACTTTTCTTCTTTCGCATCCAGCAAAAGAGGCTGCCGGTCGGGCAACTGCCCAAGATCGCATGGCCTATCAAGTGTTACAACCCACCTTGCCGTTGGTTTTATCTGAGGCTTTGAAGATCTACTTCAATAACCATCCTAAGGGCCGTAGTGAGGCGTATAGGGCTGCCGTTGGAATTCATTGGAATAAGTTGATCGAAATCCTTGGGGATGTTCCATTAATAAGCCTCAGTAGGGGTCAAGCTCGAAAGTATCGTGATGTAAGACTCAGTCAATTTAAGGATAGGGATTGTAAGATCCCCATTAAGTCCACAACGGTTCTTCGTGAGATCAATCAAATTAAGGCAGTCATCTCCAGGGTGTTTAGGGAAGAAGAGGTTGACATGCGAAATCCCTTTGAATCTTTGGATATTCCAGGCCTGGGTAGTGACTCTAAAAAGCGAGAGTCGTTGTCGGCTAAAGAGTTAAATCTATTGATTAACTCTGCTAAAGGCCATTTAGATGAAATTAGGCGGATCATTGTGATTCAGGCGTATACGGGAGCTAGAATATCTGAAATTGCAGGTTTAAGAGTCTCAGATTTTATTGATAAAAAGATTCCGTATATCTCTATTTGCTCCTATGGAGAGCGAACGCTAAAAACAAAACAATCAGAGCGTGATGTTCCATTGGTTGGATTGGCCTTGCTCGCAGCACAAATTCAAGTGACGATGCTTGAAAAAGGCGAGACGGTGTTATTTCCTAGATACTGCAATAAAGAGGGTAATGTAAAAAGCGAGGCAGTTTCTGCGGTAGTTAATCAATACATTCGCTCGGTGGGTATAGATAAAACAAATCATTCTCTGCGCCACACAATGCGAGATTTATTGCGTGATGCAAATATTACCTCTGATATTGCTCACGAATTAGGTGGTTGGGGCTCTCAGGTGATTGGGGACCGCTATGGAAAAGGTTTTGGTATGCAGGCAAAGCAAGAGGCAATGATTAAGGGTTTTTCCAAGGTTAAGCTCAATTCCATTCCGATGAATGTCATTGGTGAAGCAAAGCGCCCTGTTAAAGGTAGATCCTACAAGGCAGACGGAAGCTGGATGAGCTCTAGAGTTGTCACGTTGGATTTTGGTAAAGGCCCGCAGGACATTGAAGTGATTGTTGAGCATTTGCCAGCACTAAAGAGGCAAGCAAAGCCTGCAAAGTCATGACTCGTAACCTTCTCGAAGACTCTCGTCTTTTTTGGGTTCATCCTTATAACCCAAGTGCCGATCCCACTTCATCTATAGACGCATTGGTTGGAATGCTTTATGGGATTTACTTTAGCGAGCGTAATGAGGTTCTTACTCAAAAGCATCTATGGTTGCTTATTAAAGATCTCGCCATTAATTGGCTACAAAGTGATACTCAGTACTTAGCAATTGGTTTGAATAAGAATGACTATAGTCCCGGTGAAATCTATCATCGCTTGGGTTTTAAGTATGATCCTATGCATAAGGTGATGGAAATCTTTGAAATGGATGGACTAATAGAAATTCACCGAGGGTTTAACGATAGAACTAGAAATATTGGATATAGAACTCGGTTCAAAGCTGCCCCTAAACTTGCTACTTTATTCAAAGACTTTGGTGTTATGGAGGACATTGAGCGGGTGTATCCAATTTCGATGCCATTAGACCCCATTCAAATCAGAGACGAGAATAAAAGACCTATCGATTTTGTGCCTACCTCTCAAATTAAAGTCATGATTGATGAGGTGGCTAGATATAACGAGGCATTGGAACAGACTTATATCGATGTTTCGCTTGACGGATACAAATATCCTGTCAAGATTGATTTGACTAAGAAATTCGTCAGAAGAATCTTTAATAACAACACGATTGAGCAAGGCGGGCGGTTGGCTAATGCATGGTGGCTAGTTTGCCCGTCTGATGTTCGCTCTCGAATCTTGCTGGGACACCTTGAGACTGTTGAATTTGATTTAAAGGCACTTCATCCTGTATTGCTTTATGCAGAGCAAGGGATCGATTACTTTGCTGAGGTTGGTGATGATCCGTATTCGGTTTGTGATGTAGCAGCTATTCTGAATCGCCCTTTAAGAAATGCGGAAGGCGGTATCTTTAGGAATATCTTTAAACAGATTTTCTTGGTGCTGATTAATAATGTGGACGAGGATACTGCTAAGGCTGCGTATTGGAATGAAGTAAGGTTGGCTAACAAAAAGGCAAGAAAAGAGAGAAGGCCTTTGCCATACCCTAGTCGGATGCCATCAGAACAGCTATATCTTTTATGGAATAGTTTTAAAGAAGCTCACGCAGCAACTGGCGAGCACTTTGCTGGCTCTGGTAATGGCATTCCCGCTTCCATGAGATTGATGCGTATTGATTCGGATTACATCATGAGGGTACTGATGAGAATGCTCGATAAAAAGAAGGTTTGTTTGTCGGTACACGACTCATTAATAGTTCAATTTCCTGATCAAGAGCTCGCTGTACAGGTTTTGCAGGAGGTCTTTGCTGAGGTATTGTCAGAGAATGGAATTCGACCTATTGGCGCTAGAACGGAGCAAAATGCCTTCTTTAGGTCGTTTACCCCTTACGCTAAAGAATCCTTTATTAACGACAAGACGTTGCAGAAGAGGGCTCTACAGAGGAACCCTCGTTACATCAATTACCATCCTGACGTACCTTCTTAGGTACATTGTTTAAGCTTTATATTTATTATTATTGGTTAATTAAAGAATATCGATAAGCCGGCCGCCGTCCGATAACTAAGTAGGATTTCTTTAGATAATACATAAATCTATATAAATCAATAACTTATGATCTTAATAGTCGTATTATTGTGGATTATCTAGATATTAAGAATATTAGACTAACTAGATAATACATAGTTAACGAATTAATACACCATTAAATCGATTATAAAGCCTCGCCATAGCATTATTTATTATATTTGATACCCACCTATATGCTAATTAGACCGTGCCTCTAAGAGGCTCTAAATAGCCTCTAGTCCCACTGATTTTGAATGGCTAGAGTTTTCATGCTCATGTAAGAAACAATCAAACCAATAAAGCTGAATACTATGGTTCCTAACACCCAAAGAAAGGCATTCTTTCTAGCTTGCGCCGCAAGAGTACCGAGCATTGCCAAATAAGTAAGGCCACTTAGACAAGCAAAAAGAAGAATCGCTACAGATGCAATACCCTGTGAGTCCTCAGGAAGTATTGAAACTACGACGCATAGGGGAATGAATATCAAGTTACCCCAAAAGGCCAATCTGAGCCTCTTAAATCTCTTCTTATTTATCTCTTGGGTTTCATTGAAATTTGCCACAGTCATTTATATGCCTCCATTGTTATCAATAGCGATGCCAACGGCGATCTCTCATTTACTTACTACCCTCATTAATTTCCCCCCTAAAAACCACAGATACCCTGCAGAAATTAAATCAGCCACTACCCAAAGTGAACGACCCAGATTGAATTGTTCAATCGGATTAAATAAAAGGACTATTAGAAGCAAGATGGCTTTGTTTAAACTATCAAATCCTTGCCATCCATTTATCAGAATAAAAATGATACCTGCTGGTGCCGCATATCGAATAAATTGGTAGTAGCCATACGGTACGGGTAACGCAGCTATCAATATAAGAACCGCTATTAAATTTATAACTCCAACTTTATTCCTAAATATTTGATTCATTCATACCCCTTTGGGTTTTGATAATTTATTCTCTAAACCTTCGATCTGGCATGCTCCATAAGTTCCTTCATATCCCTTTGAATGAGGACTTCATCAATTTGATCTGGTGCAAATGATTCTTGTGCCTTAATAAATTTCGAGAAGTATGTTTTTGCTTGCTCCGGCTGATGAAGTGCGCCAAAGCAAATTGCAATGTCATATAGATACATTGGCACGCTATAAATGCTATACGCTTTAATGAGTGATGATAGCGCGATGTTTAAATCTCCTACCTTCTTACTTGGCTCGCCATATTCATAAAGATTAAGGTTTGCATAGTCTGACAAACCCCTCGCGGTAATCCCAGCCTCTAATTTAGCTGCAACACTCTCATGCACCGCATAGCCCTCTAATAGCTTAAATGCTCGTTCTACATGAAACTTCTCAGACTTAGTTAGCTCGAATCTATCGCCATTAAACCCGTGGGTTGGCTTCTTTTTTCTGAATAGTTCGAACATTTTTAACTCTTTGGCGTTTCTTTAAGCAATAACTGCTTTATTGAATCCGAATTGCATCCACAAGAAGGGCTATATTGACCATCGCAGCATACCGCCCTACCACCTGAGCAGCCACATACGCCCTGATGATGTGAGCAGCATCCTTGTGTTGCTTGTTTTGTTGTTGACTGATTGATCGACATGCATGAATTGCTTGATTCGTGTGGCTTTAAAACAATCGTTGATTCAGCATAACCAGGGCCGGATAAGCTACCAAATGAAATCAGTATTAATATTATTAAGAAGAAATTTTTCATTTATTAGCCCTAAGAATAAGTTCTATAAACTTCTAAATTCAGCCGTATAGGCATCAAAGATTTCTTTTCGACGAGTGTTGTAATCACCCCAAGTAATCTTCCCGCTATAAAGCTCTAAATTATTCTTATCACTCTGAGGAATCATCTTGCCTTCGACTAAATCAGCACCTTTAATACCCTTAGGCCCGTAATAGATTCTCATATTTGCAGCGGCCTCTCTTGATAAGGTTTGTAATTTTGGATACAAATCTTTTAAGACAAGCTTTTCTGATGAGCTAATCTTTGACTTATCAAGTTGTTGGTCAAAAGTAATCTCATTAGCCTTACATCCGGTTTTTGCATAGTAAGCTTGATTGGCTGGGTCAGCACAAAACCCATCCTGCTTATCCTTAAGGACTTGCATTGCTTGTTTTGCTGCATCTGCATTTGCCTGCTGCGTCTGGTTTTGTTGTTGCTGCTGCTGTTGTAATTGATCGGCCCTTTGTTGGGCTTCTCTATTTTGACGGATTGTATTTCCAAAATCAGATCCTGCCTTTAGTCCGTTTGCCAACGCATCCGCTAAATTTGTTGTTGGATTACACGTGGTAGTGCAATTCCCACCAAAACAACTTGTATTACATTGTTGTTGAGCAAAGGAAATCATTGGGATTGATAAAACTAGAAGCAAGATGATCTTTTTCATTAATCCTCCAGATAATTGCCTATATTTACAATAAGGATATCAATAAATGTAGCCTATATCCCGTTAGTCTATACCCTGTCGTGTTTTAGCCCACAAACTGAGAAATTAAGGGCTATGAATGTACGATCACCTCAGCTATTACAAGCCCTAAGTAAGAACATCAAGAAATATCGAGCAGAACTAAAACTAAGCCAAGAAAAGTTGGCTTTGGCTGCTGGTGTTGATAGAAGTTATATGTCTGAAATTGAAAGGGGGTTGGCTAACCCTACTCTAGACTTACTGCTTAAGATTAGTAATGTATTAAAAATTCAGCCAAGTAAGCTGCTGGAGCTCTAACCCCTTATGTTTCAAAAAGCTATGAAATCGTTAGAAGGCAGTATTTATAAAAAAAGTAGGAATGCTTTTTGCCCCCCCGCCTACCGCCTAAATTGCCAAGCGACTAGCTGCTGGATAAGTTGACGGACATAAATTCTGCTTTGCATGCATCTCATGTGTTGGGTTCTCTGTTGCAGAGTCCTTTAAAGCTTGATTGCTACAAGATAAGTATTAGATAAAGTATGCTTAATTTTAGATAAAAATAGTCCTATTACTTTTATTAACATATATAATATATGGCTAGTAAGGCACATAATATAACTATTTGATTCCGGCAAGCGGCACCAAATTGAGTAATTAAAATAGATATTTAGGGGGATTCCCTCTTTTTGATCGTTGATAACTGATATATTCAATTAAATCAATGACTTATATGTTATCTATTGCTAACTCAGTCCTTAGAGTTTTTAAGGGTTTACCCTAGATAAATCGCCAAATTAGGGTATACTCTAGGTACTAACCCTTAAGGAGATTCAAATGACCCAGTTATTGAATGTGTTTAACCAGCTTTTTTCTAAAAGCAAACCAGTCGCTAAGCAAGCACGTCACTATGACTGTGATGGCGCTTATCGCGGCATGTAATATTTCAATACTTTGAAATGAAAGCCACCTTTTTTAAGGTGGCTTTTTCTTTGCGCTCGATGGCAATATCGGTGCTGGTTATTAGGGTTGAATTGATAGATGCAGCCTTGTAAGTTAAGGCTTGCAGTGAGGGTAATCACTAGTCTGGAAATCAACTTTTCTTGACGCACATCAAGATGATAAAAGTGTTAGTGTTTGAGAATCATTAGGTCCAACTTATGGGCAAGCGTATCCATAAAAAAGATTGTTAGAAGGAGTNCAAATAGTGATTAAGCCATGGCATAACCGTTGGGCACAGTTGGTTTTCGGAATCATTTGCATGGGATTGGTGGCAAACCTTCAATATGCTTGGACTTTATTTGTTAACCCTATTCAAGTCAAAACGGGCTGGACCTTGTCCGCAATTCAATTATCTTTTTCCGTCTTTATTGTTGTGGAAACTTGGTTGGTTCCGGTTGAGGGTTGGATGGTTGATAAATTTGGCCCTAGAGTCGTCATTCTGATCGGCTCCGTATTTGCGGCTGCTGGTTGGGTTCTAGATAGTTACGCAAACTCTATTGAGATGCTATATGTAGCCGCTGTTGTTGCAGGTATTGGCGCAGGTTGCGTTTACGGTACATGCGTCGGCAATGCTCTCAAATGGTTTCCGGACAAGCGTGGCTTGGCGGCAGGATTGACTGCTGCTGGTTTCGGTGCTGGTGCAGCGGTTACTGTGATTCCTATTGGCAACATGATCCAAACTGACGGATACGAACATGCCTTTCTATTTTTCGGTCTTTTCCAGGGGGCATTAATTTTCTTACTGGCTTTGTTGATGACAAAACCAACGCCTCCAAAAGGCGTGCAAGCTGCTCCACGGATTGTGACCACTAAGGTGGATTACACTACCGGTCAGATGATTCGTAAGCCGATTTTTTGGCTGATCTATGTGATTTTCGTTGTTGTGGCTGCAGGCGGTTTGATGGCAACAGCGCAAATTGGGCCGATTGCAAAAGATTACGGCTTGGCTAAGTTGCCAATGGTGTTTTTTGGAATTTCACTGCCATTGTTGACATTGACTTTATCTATCGATAATTTATGCAATGGCTTTACTCGCCCACTCTGCGGCTTCATCTCCGACAGAATCGGCCGTGAGAACACGATGTTCTTTGTGTTCTTGGGTGAAGGCCTAGCGATGTTGGGTCTGATGAATTTTGGCCATGATCCATATGCATTTATGACATTTGCTGCGTTGATCTTCTTGTTCTGGGGTGAGATTTTTTCAATTTTCCCAGCAATCTGTGCAGATACGTTTGGTGTAAAAAATGCGGCTGGTAATGCTGGCACTTTGTACACTGCTAAAGGTACGGCATCCTTAATTGTGCCTTTGGCTTCGTTAATGTCTGCTGGTGGANGCTGGNATANCGTGTTCATCGTCGGAGCGACTGTAACAATTGGCGCTGCAATTGCTGCTAAATTTATTTTGGCGCCGGCGCGAAAGCGCTTTATTGAGGAAGCAAATAAAAATAACGCATAAATTATTTGGTCTTTATGAAAAAAA
>JGI26470J50227_1000906_pt1 | contig 11176 bp, 4 predicted proteins | sample FreactTroBogLake_FD_50227 | JGI IMG/M metagenome (IMG submission 50227) | reverse complement strand
AATTTGAGAACGATATGAAGACTAATGGTATATTAATTGATGATAAGAAAGGCAGACTGACAACCGGGTGGAAGAACGCCATAAGCGTAGATTCTGCTTATCTGTATTGGTTCAAAACTAAAGTGCCTGATGAGTGGGTAAAAGATGATAATTGAACCAGAATGGGTGTTTCCATTTGAAGGCATGGATGTTGGGGATAGTTTCTTTATCCCTACTCTGCGCTTTGCTGAGTTAATTTATGCACTTGACTGCGGAGCGAAACGCGCCAAGATACGTGTAAAGTCCTATGTGTCTACTAAAGATGGATGTATAGGTGTACGTACTTGGCGCATTCGTTAAGGCTTAATTCCATAAGCCTTATATTCTTGGACTATATTATGTTTAATAAGATTCTCTTGTAAGTTTATAAGTTTAATTTGCGCAGCTCTATCTGATTCGGATATACCTTGTTGCAAACGAACTTGTTTTGCTTCAGTTCTAAGTTTCTTTAATTCACCATTTACTTGTTTGTTAAAACTTTCTACCAACCCTTTATCAAAAGGATTTTTTAATTCATACTTAGCGCCCATCAAAGGATCAGTATCAAACATTTTTATTTTACGTTCCATTTCTAGCATTTGTTTTTCAACCGATGCAAACTCTCTTGAATCAACATTACTTTTTGCGCCAAAGAATGAACTAAATAATGGTAAATCTGTCTTAGGATTAAAACCTCCAGCTTTCTTACCTTGTGTTAAATCCATCAAACCATAACCCATTTCAAATACCCGTCCAACACCATCTGCATAACTGTTAGATAAGAAGTAAAGTGTGTTTGGACTAATATCTATTCCACCCATAGATGTATTTGCGAAATATCTAGCGGCATCTTTATATAGTTGTGGGATATGATCGCCTGCAGTATACGCATCACCAAATCTACGATTTTGATCGTTATAAATATCTTGCCCTAATCCATTTTTGTTAAGTGCAAATTCAAGTATTGGTCTAGCTACGCTTGGCGCGATAGAGTCCAACATAAACTGTATAGGCATTTCAGTTGGGGGCATTTTAGATACAGGTATTGGTACAAATGAATCCAATGAGATCTGTAAGAATATATTAGCTAACGCATCTTTCATTGATTGGGTACCAGCAGCAACAGAAGCTAATTGCGCCCCTGATGCAGCAAACGCACCAAGTCCAAATCCCCAAGGTATTTGCACAATAACAGGTTCANTTATTCCCATAGACCGCGTAATACCTCTTGGAATATGGAAGCGTAAAAACCTAGTCCATTGTTGCATGTTATCTGTAGCTACTGAATTACGNCCAAGTTCATCATCATCAGACATCATAGCAGCCATAGAATAAGCAATAGCGCCAAGCGCCATTAAACCTATAGTCATAACACGGGCGTGTGCTTGCTTTTCAGAATAGTTCTTTATAAATGCCTCAAGAGCTTTTGGATTTTTAGATACGCCATTTTCGTCTGGTCTAATATCTGGAGGCAGTTCATCAATTACAGTTTCTAATNTGCGAAATGCTGGGGCAACTGCTTCAATTGCTCTAACTGCACCTGTTGCGGACGGTCTAAAGAACATATAGAACGCACCCATCACTTTGCCTAATTCACCGACTTGTTCAAAGTTAGCTAAATTTTTAGCATATGCAGTGGCTTTGATAATTGCTGTTTGTTCGGTCTTACCTCTAGCCATTTGATTGCGTTTAGCTATTCCAAATGCTGCGGATCTAGAAGCAAGTTCAAACATATCTGTCCAGATATCTACAAATTTATCTAGTTGATCTTTTGTTTTTAATATACCTGAACGTCCAATTTCTTTATGAAGGGCTTGGAAATTAGACTTTAATGCAAGACCTTGAAGATAAGACACCATACCGCCATGCTCAATAAAATCTATCATGTCTTTTACATAAGGATCTTTACTAGCCATTTGGTTTAATGCATTTTGACTTGTTGCGTCCCCATTTTGATATAAGACTGCAACCTGCATAGCTTTATACATACCGCCTTTCATTACTTGGCCTGTAACGGCTTTAATAAACTTAGCGGCTTCAGCTGGACCCATGTCTGCGCCTATTGCAAAAGCATTTGTTAATGCATCCCTAACAAAGTTCATAGGAGCAAATGACCAATTGTATCTAGTATGTAGTGAACCCAAAGCACTAGTAATTTTATTGGCAAGTTCTACAACAGGCTTAGTTTGTTGATAGGTACGACGAATAGCTTCACGTAAATTTTTATCGTATATTTGCAGGACTTGAATACTGCCATCTTCGTTGTAGTGAAATACTGTATTTTCTTTAGGTATTTTTTTCAGTAATTCTTTGTTTCCTCTATCTTCAAACGGTATTGTTAACTTTGTACTACCAGCTAATAATCCTTGATCAATAGCATTTCTAATTGCCAAAGTTAAATCTCTGCGCCCAGCTCTCATTGCAGATCGCGTAGCATCAGACATAGTTTGAAGGACAGGATTATCAGACACGCTAACACGACCATCAAATGAATAAGCTACATCTTGCATTTCTTTACCTGTACGGGGGCTATCAAAATGCAACATCTCATCTATTTCTGTATGGTCTGTAATACCTTTTAATGGTACATAATTTTCATAGCCATAAAACCCTACGCGATTTGTTACAGGCTGAGACCAATAGTTAGCCATTTTATCCAACGCAGTAGTTGACTTATGTAATTCTTTTATGGACTCTATAATTTTGTCTATTATCTCTTTGTGTGGATTGTTCTTATACTGATCTGTTATAGTTTTTACAGAACCTTCAGACAAACCCGTCACGTTATAAAATTGGTTTTTTATATCTGTTGATAAAGCAACGCCCGCACCATTTTCCATAGTCGCCCTGTAAGGACTATCTCCAAGCGGGTCTTGATACTTAGGATTGTGGGCAATTTTCTCCATCTCTGCCCGTAATTGCCTTTGTTGATTTTCAGTTAAATGATGTTTATCTAACAGATCAAATATAGCCTTACGCCTATCAGCAGGACTTATCTTCTTCCCATTATGAATTAACAACTTATCATTGCTAAGGGGCACTATCATTAAATACTTTACTGCACGACGCTCAGGTTCATGCAAAGCTTCTAATATTTTATGTAGTTTAGCAAGCGCCTCTTCTGTTGTTAATCCAGCATCTTTAGCGTACTCTCCAATTCTTTGATTGAGTAATTCTGCTTGTTCTGCTACATGTTTAGTATAAAGATTCTTAGCTGTTGCAGCAGCAAGCGTAATTTGTGTATAGATATTGTTTATTTTATCTTTACCTTCATGGTAAATTTGTTCCGCCAACTCTTTTACATCTTCCCAATTTTTAATTGGATACCGACTATTTTGAAATAGCGTTGCAATATGTCTCCAACCTGGTGGTGTAGAAAGTAATTTTGTAAAGTAACCAAGTGTCTTAGGTTTATCTTCTTCTCTTAAACCATATCCATCATCTTTACTATCTAAATCCACTTCACGTAATTCAGGAGCTTGTTTTGTTGCAGCAAGTGGCGCTACGTCTAATCCTTTTTCTGGCGGTGTAAGTATGTTGCTAAACACTTCACTAATCTCAAGCATGAGGTTACCCTCAAAACCTTTTTGATAGCCTAAGAATTGTTTACCCTGTTTGTATTTTTTACGAGATTCTTTAACTTCAGTTTCTTGACCTTTTGTCTGTTCGCCTACTTCTGTAGTTATTTCACCTTCATCTTCCTCAACAGATTTATACAAACCATTTTTATCTACTGGATTCCATGATTTAACTAAAGCATCAAACACATCAGGTTGTGCTTGTAAAGATTGGCCTTTAGCAGTAAATAAACCATATACTTTTTGGAACATTTTGGTAAGCTGTTTCCATAGCGACTCACCATTCAAAGTATATTTAGCCAAAGACCTAGCTTGAATGTTAGCAAGATCAGTTTGAAATTTATTATCTGTTAACGCATAACCAATAAACTCATATAAGTTCTCAAACGCATTTTTATATCTACCGCCAATACGTTTTTTAGCGAAGTCATATATTTTATTTAAATGATCCATTGCCTCATGTTGTTCTTGTGTAAGCTTTGATGGATCAGTTAAGTATCTATTAATTAATGTAACAGTAGCAGCATGAACCGCTTCGTGTAAAAGCGTGGACTCATCTAATCCTTGCTTAGTAAAATAGAACGTATCTGTTTTTGGATCGTATTCAGCAAGCTTTCCTTCTCTTATAAGGCGTTGGATAACAGGATTCTTTTCATCCATTACCACACTAGAATTTAATTTTATCTTGCTAAGCGATCTAGCAACAAATTGGAATATAAACTTAGATGCTTTAGACCAACGTTCAGCGTAGTTAGCAAATGCGTTACCATAAGTTTTTTCACCTTTAGCTATTTGTAATGCGGACAATCCTTTAGCATCGCTTATTAATAAACTTATAGCCGCATTTATATCGCCATTTTTTAGTTCTGTAACAATATCATTAGATAACGCAATACCTTTGCCAGTGGCTTCTTCTTGGCTTTCACGCTCAGTTGTAGCTTCTTTACCAGCTTCTTTACGTCTTTGTTCTTCTCTATATTTTAAACGTAGTTCATTAGCTTTCTCTTTAGTAACGCCGCGCACGTGTGTGCCTTCTTGTTCTAATTGGTCTGCAACCGCGTCAAAACCTTTATCTCTTAAATGCCCAGCATCATTTTTTCTGGTTTCATTTAAGTATGCATTTTTAGCCTCTTCGGATAATTCTCCCCAAGAAGGAAAATCTAAACCTATTAATTTAGATTGAATAGTTTTATCTTCTTCGTAACTAGCAACAGCTCTTTGTTCTTTTTTCTTTTTATCTAATCCAAGTTCAGATATTTTTTCTCTAAAATCATTTAATGCCATACCCGCATTTTGATTTTCTTCTATTGTGTTATTTTTTATATGGCTAAAGTAAATATCTTTATCCGCAGCAGATAAATCTTCCCACGCAGGTAAATCAATTTCTTCTTTTTCTTTTAATGTTTTACGAGTTTCTTCATATTCTTCAATCTGTTCTGGCGTTATTCTGTTATGCTTTGCAGGGCTCTTCCCCAAAGCTTGTATATATGCATCATCTTTAGCTTTTTGTTCCTCTTCTTCATTGTATGGCTCTTCATCTACTATTGGTTCAGTTTTTTGTTCTTGTTCTTGAGTTGGCAAAGTAGATACGCGAGATGAGTATGGCGCTAAGACATCTGTGTCAGTAATAGTTATAGGCGTATAAGGTGCTTCTATTGAAGGGGGCTTTGTTGCTTCTCCAACATTAGGCACTCCAACATTCTGCCCAGGAGAAACCACTCCATTTGCGTTAGGTCCGGCAGTTCCTGCGGCGGGCTGTCCTTGATCGGTTGGCTGTACCACTGCAGTGCTAATTCCACTTGGTTGTCCGTTAGGCTGCTCAGCATTGTTCACTCCTGCTAAATGATCTTTAATAGCTTGTACGGCTCTTTTTCTAAAGTCAGGTCCTTTTTCTGGACGAGGAATACCTAACTTACCAATAATAGCCCCAAGCGTAGATGCATTGGGTTGTTTTGTACCATCTTCAATTTCTGCAATATATTTTGCGGCGTCTTGTTGTACAGGGGTTAATTGTTTTTCTTCAGCTTGTTGAGTAACTTCTTGAATTGGATTTAAGTTTTTAGAAGTTTCAGTATTTAATTCTTCAGTTGCTCTTTTAGTTGTGGCAGATGCTTCAACTAAAGGTGTTTCATCTTCTACATCTTTTGATGGTTGCAATAATTCATTTGTTTCTGGGTTGAGTGGCGGATTAATTTCATCAGCCATCTTTTGTGTTTCTGGACCAGATTTAAGTCTATCAATAACTTCTTTATGTAATTTGGCATCGCTGATAATACTATTAGCTAAATGAGATCTAGCCCCACCAATAGCGCCAGGAAGAACTGACATACCAAAAGAAGCGGCTGCTGTATTAATATAATCTTTTAAAGCATCTGCATCAGCTAATGACATGTTAGCGCCAAAACGTTCAGCTATAGTTTGAATTTCTTCGCCGCCCATTTCCTTGCCGCCTGTTACAGCTATGCGTTTAAGGATTTCAGTTACAAGATGTTTTTCAGCTTTCTCTCCAATTTTTAGTGCGCCAATACCTATTTTTTCATTTACAAAATCTGCTACACCGTGAACCATAGCAGCAGGTATTACTCTACCTAAATCAATATTATTTAAATCTACAGAACGCCCTGCATCTTGTGCTCGTTGTTCTTCGGCTTGATATGCTTGTTGAGTTACTTCACCAGCACCATGTAGTCCAGCTTGAGCAGCCATACCAGCACCTGTGCCCATTTCTTTAAGAGCTACTTTAGTTTGTGCTTGTACATATTTTTTAGCTGCTGCTTCGCCTTGGTCTTTGAGTATTTTTTCAGCTTCTGCTTTTACTCCAGCCTTAATTAAACTTCCCTCTACTGCGCCTGCAAGAGCGCCTGGAGCTGCGCCAACACCTGCGCCAGTAACCGCGCCAACACCTGCGCCAATTCCCATAAAAGCGGCTGTTTCTGCTAAGTTACCTACGCCTGAACCAATTTGATAAGGCAACCATTCGGTAAGAACAGACCCAATACCTTTGTGCCATGCATTAGTAAATTCATCAGTTTCTTTGCTTTTAGTATGTTCTTCACCATACTTTATTTTTTCTAAACCTTTTTCTACTAAAGATTTACCTGTGTCTTCAAAACCAAGTTTATTAGCTGTAAGTCCAGCTAATGTTTGCGCGGCCCCCGCAGTACCATAAAGTGATGGCAAAGTATTTTCTAACCCACGCATAAAATTACCAGTATTGTCAGCTGGTTTTTCAGCAAAAGGGTCGTAGTCTACTGGAACCTCTTTATAAGAAGGCTCTTTTTTAGCAAAAGGATCGTAGTCTACTGGGACTTCTTTGTATTTAGCCATTATTGCTTTTCAAGCTTAAATGTTTTGTCGCCTTTTTTAACATACCAATTTCCATCATTACCCATTTTAGCATCGGGATAGCCTGCTGGTGGAGTGTTAATTGGATTTTCAGTAGTGGTAGTAGCGGTATTCAAATTTGTTTTTGGAATTCCTTCTTTTAACACTCTATTTTTGTGGTAATCATATACACTTTGAGCTTCAGTTACTCTATTATTAAATTCCAATTCTTTATTTGCCACATATTTTTTAGCCTCATTAATTTGAGCTGCGTTTTCTGGACTTTGTTTTGGATCTAATCTAGCTAAACGCTGTTGACTTAAAAATGCTTCAGTATTACGTTCTTTTGAAATACTATCGTTTTCATTTCTTAAATTTTGTTCAGCTCTAAGTAATGTATTATATTTAAGTTCTTCAGATCTATCTTTTTGATTGCCCGCACCAATTCCTGCAGCTGTAACTCTAGACTCAGCTTCAATCTTAGTACGTTGAAGATTGTTTGCTTCTCTAGAAATTTCAAGGTCACGTGCTCTTTTATCATCTTCTTGCTTAGTAATAATTCTACGTAACTCATCACCAAGTTTTTGCATTCTATCAGCGGCTTCTTTCTTTTCTGTCATAGCTCCATTAATATTACCCATTTTCTCAAGACGGTCCGCTCTATTAACTTGAATAATAGAATCATCAATTTTTTGCATAATACCTGCATGTCTATCAGAGTCTTCAATCATATGAGGTACTGTTTTAGCAAACGCAGAAAGTCCTGATGCAAGTACAGGACCAGGCGTTGAACCCCACTTGGCGAAAAATTCTCCTAGACGAAGCTGACGTTGACGTTCGCCTTCTGCTTTAGCATTGGCTTTTTCTTTAGTTAACTCACTTAAAGTTGTATCTTTACCAAGATATTTATCATACAAATTCTGTCTGTTCTGTATTCGTTCATCATCAGATTGACTTAATTGTTTTGATAAATCATTGTATTGATTTGAAAAGAATGCTCTTTCTGTTGGGTTTTGTAATTGATTTATTCCGGCAATGCCTAATTGCTGTTGCTGTTGACTTACAGGCTGTGATTTAAATTCTGGGGCTACAGTATTAATACCGCTTTGCATATTTGCAGCGGCTTCTGCTTCACCTGCGTTACCTTCGTTAATCCCGCTAGGCGTAAGTACTTTTTCGCCGTCCGCATAAGACATTATTCCACCAGCTTTAGCTTGAGGCACTGCACTGCGCATCGCCATGATTTGCTGAATGTCAGATTTAATAGTTGGGCTTTGCGTTTTCTTTAGTTCTTCTTGCAGCGCATCGGTTGGCATGTTTTCTAAGTCAGCGCGAATAGCTCCACCAACATCATATGAATTGATGCCAGTTTTAAGGATACCGCCCTTTGCTTTACTTAAAGCGCCAATAGTAGCCGCAGCTCCACCAGCACCAATCACTTGATTAATTAAACTAGGTGGTGCTTGGTATTGGTTTGTAGTTGTAGCCTGCATAGGCAAACCACGCAACATATTTGACATCGTACCCAACTGCATAATTGGATACTGTTGAGCATTTGCATAATTCTGCATTGCTTGATTAATAACATTCTGGTTGTATTGTTGCTGCTGCGCACCAACCTGATTTTGCATGTTATAAATATTTTCTTGAGAAGCAAGCTGTTGTTGACCAAGATTAGCCAATTGATTTGCCCCAGCCAATTGTTGCCCAAGTCCAGTTTGTTGAGCATTAACTCCAGCCAATCCCAATTGAGAGCCTTGCATAGCTTGTGAGGCAGCTTGATTAGCTCCTTGAAGTCCAGTGGTATAGCCTTGCATAGCTTGTGAGCCAGCCTGTCCAGTTAATTGTCCAGCTTGTTGAACTCCTTGAAGTCCCAATTGTCCGGCTTGAGCAGCTCCTTGAAGTCCTACACCCGCACCTTGTAGTGCTTGAGCATTTCCACTTAAAGCGGCTTGATTTGCTGCATTCATTTGCTGTTGGGCATTACCAAAAGCTGTGTTGTATGCGTTACCAATTAATTGTTGTTGCGCTAAATTTTGTCCTTGGTTGGTAAGTGCTTGCTGTACTCCCATACGAGAACCACCAAATGCGCCAGCTTGTGTAGCGGCTCCTTGGTTTGCAACTTGTTGTTGTCCATACTGTTGATTAAGAAGCTGCAAAGATGGATTCAATGAATTTTGAATATAGGGGTTCATGTAAGAATAAACTGACCCCGGCCCTTGCGACGCATTCTGAGATTGCTGACCTAAACTTGCTCCAATATTTGCGCCTTGTGCGCCAGCCATTGCACCCATACCGCCATAGTTAGCGGATTGATTTGCGTATTGTTGCCCTAATTGGTTAGCTTGTCCGGCAAGTCCTGCTGATTGACCCGCATACTGTTGACCTGATTGAACAGCTTGATTACCAATATCTGCTGATTGACCCGCATATTGTTGTCCCGCGTTATACCCCGCTTGACCATATTGACCTGCTTGATTAACACTATTTCCAAACCCAGCAATACCTTGATTGGTTTGGTTCATTGCCTGGTTATATTGATCTGGAGTCTGTAAAGCCCCAATACCTTGTTGAGCTTGAGTTTGTAAAGGTTGAAAACTTGCTACCGCAGATTGAGCAGCTTGCGTGGCGCTAACAGGATTACCATTTGCATCNGTNGAACCATATGCTTGATATGGACTAAATCCAGTAATGTTTTGTACTTGTTGTCCAGTAGACGGATCAATTAATGGTGTACCGTCAGGATTTGTTGCGCCTTGAGTATTAAATAATTGNGCCTCAGTTGCGCCAAGCATATTTTCTACATACGGCTGGGCATAGGCTGGAATATTAGATGTACTGGTTGTACTAGATACATTAGTAGGAGTAGAACTACCTCCACCTGTAGGATACAAACGAATACCGTCCGCTGAATAACCTTCAGTTCTTAAACGTGGAATCATAATTTAATCCTCATAACCTGATGGGTGTTTTCCATACCCATTTTTTCATACATCTTAACTAGACTTCCTTTAGTCCAGCACTGTGCTTTTGTAGCCCCATGAAGTCTCATCCAATTTTTAGCTTCTTCAAATACGTGTTGCCTAACAATACCTTTACCACCCATTAAATTAACATGGGCAACTCGTTCACGGGGATAATCAAAAAATTCAACTGTACATGCGCCTGTAATCCCAACTTCTGGTTCGTCCCATATAAGCAAAAATGTTTTACCTGTTCTAACTGAATATTCTGTTTGCTCTATTGTGTTTGAATCAGGATCAACGTCAATAGCTTTTTGAAGCAAAGGTGCGACTATGGGCCATACTTTTGGNAATTGATTTGGGGTAATTTGATAGAGTGCCATTATTTTGGTAAATATTTATCAGCGTTAATTTCTTTGCCTTGCTTGGGATTACCTGTACGCGCCTCGCGTACTTTAGCCATCCAGTCATGAAGTTTCTTAGCCCCAGAATCCGTATCCCCGTTACCCATATGAGATACAACATCAGCAGGTACAACAAATTCGCCTGTTGCAAGTCTTGCAGGTTGCCTACCATCTATGGTTGCAGGAATATTATCTGACATGCCGTCACCGGGCCCCTTGAGTAGTCTTGGGTTTCCCCCATGAGCATAATGACCCAAATGTGCTTGCATAATTCCGCCATGCGCACTTGACTCTACATTACTTTCATCACCGCCCTGTGCAGCGGCAATAGCTGTTTGTTCTGCTTGCTTTTGTTTGATAAGAGGCGTTAAATTAACTTGTCCCATACCGCTTATTGGCACGTTAAGCGATGGCCCTTGCATTAATGCGCGTTTATTTATTTGATTTTGTCTATACATAGCCGCTTCTTGAGGAGCCATACCTTGTGTACCTTGATCATTGAAAGATAAACTTGGATCTNTAAAAGGCGATGTATATGCAGAAGAAGTTTGTGGAGATAATAAACTTTCGTAATAATTTAATAATTCTGCTTTATCAGAGACACTATCACCTGATTTAAATCTTTGAACTCCACTCATTCCCGTTACATCGCTAGGAGTTGGGATTTGNGGGCTAGGATTTGAATAAATACTATTTACATTATGCGCCATTGGGTAATTTGGAGCCGCTTGCATGATACCGCCAACTGCCGCATGAATTGGAAACATAGTTTGTTGCGCAGTATAGTTACCTGGATTTACATGGGTTGGTTTAAACAAACTTGGATTAAATCTATAAGTTCCAAGTATTCCAGATTGCTGAGGAGCTAAACCTGTATTTGAACCAGAAC
>JGI26470J50227_1000905_pt1 | contig 11185 bp, 15 predicted proteins | sample FreactTroBogLake_FD_50227 | JGI IMG/M metagenome (IMG submission 50227) | reverse complement strand
CAGCACCATGTTCTCTAAAATGATCAAGAATTTTTAGCAACAATTTTTCGCCAAGCCCCTTTCCACGATGGGCGGGAGCTATTGCTATACTTTCAATATATGCTGAATGATCTTGAGGTGAAAACTCAAGCCAAGTATATCCTACGCATTCACCATCCGCCATAAAGAAAAGGACTTTATCCTCTCTTATAGCCTTTTGTATTTCTTTTTTTGCGTAGACAACATGAGCGGGAAAACTATCTTGTTCTATTCTAAAAATAGAATCTAAATCTTGTAATCCCGCTGTTTGGAGCGTTTCCATGGCTGTAATTCCTTTTGGTTGCGACAAAAATACTGTAAAGTCGCATGTCGAAATTATCAGCAAAGGTTGCTGGTGTCATCTATATTATTTATATAAAAATAATAAAAGATCCCGTCATTAATGTAAATTAAATTTCACATGCGCCAGCAGTACAGGCAAGCTCCTTAGCACTTGTTGTTGTGTCCGTTTCTTCCATGAATTCTTCCCAATTAATAGACACAGTTTGTTGTGCTGTCAATTGTTTATATGTTTCTTCATCAATTTCTTCATATGGAGCCTGACGGTATGATCCTGTATCTCGTGGAAGGAATGATACGCCGGAGATAGATGACATATTCTTATAGACCCATGCGCCAACCTCGAGCCATTCATTTTCACCTACGAAAATGGTTACTGACGGCTTATGTTCACACCAATGATTTTGATAGATTTGCCACAATTCAAGTTGTTGAATAGCAGACACATCCTTAGTGAGCATAGCGCCTTCAGGTGCCTTCATAGGAAATGAGAATACCCAGTTGCTCTTGGCATAGAAGTCTTCTTCTGCAACATATCCCTTACTGATCATAAAGTTTGCAAGAGGATCTTTCTTGTCGGCACGAACACGGCGAATATAATATTGTGAATAACGAGGATGAATGCCGGAAGCAGAATCAACTAACTGTGATACAGTGCCTGATGGCTTGACACATGTAACTGCAGCTGATTCTTCAACACCCAAGACCTTGGCAAACTCCTTATTCACCTTGACGCAATGTTCACGAATTTCGTCTAGTGCATTCTTTAGTTCATCAGATGGTGTATTTAGAAATTTGCTATCACAAATACCTGTGAGTGATACACCCAACAAACGTTCTTCTTCAGTATTGTTCTTCCAACGCTTGTTGATATAACGAAAATCAGAAAGTGTCGACTGAAGCGTACCTAGAATGGTCGCTAGACGTGCTTTGCGCTTGAGTGACTCAACGGTATCATCTGCACGAACTACAACTTCAGAGAGATTGCAGAACTGATACGGACGAAGAATAATCTCAGAACACGGATTGGTGCCGTAATCAAACTTCTCATCACGGCGCCCATACTTGGATGCCGCTGCTTGAGATGCTGCCCGAGAGAAAATTCCACGCTCGCCAGAACGTGACATATATAGCGCAACCCATTCCTTAAGGAACGTATCCATGTCCGGCAACTGCTCATAGACAGCGGAATTGTTTGCAAGAGCTCGTTGGCCGTTCGCAGACCACCACTCACCAGATTTGCAATGTCTAATATGGTCATCATTTAAATCCGAAAGTGAAATTAGAGCAGAACGGCGAACGCCGCCGCAAACAACAATGTCTGCAATCTTGCAAACAATGTCATGACATTCTAGTGTGGTTAGTTTACGACCTCGTGCCTTATTGAAAATGTTATAAGTAAACATGAGCAGATCAATCAAAGGCTCTGGACCTGATGCACGACCGCCAAATGTCTTGAGACGCTCTCCCGCAGGGCGAATCTTACTGACATCCCACTTGGCAAGTTTACCTGAGTATAGGAGTGAAACAAACTCACGATATCCTGTTGCCCAGCCAATCTTACTATCCTTAAAATGAATAGTAGTATCGGTGTCATGCAACTCGTCAGGTACCTCAGGCAACTTATTGGTGTAGCGAGATTCTACAGAAAATCCTACACCTGTGCCGCACATGAGAATATACATGATCTCATCAAAGGCCTTGGGTGAATCAATAGAAATATATGAGCAGTTATATCCTGATACCTGATCTTTCTCGAGCGCTTCACCTGCAGTCATCAGGCAACGCATGGAAGGCATCACTTCAAGATTTAAAATTGCCTTACGGAGACTTTCCCAGGGAATTCTAGCGTTATTTTCAGTTTTGTTTTTAAAGAAGTTGATATACCGATCTACTGTTTCACTCCAAGTTTCTCTACGACCAATCTCATCCATGAACCGAGCATAACGACTAATTGCAATATACTGTTGATATACTGTGGGAAGTTCTGTTGCCATTTTTAATCCTTATTATCTATTGAAATTATAATCTGATCCATTTACTGTAATTGTTAATGTCGTCCATGAATCAACGCCAAGAGCTTCTGTGGCTAGTTTTGATGATCTAAAATAATTCAAAAGCCGATTGAGTTCATCTTGAACCTCAACTGTGTCTTCAGTAGAACTTGATGTTGTTCCGATTTGAGTATTGTTATTATAAAAAGTGACGGTGTATAGCATTATTCATTTGCCTCTTGTATTGAAAAGGATCCGTCTTCATTGTCGATCCATTTGAGTTTTGTATTTTCAGCCCAACCGAGTTCTTCAATCAACTCCTGAGGAAATTGAACAAAGGTTTCGCCATCATTGGTTTCTTTGATTTCAAGAGTAGTGTGGTTAAACCATTCAGCATCTACTTCTTGGAGTGCTTCACCTAGATCTGAAGGATATACTACGGCGAAGTCGTCAACTACGTTATGGTTGACCGTGAGATATTTCACTCTTTCATAAAATTTCCGAAGTTTTTCCAGTTCATTCATAATCAATTACTCCGGCGATTTCTGGGAAGTGCTGTGTAATTATATTCCAGCAATCCTTCGCAATTTCAATGTGCTCTTTCTGAGTCCCATTGGCCATTCTTAGTTGACAATAATGAATCCAAGATCTCAACGTTCCCGCCATATATAGCGTGGTTTCAGTTAATCCTTCGGGTAATACTGATCTAGCCTGTTCTCTAGCAATACCGTTAGTAAGAGCAAAGTCATATGCTGCTCGAGCCATTTTAAGAACTTCATGTTGTTTTTCCTGCCAAATGTCATTTAATTCTCTCGTATCAGGGTCACGCAAATTCGGTTCTACAGAATTTTGTCTATTTTTTTCGTCTTGCATTCGCATATCACGAATAGTAAACGATTCTGACTTTGCGTATCTTTGACTAAATTCTTGAAATGAAAACGAGCGATGCCTAAGAATTTGTCGTGAAATATCCCGAGTCGTTTTGATCTCCATAACCAAATGCACCATCTCAAAAGGAGACCAGTGCTGATGCTCAATCAAATACTTTAATAGTTTTGTATTTGACTGTTGATTTGCTTGATTGGTTGGATTAGATACTCGGGCGCAATATGCTACTAGATCGCTTGCTTGATCGACATGTAAATTACTTTGCGGTTGTGTGATGCCTACTAGAGTCACTTCGTTCATTTTCTCTCCATTTAATAATTTCCCATTGCCCGTCAAGATGTTCTACAAGAGCAGTACACGATTCTACCCAGTCGCCATCGTTCATGTAGATAATTCCATTATATTCACGAATCGCTGCATGATGTATATGTCCACAAATTACACCATCTGCTTTTTTCTTGGCACAATACTCAACAATGAGTTCTTGAAAATCAGACATGAAAGCAACGGCTTCTTTTGTTTTGTTCTTTAGATATGCAGAAAGACTCCAATAAGGTCTCTTAAGTTTCCTACGAATCCAATTAATCGCCACATTAAGACGCAATAATAAATCATAAATTATGTCACCCAGATGATATAAAAACTTTAATTTGTTTTTGATGGCTGTGTCAAACAAGTCGCCGTGCAATACCAAATATGTCTTTCCGTCTATTGCTTGATATCTTACTACATTCTCAAGTTTAATATTACCCAAAGAAACATCAAAGGGTAACAGTTTACGAAGCGACTCATCATGGTTACCTGCAATGTAAACAACAGTAGTACCTTTCTTTGCTATTTTTAAAATCTTTCGAATAACATCACTATGAGATTGAGGCCAGTAAAATTTACGCTGCAGCCTCCATCCGTCAATAATATCACCCACTAGAAATAAATTATCTGAAGTGTTTTTCTTCAGAAAGTCACAAAGCAATGTCGCTTTGCATCCGCGAGTTCCCAGATGAATATCTGAAATGAATATTGATTTATAGTGCTGCTTAAGCATTTGTCAATTTAATAACTCTTTTGGAGCAGTGAATGCTTTAACTTTTGACCTAGTTTCATATATCATTTTACAAATTTTCTGATAGTCATCTTCAGAAAGGACGGTACGATATATAGACATCGCTGTATTTAACAATGCTGCTGAAACTGCTAGTGGCTCTTCATATTGAGAAATCATAGTGCTAGAAAAGTCAAAGCAACAGGCCTGCAGTTCAATTAAATTTTCTTCAGTAATTTCTTTACTCATTGCATTTCTTCCATTTCATAAGTTCAACTTTGGCAGACAATCCGCTAAAGGTTCTTTGATCAATAATGATTTTGATATGCTCGGCATCCGCGCCATTAAGTATCATCTCATTAATATCTTTACCTGTGAAAGTATCGTCCCACAGAACTACATTATAGCCTAAATCGATATGTTTGTCAATTCGCTTGACGATCTCTTTGTTTCTTGGCTCGTTATCGAAGATGAATACAGGATCTTTAAAAGAAGAATCTAGACGAATATCAGCTCCGGCCATAGCAATGCTGTTCGGTATGAACATAGAGTCAATCGGACCTTCGAATACATATACTCTTTCATTCTTATCTACCAGATCCAGTCCAAAAATCTTAGGGTGCTCCTCAAGCATAATCGTTATGTAGCGGAGATTTGCCTTAGGGTCGAAAGAGCGTCCTTGAAACCCAAACAACGTCTTGTCCGCCTTTAAAAACGGTATAATGAGGCGAGGTTCGTCTTTAGTTGCAGCCAACTTGTCAGGTATGATACTATTTGTCCATTCTACAAACTTTGGCGCATAGAATAGTCGAGCATGCCATGGATTTTCAATCTTTCTATTGACAACATATTGCTTGGCAGGATGATTCCAATCCAGTTGAGATATTTTTTTAAGTTTTCTTAGTGGCGATCCTGAGGAAAGAAACTTGGGGGGTGCCACACTCAAAATATCTGGTTTCTTTGTATCTACAAAACTCAATGCTTCAGGTTTATTTAGATAATGTTCACGAGTATACTCTTCATAAAGACTCACATCAATCTTTTGTAGAAATTTACTGAAAGAACTTGCATACCCACAGTTATGACACTTGTAGGTCATTGCACCTTTATGCTGAAAAAGATATCCGCGAGCTTTAAGTTTATTCTTTTGCGAATCGCCACAGATAGGACATCTGAAATTCGCTGAGTAGGGGGTATTTTTCTTTATTTTGAATAACGGCAGTCGCGCCGACAATAAATTAGCATACTTTATATCAATCCAAACATTATTCATTACAGCCTCATTATAAGTTCCGACATACCGATTATAACGAGGTTTGTAAAATTGTCAACCGATATTATGGAAGAACGAAGTTTGGAATGATTCCTAGTTTTACCAGAATGAAAATGATAACAACGGATACACCCCAAAGACCATATTTGATTATACCTAAATCACTTTTTGTTTTCATAGCGAGATTATGATATGCTTGCAAGTCTTTTCTGAGTTCTTTCATTTCAGCAAGAACAAGCTTTTGTGAATCATCTATTTCTTTTTTGAGTTCTTTTTCTGTCTCAACAATTTTAGTTTGAATTGCTTGGTGTTGTACTTCAGAAGCAAGACGTCTATTTTCTATAGTGTTATAAAGGTCTTGACTGATTTCTGAGTGTTGATTAATTTTCATTTCGTGGACTGCAAGCAATTCTTTAATTGAAGAAGAAATGTCTGTAAGCTTCTCCATAGTAGAATCAAGACGATCAAAGAAACTAGACATCTGTGTGACGTCTCGTTCTAGTATAGCAACTCTTGTCTCTATTTCGTCTGACATATTGTTCTACTTGCAGTTTTTATTGACCCAATCAATTAACGCGCTATGTTCTATATTTAAGTTATTATAAGAATGAGTGTCATCAGCCCACTGCTCAAGCATATACTTTACTGTCAAAGGTGTTTGCAGTTTTGGTAAAGCATCATGTTTAATCATGATTTCAGAAGGCGGCACGCACTCTTTATTTATTACCACCGGATGTTCTGGTATTGTTGAGCACGCTGATAACGTCATCAGGAATGTTACAAATAGGAATTTCTTTAATTTCATGTTGAATCACCACTTTTGCTTTCTGTTCAGAAGGAATCAATGCTTGTTCTTGATTATTTACCGATTGAACAACCTTGGCAGTCGCCTCTAGTTGCTTTTGCAAAATTTCAAGTTTAGCATTACTTTCATCTAGTTGAGCTTGCAATTCAATCTCATGATTTTTATTGCAACTGCTAGTGATGCTAGTAACAAATAATGCAAATGCAAGACTAGTTTTTATAAAAAACGGATGCCAGGATTCAAACATTGACGCCACCCAGTGTTTTACGCATACTGGCCATGCCATTATTAACATAGTTTACTTGAGCAGCGGCATTTTTTGCTTGATAAGATTTTTGTTTCTTACGAAACATAGGAGGATCCTTTTCACTGGGTGCAATGCCTGCAGTGGTATTTGTAGGTGCAGCACCTGAACCTGCAGCAACTGCACCATCTTCTGAAATAAATTCGTTAAAGGTTTTCATTAATTACAATTCCATCTACGCAATGACATTGCTTTTCTTGTGGGACGACCTTTCTCATCTTTCATTGGACCCGGGTTACCTTTCATTCTAGCACAGAATGACTTACGGCGCTTTGCAGCCTTTGATCCTGGCTTTAATTTGCTTGGAGGTGTTGTGACCGCAGTATGAATGCCAAAATGCTTTGCGCCCTTTGCAGTGAGTCCTGCGCCCTTCTCTGTAGGACGATAATATCCTTTAGAGTCTGCGCCACGTTCAAAAATAATTTCTTCTTTGACAGGAACGCAGTTAGGAACTTTTTTGCCGTTTTTGGTCTTCATGCCGATAGCTTGATAGCCTTTCCAGCATGCTTGTTTTAAATCTTCTCGGAAATGTTTAAATGTTTTCATCGCTGCACCCTTAATACTTCTGCATTTTGATTTGCATCAGACGTTTGATTGTTGTATTTATTTTTGGGTGTTTTCTTTTTAAACGCTGAAGGCTCATCAAGAGCCGCGAGAGACATATTATTGTCTTCTGGAATTTGTCCAGGAGTTTCTTTTTTATAAAGATTTGAAAGAGATTTGGTGCCCCAAAAACGACTAGATGACTTTACACTGTCTTTTGAAATTTTTTCTGTTCTAGGAGAATCATTGCCCGGTTCTAGTGATGATCTTAATTGTTTAAAAGTTTTCACTAGATATTCCTAAGTTTCTCTTGTATAATAGGATCTGCTATGATATCATAGTCGTATAGTGTGATTCCACGCAATCCGATTTGATCAATCTTATCCGGCATATAATTTAAAAGCATAAGGAACGGCTTGAGCAATTCTTTATAATCAAGCAACTTGAAAAATAACATTCTAGTTGCAGGTGTCACACCAAAAATGTTGTAAATGATAATGATGTGATTCAAAATCAATCTTTCTTTAAGCTCACCCGTTTCAACATAGATATTGAAAAGACGTTTTAAATATTTAAAACGCTTCAAGTCATCATAAAATTCAATTGTATCATAACATTGTGAATTAGTATAATGCTTTGCCGCGTATAATAAAAAATTCGTCTCGTCAAGTTTTTCGTACATTATAATTTACTAGGTACCTATTGCTGTCCAGAACACGTTGGTTGAGGTGACATTACCTGTTAGAATAGTTGCACCTGTTTTAGTCCATGCAGTAACAGCAGGCTGATATGTTGCGACTGTTGTATTGCTGGTTGCAGTTACTACATACGCATTGGTTGTATAAGCACTTGTAAAGGTTACCGCACCTACTGTACTGTTTGCAGATACCCAGCCCCAATTTAATTTGAAGCCATTGGGTATATATGTTGATCCGTTAGCAGCCGCTGTTGATGTGCCAAGAGTCAATGTGTTAGATACTACAGTGGCTTGATAGGTGTTAACAAGACCTGCTGTTGAATTTCCAACAAGAACTGCAGTTGAATTGATATATGTTTGGGCAGTTGTATTACCACCAACACTCATCGTAGTGGCAGTCATGACTGTTTGTGCAGTCGTAGTGTAAAGCAATTCTACTGTAGAATTGCCAAACCCGTATACTGTAGAGTTGCCTACAGACACATTTGCAGCAGTTACAACAGTTTGAGACCAAGCTCCGGTACCATTGTATAGAACTTCATAAATGCTATTTCCATAAGCATATACAGTACTATTACCACTAAAGAAATGTGTTGCATTTGACGCTGTATAAACTGTTGAATTGCCCAGTAGTAGTGTTGCGCCATTAGCAGAATCAACATAAAGATTAGCGTATGTACTAGTGTTGCCGATTCGAATTAAGTTATTCGAAACTACTGTGCCAATAGCTGTTGAATTAATGACTCCAAGTTTTAAAGTCGTGTTATTTGCTACAACATTGACAGTTGAATTACCAATAGTTAATGTTGTGGTGCCAGATGTATTGCCGATGTTAACATTTCCGCCAGCATCGATACGCATTCTTTCGTTGGCAGCAAGTGACCCACCTGTAAAGAAGTTAACGTAATTAGTTGCTCCGCCGATTGAAGCAACACCAATGCTCAAGTTAGTATTAGCAGAATACAAATAAGCATCTGAAGGATTGTTGATAGTCCACGTTGAATTAGACCAGTTAGATCCAAGAATTCCGAAGTCTGCGAAGTTATAACTTAAAATGCCATTGTTGTCAAAGACAATAAAGTCTGTTGAAGTTTGGCTGCCGGTGTTAGTGTTATAAACGACTACTTCAGCATAATTGTTTTGATTGCCGCCAAATTGAGCAAGCGATCCATACGTTGAATTGAATCCAATTTGATTGAATTGTGTACTATTACCTGTAGTAAAATATGTTCCGATAAAATTATTGCCGGTAACAGCATCACCTGCTACATTGTATGTAAATGTAGCTGATCCTCCAAGACTATTACTTGAATTATATTGAATTGAACTATTTGGGCTTGCAGGAAGTACAGACATGTATCCTGTAGCATTAATAGTCAAATTATTGCCAACAATTACTACACCAGGACTAGTTGCATTCGCTGCCGGAAGCGATGTTTGAAGAATCGAATTCGCAAAATTCGAAAGTGTGATAGTTACTGTATTGGGTGTGTCTGCAGCATTCTGTACAAACAAAAGTCTGTCAGTCGCCGCTGCAGTCGTCGCAATAGGGAGGTCAGTAATTTTCTTAGGACCATTTGACATAGTGTTCTCTTTTTATTAGTATTCTTCAACTGAAGTAGGGCTCACAATTGAACCCTACTCCCTAGCATCACATTATGAATTTGGGAACGTATTATTGTCAGCAGCATTCTCTGATACATATGGGCTTGTGCCTGTTAGAGCAACAAGTGTTTCTGTGTATACACGACCAGACTTACCGCCAAGAGTCAAGTTAACAGCGCTGCCTGAGCTTGCTGTTGCAAATGATCCGCTGAAGGTAATGCCTGAGCCGCCACCAGTACCGCCTGTTGAGTTGCTGTATGTAAACACTAGATTACCTGTTGTTAGGCCTGATGTGAAGAGGCCTACATTAGTAAGTGTAATGTTTGAATTAGCAACAGCTGTGCTGGTTAGGCTCGCAACACCAGCGACAATTTGACCTGTTGAGGTCATTGTTGTGCTGGCTGCGGCTGCTGTAGTGCTTACTGCATAAGTACCTGCACCGCCTGCTGTACCGGAGAGCTGAGCAAGAACTTGTGTATTAGCAGCTACACCAGTACCCTTGATGAGGTTACCAATATAGATTGTACCCGTTACGCTTGAGGCAGTTAGAATGCCGCCGCTGATAACGCCAGTGAAGCTTGCAAGATTATATGTGCAAGTTACTGTGACGAGATCACCTGCAGTATATCCTGTTGGTGTACCTGTTGCAGTTACGTTAGCGAGGTGAAGCTGACGGCTGTAGTTTACTGTGGCTGATGCAGTGTTTGTGAAACCCATACCTGCATAAGTGACTGCTACTGAAGTCGCGTTACCTGTTGCATTAGTTGTGATTGTGCCAAGAGCATTTGCACTGCCACCAGAAATGACAATTGTTTCGCCATTAGCATAGTTTGCTGTGGGTGTTGTGTTTACAGTAAATGATGTAACAGGACCTGTGCCCCACTTGATCAAATCCCAACCTGCTGACAAGCCATGACCATACACTGTCTTCTCATAGGATGAGAATGTAACGCTGTTGCCTGTATTATTGCTGATAGCATATGCATTGCTGGTAAGGACGATTGTGGTCGCATTAACAGACAATACTGCAGGCATTACTGTCTTCATAGTGACTGCTGCAGCAGAAGCACCATTTGAGATTGAATTGGCGCTTAGAACGTAGTTACCGATGCCATTAACAGCAGTTGTTGAAACAACATAAGTTCCATTAGCGATACCTAGTGTTGCGTTAGCAAGAAGTTCTTGACCAATCTGCAAAGTAGGACCTGTGAAGGCAGTTACATTTAGAATGTTGCCGTTTGACCCAATAGTACCATTTGAAATGGTGCCTGTGATTGTAGTGTTTACAGTGCTAACTGTTCCACAGTTTGAAGCAATACTTGGCAAACCCGCACCTGATGCAATCATATTTGGAGCAATGTTTGAGAAATAGAATGATGCTGCAGCATTTGTGAGGGGTGATACAGCTGTCAACAATACTGCTGTTGAGTTAATAACATTAGCAACTACAGCGTATGTGCCAGCATTTGACCATACAGGTGACCCGCCTGTTGTATTAGCAGCTGTTGAATAAACAGCCTGTCCCGGGGCAATGCTTGCAGTTGAAGTAACAATCATAATATTGTTACTCTGTGATACTGCACCAGTCTGTGTATTTGAGAACCCAGCAGATGGATTGGTCAACCAGTTATTACCTGCAATTGTATTTGCTGTAATTGTCTGAATCTTCGGAATAGTCAAAAGATTGAAAAGACCAACTGCTTGATTATTGATGAA
>JGI26470J50227_1000903_pt1 | contig 11197 bp, 15 predicted proteins | sample FreactTroBogLake_FD_50227 | JGI IMG/M metagenome (IMG submission 50227) | reverse complement strand
AGCGGAGATCCAGTGCGCTCCGGATGCTCCAGCGCTGGCCGGAGTTACTGATGCGTAATATGGTGTAAATGCAGCTCCATGAGCTATATTAAATACTGTTTGCCCTACCCCACCAGTAACGGTATATTTACCTGTAAGTTGGATGGCCATTACGCCAGTAACCGGAGGTGCCTGTACGGTGATCCCATTTACAACTGATTGATTAGGCTTTAGGATAAAATCTTGCCCTCCAGTTTGCGCTATTTGCATTTGGTATTGTGAAGCGCTGAGATATACTGTAGATACGCCAGTCTCTGTAATTTGAATTGTTGCGCCCTCTAAATCAGCCGTAGCGTTATTACTGGCAGTATATACCTGCACTTGTCCAGCTGTGATTAATGCGTAGTCGCCTGTAGAGTCTATTACTTTAACCTCAGTTGCTTTAATTTGTGTAACATCTCCGGTCGCATCTTGTAGCTGTATTTCAGATGTATCAATAATAACTGCATTACCAGAATTATCACTTAAAGATACTTGAGATGGCTCTATTACAACTGTATTGCTGGATCCGTCTATAGCAGTGATTGAGCCTGTTGTATTGTCATAAGAGTATATAGTATCTGCCAGATCATCCGAAGCATCAGCGTAGGGGATATTAGAGGCCGTTATTGTTCCTGTAATGTTGCCGGTACCTGTTGAACCTTGTAAAATATTAATCCATGTATGACCATTCCAGCGAAATATAATACCATTGGTATAGTCAATGGCCAGATCTCCCACCAGAGCGCCGGGATTGGATGGCGTTGTAGTTGAGATCTCAATGACGGATGGACAAGATCCATCCTTATTGGCCACTGGATTAATAAAAGTATTGTTACTCATGGCTGGCCCTCAAATTTTTGGTATCTCTTGAATTGGATTACAAGGTTATTGATTAGGCCGTTGGAGCTTGTGGCATTGCTTGTCAGCTCATAATTATGGATATCTATCTCCCCCGGCCATCCTTCATAGACTATCTCCATACCCGGCAATATAGGCCGCTGCATGTCTATCATGTATGTACTTGATCCGGCATTGTAAAACCGGACGACATTTGCGTTGGCAAAGATCTGCTCATAGTTTTTTATAACAGTGATTATACTCCAGCTGTAGCTGATGAGCCTACTGCTGTAATCTTTACTGCTATATTGTGGATCTCCACTGCCTTTTATTTTCAGATCGTTTGCGGCCATATTATGCAAGTAAACGGAGTTTATTAATAGCNACATCAAAGAGTGCCGGATCTTGTTGGGCCAAACGGGCCAGTAATGCCAGATCTTCGGAGAGCATATGATCGCCCTCTCCCAGTTGCCTGTACTTTTTGCTGTATGCAACGGCTAGTTTGCTGATAGAGTCATTTACTAAGATTCTATTTTCTTCGTCTGTTCTGTATGCTGTATCTGTCATGCCCGATATTTTTGCGCCAGCTGGCTGTAAATTGTTATTGTGTGCCCCTGTGAGGTTTTTTGCAATGCCTATCACATCTTTTATGATCTCTTGCAGCCAAGGATATTTTTCTCCCAGATTTCCGGCAATATTGCCCATCCTTTCCATTGCATCGAATTTGTCCGGTTGATCTTCTTCCTCCAGATCCTCCTCGAGTCTTTCCAGCTCTCTGAGATGTTTCTCATTGAGCTTTTCCATTTCAAATTTAAACCGCTCATTCTGGAGCTCCAGCATTTGCTGGAATACAGTTTGAGAAAGCGTTTGATCCTTTACCCCTCCCCCACCTCTGGCCGGGAGCATATCCTCAGAAAAACCAAACTTAAAATTAAATGATCCGGTATTTTCTGTCTTGGACGTGATCTTCTGCTCCGGCTCTATATCGTACCATTTGATAGTATAAAGAGCTGTAGTACCGGATTTACGGATTATCTCCAAGTAATTAGCCAGCGCCTGAGTACGGCTCTCCCCTGCCGGATCATTGCAAGAGAAAGCCAAACGGCCATGTTCTGAAATAGACCAAGGCCGCTCCTCATTCATTTGGTGAACCGATAAAACTTCTTCCGGTGTTTTTCCCTCCAGTGCTGCCATAATTGCAAAATTAAGTGCGAGTAATCAAATTACCCATTATATCCCTCCAAGTCCAGTAAACCACCATAGGAATTGCGATATCTGTAGCGTTACCAATACCACCGGGAGAAAGCGTAAAAAAGCTTTTTTCCCATGTTACATAGATATTATTTGTTTCAAACAATTGCCTTACAAATGGGGACGGAGTAGCGTTCTGCACCCTGTGGAACAATGCCACCGGTATGTACTTAAAGTGCTGGCCGGTAGTACCAAAACGGCCATTTGCTCCGGTAGTATTGTCCCAGTCATCGGCATCGTTAGTCTCCAGAGTGAGCGCTATATTGGCGAGGTTTGCATCAGGTAGAGATGCAACATTTGACGGATAACAGTTTGCGAAGTCTGTAGCCGTTAAAATATCTATGCCTAATACCCTCGCATAGCGGAGATCCGGTTGCTCAGGTATATTTATTACTTGGATGGTATTATTGGCCGGGATGATGGTAGTTACAAGCCTTGCCTGTGGGATACCCTTCATGGCCATAAACCTCATTCTTTGCTCAGGTGTGAGCTGAATATTGGTGCTTTGATTCTGTCTGCGGTTGTCCATGTTTGTATAATTATAGAGCCAGCCTTACGGAGCTGGCCCCGGTTTATTAATAGTTTGCCCGGCTATTACTCCATTGAGTAATGCTTATTATACATGATGCTCGATGCGTTCTGAGCCAGATATCCATGCCATTCCAATACCAGATATAATCCGGTAAGTGTACCAATACCCATTGTGCCAGTTGGCACCGGGTAAGTGATAATATATTGGTTATTGTTTCCTCCGTTCACTATCCAGTTAGGCCATGTCATTACCCGGCCATCATTGAGATAGTCTTGGCCATCCAGCTGATCAACAAGGCCGGAGGTTGTGGATGGACTTGGATAATTGTTATTGGCTTGGCCGACATTAGGGCAATAGTGTTGCTTTAACATCCATGCAGGTGTTAAAGTTTCATTGTTGACTTGTACGGACAATTTTCCAGCTACCCATAAGCCAGCCATTTCGTATGTATTGCAGCCTCCTGAGCCGTTATACAAAGCGCTTGGAAAGGTACCATCCAGATACTGAAACTGGCCGGAGAGCGTTTGGCGGTTCACAACATAAAAACCGAGCTCGCAGCAGAAAAATACATCCTGATCATTGAGGCGCTGCTCTTGTGGCAATATGCCCGAATTGCCGATATTAGGCACCCCATATTTGACATTCATTTGATACTGAGTGCTCCCTGATGTAATGGGAGTTTCAGATCTCAGAAAAGACTGAGTTACCCTGATATCAATTGCAGCTTGCCCCGGTTTAGCTCCGTTGGCAAGCTTTGGCTTTTGGCCGTTAACACTGTAGCCCTCTGCTTGGAGCATCTTGGTAGCCTTTACCATTGCATCAATGTAAAGGCCGGAATTATACTTTTGCATCTTAAATGAAGTTTAAGTTAAGCGTTTAAATTTAGTTGCTGTTTAAATTGTCCGGATCCGTTTATTATACAGATTATAAGCCTATAGGCAATATTTCAGAGCCCATCTCATAATCTCCACCAATGTGAGAGCTGTTGCTGAGGCCACCAACGTGAGAGCTATTGCTCATCCCGGAGACCATAGTACCCTCATAGAGTCCGGCCATCTTTTTCTCCTCTATCTCATCGATCATCTCATAATTACCGGAGCCTCTTTGCAAGCCATTGAGACCGTTCTCAATGCCATGTATCAGCCCAATATCGTGAGAGAAAGCTATGGCACCACCTCCGGCCACTCCCCACCCGATTCCCTCCATAAGAGCGGATCTGTTCTTTTCGCTGTGATTTACCAACATCATCCCTCCAATGCCTCCAATAAGGCCTACCACCTTATTGTTAACTGTGGTGAGATTGCGCTGGATGGCTGTAAAACCTGCTGATCCTATGACCACGCCTGCCAGTTTTAAGCCCATTTCCATCATGCCGCCCTGAGGTACGGCCCCGATGCGGCCCCTGCGGTGATGTGTCTTTTTTGCGGTTTTCCTTTTCTTTGCCATTGTATTTATAATTAAAATTTGAAAACTATTTTTTACCCTGTACCGGAGCTTTTTTGCTCTGGCCGGGAGCTGCATCCTTTACTCCGGCATTGGCCGGATGTTTGGGATCTGCTGGCCTTTTATCGCTGATCGGCACCCGGTGCCAGTGAGAGCCTGTGCGTATTACTTTACTTTCGCTCATCATATGCCTTTTTTTAATTGCGTAACATATTTTTTGCTGCTGGCCACTTGATGTTTGTATTTGGCTATTTCCTTGCGGATTCCTGCCTTTTCTTTCATTGTAAGCCCTTTCTCCCTGAGTTGTGCCTGATGGCTCAGAATTTGAGCTTCCAGCGCTGCAATATGCGCCATTTCTTTCTCCAGCTTGGCCATTGATATCCCACCAATTGAAAAGACCGGATTTACGCCTTTACGGATCTTGATTTTTACTTTTCTGGCCGGAGCTGTTTTAGTGATCCGTTTAGTTTTGGCCCTGCCTACTTTTGCAGGTTTATTTTTTTTTGTAGCCGGAGCTGCCTTGCCTTTACTTACGGCTTTAACGGCCTCCGGCATTGAGAGTCCCGGATGCTTTTTGCGGTATGCAGCTGCTTTTTTAAATAGTTCTCCAGCCATTATCTACGACCCTTTTTTTTGTGGGTTAAAACCTTGTATAATATAGTACCTCCGGCAATTGCGGCTGTACCCATTAATATATAATTTCTGTTCGCTCCTACCCACGACTCCGCTTTTATAAAAAAGTCTTTCAATCCTCCCCCACTGCCTGCGGATTTTTTTACTGCTTTGCTATCGTCCCCGGTATCTTCCTCCGTATCTTCTCCGGTATCTTCTCCGGATCCGGTTGGAGTGCCATCTCCCTGAGCTGATTTTATAGCCTGATCTGTCATGCCTACAGTCATAGTCTGTTGCCCGGTTTGCGGATCTGTGGTAACGGTAGTTGTTACCCCTCCATCATGTGTTACAGTTCCATCATCGTCGTGCTCATCTCCATCTACTTTATCATTGTGCTTTGCTATCAGATCTTTACTGGCCTTATCTACTTTGCCATTGAGATCCGGCTTACTGATGCCCAGCTCTTTGAGCAGTTTATTAAATTCTACCATTAGCGGAGCTGCTGCTGCTAATAAGCCTCCCTCTGCTGCATCGTCTCCACCTGCTACCCCTATAGCGGCCTCTTGATCGCTTTGCGGCTCTGCCACATAGGCCCGGAATAATGGGCCATATAAATTGTTATCAACAAGGCCAGCCATGTGGCTTACCTGATGAGCTTTATGTATGCTGTTGTAATGCCCTACCCCCTGATTGATAGCAGTATGGAGTTTATTAGGATTGCCGCCTACTTTTTTCCAGAAAGCATCGATTTTGCTTTTGTGCCCTTTGTTGGCGGCAGCGGCCAGATCTGTAGCCAGAGAAAGAGCATTTACTTTCATTAATGCAAGGAAAGCATTACGAGGTACGGCTCCCAGAAATTTTTTGAGAAACTGGCCCGGCTGTATCTTCAATTTTACTTTCGGGATCCTGATCTTTAACCTGTGGTGCTTTTTTTTCTTTGCCTTTCCCATTGCATCCCCTCCCCCATCTCCATACCACTGATGCAGCCAGTCTCTATTGCGTTCGCCATCGTGATGAATATTGCCAAGACTTACATATTCATGACCACCCCCCTCCAGCTCCCGGCCCTGCTGTATGCCTGAGATCTCATATAGCGCTCCGATTGCTCCTACCTTTACCCCTGTTGGGTATTTATCCCAATTGTTTATATACCTTGGATGCCGTACATTATACTGAGGCAATACCGGATCAGCCCAGATCTCCCGGCCCTTCTCATCTATCAACACTGCGAATACATGCCCCGGAGCATCCGGCTCGTTAAGGTTGTAAGCTCCGAACCTGTAAAATGAAGTGATAGGATAACCTTTGCGCCTGAGTGCATCCGTTACCCCTACTATATAGCTTGCATAGTGTTTACAGTCCCCTCCTTTATGCGGAGCCTCTGCAATGATAGCCGCCGGATGCTTTACCGATTGCTTATACATGCCTTCCTCATTGTACGGCACATTTAATTTCAAAAATTCAAATAGTTTTCGCCCGGTGTTATATACATCTCCAGTCCAGTATTTATCGGCTATTCTATCATACTGATCTGCTGAGAGCCTGTGGACTCTCATTATCTCATCAATGATCTGGAAAGAGTCCTGTCTCCTTACTATGAGCTTTTTATCGCCCTTGTATGGATCCAGATCTCTTAATATGTCGTATCGGCTCAACATTATGCAGAAAGTTGTAAGGTCTCATCAATTGGCCAAGGTCTGTCATTTGCATTTACAGTGCCTCTGCAACTGAATTGAATATTATTCATTTTACCGGAAAGGATCTGCACTATAAAAGCTATTGTATTAAGACTCTTTAAGCCAACATTGAGAGAAACCTCTGTAAAATTGTTGGGCTTGATCATCTCAGATTTGTAGTAATCAACATCTCCAATATGTAAATTAGGTTTACCCGGCTCTCCGGCCCATAGCTGGCAAACAACTGAATTTAATTTCATTGGAGTTTGATTTGGGTTATTGATCCGGAAAGAGATATTGATCCTTTTTTTATCCAGCTCTATCCTTACCCTTGGCTGTGTGATCTGTAAGCGCTCAATATACTTGGCTGTCTTTATCGGAGTAACAATACCCGGCTTTACAAAGCGCTCATAAATGAAGTAGCCCACCCCACCCAACAAGAGTAAAGTTATGAGGCCAGCCTCGGAGCTTTGCTCCTTTATTTGCACCCTTTCGGCCATAGCTATTAATAAACCGGAATAGAGTATATCAGAGATCCGACAAAGCAGTAATCAGTGCCATCAAAATAGCTTACTACAGGTTGCAGTAAAATCTGGAAATTGCTCGCAGATGCTTGACCAGCTGCCTCTGCTGCTGTCAAGATTGCCGCCTGAGCTGTAGCTACTGCTGTATTAAGAGCTGTAGTATATGCTGTTTGAGCTGTTGCAGGCGTTGCATTTTTCGCAAAAACAGTTATTTGCGTTGGTGTAATTACCGGATCCAATGGTTGCATAAAAATGTTTTTTGTTTTTATAAATCAAATGTAAAAACATTTTTCAAATAAACAAAAAAATTTTTTTAGGTGTACCTAACTTTACAATTAGGCAATCCATAATAATAAATTTAGGTAAATTGCGGAGCAATTCAGCGAGTGTTAATTAGCCAGCTGGAGCTGAGATGGTCTGTAGATCTGTCGCCAGTCATCTATTTTTTTATTGTACCAGCGCTGCAAGTTGTAAAGGTTTATATTATCCTGTATGTGCACCATTGCAGCTCCAATACTTTCCTCTGTCTTATAATACCCCTTTAAGATGTGGCTGTATGCGTTATGTATGGATAATTGAGCTTTATATGCTCCCTGTACTATTGCCCTCGGTATTTTCTCAAGTAGTGGGATCCTCAGCTTTTCAAACTGGAATAGGTCTATGATCCTTGCCCGGCTTACATTCTTATCCTTATCCATCAATACAAACTGGAAAAAGTTTTCTGTTTGTGTTTTAAAGATCTGGAGCAGATAGTTTGCATCCTCTATTCGGGAGAGATCAAAATCCTTGATCTCCTTTATTGCGCCTGATTTAAGCCTGAGCTCCGTCCTCCAGACTGTGCTCTCCATATTGATCTCAGCCTTTTTCCATACCTCCCGGATATATTCCTTCCGGCTATGCTCCAGCTCTGCCGTTTTATTGTAAACTGTGATGTACTTTTTGATGGATCCTATCTTGAAGTTATCAAAAAGCCCAGTACTTCTGTTGAGCCTCTTTGGATCTACATTTGCTTTACCTTTCAATCTTACTTTGCAGCTCTCATCCCAACGTGATCCATCTTTTTTAGTAGGGTTCTGCTTTACATAGAGGTTTAAAAACTTGTGGATATGGTTTGCACCATCGAGAGCAATGTGCATCTCACTAATATTGTTGATCTTCGTGCACATTGTATGCTGCATTACCTCTCTTAGCTGATCTAAATACCCTACTCCATAGAGTATGTTATTCAGTAATTCAATTTTAGCAGTGCCCTTCTTTATTATCTTCTCAGATTTACTATGAGTGTGTATATTGGCCACTGGCTCTCCATGTAAATAAACCTTGTAACTATGCTTAAATACCGGAGTGCCATGCCCCTGATGCTCTAATATACAGTTATCGCTTAATTGTAAACCAGCGGCATCCTGAGCCGGCTCAGGTAGATTACATTCAGCCATAATGCTCAACCAGTCAATATTGATTGAAACCCTTGTATCTATTGACTCAGGGCGAAAAAATGATGTAAACCTGCGGACGGTATTACTCTCCGTCCGTTCAGGCATTACGACATTAAAAACATCAGTAATATTAGCGGTTTTCTGTCTCATAAAACATTAATTTTTGGCATAAAAAAGGAGCCAGCTTCCAGACTGGCCCCTCAATTGTGCAGTTAACCTGCTCCCTCCCGATACGTTTGCGAGTTGCACCCCTGCATTGCTCGCTATCCTACGGGATATCTTTAGTATGTTATGAAATATCTTGATCATGGGTTTAAATCGTTTGGGAGTTGGTTAGTTGTGATCTGGAAGTAATTGCACATAAATTTACGCATTTTATACCCTTATTATCAAAACAAATATAGTAAGATTTTTTTTTTTACCTGATTTTAACTACAATTTTAACAATTACAAGGTCGTCTCAGTTTCCCAATCAAAGCAATTTTCAACTTGGATTTTCTGATTATTGGTGTTCATTTTGTTTTTTTTTTATGATTATTAAAAAGGTAAGTCATCATTAACATCTGCACTGGCTCCGGATGCGGCTGGAGGTGTGAAGTTGATCATCTTGGCCAGATTGCGTTGGATCATTATTTGCTCGAATAGATCCAGCTGGAGCTGATCAGCTGCCGCCATCTTTGTTATCAATGTACAGATCAATTTGCTGTAATAATCCTCAGTATTGAGATTGTACATGCCGAGGTTTGAATTGCCAAATTTTAGCAGTCTATCCAGCTTTACAGTAAATTCTATCATCCGGCATGATGGTACAAATTTACTGATCATCGGTTTGGCTCTGTTCCAGATTTCTTGAAAACTTTTGAGATCCAGATAGTTAAACGATATGCTTTGCATATCGTTTGCTGAGGTGAGATCTAATTGCATATAGTTTCTTTTTTGTTTGAGGTTAGTGTTACTTTTTGGCTCTGATCTTCGGCCAGCATGTCCCATTTGGGCACATCGTCAAAAGGTAAATTTACAGACTCACACAACTTGCAAAAGTTGTACCAAGCGCTGTAAAATTTGTCAAAGGTAATGTCCATTGTTACCTCATCCGGATGGCCTTCAATTGTGGCCTTTACTGTGTGTTTAAGTGTGTAGATCATTCTGTAAAAGTTAAGTTTTTCAATCTTTCCGATAATTGTATTATGCCATGCTTCAAATTTCACTCCATTTACAATACTTTCTTTCCTTGCCTCAGTGAGACTGTCTATTAATTCAATAATATAGTCTGCTGATGATAGATCGGAGCCTATTAAGATAATCTCCAGCTGCCTCTTAAAGTCCGGTTTTACTCTTATTTCAAATCGTTTTGATCTTGGTATTTTTTTTGCCATGTTTTTTCCTTGTCCGTACAAAGCTCATAAAAAAAAATGGTACGGACAAATTTATTTTTCTGCAGGTCTTTTTTATGAGCAGAAATATAGGCCAGCGGCCATCTGTTTGATTGGGTTTTTTACGTTGGGGAGTTGGTTAGCTGAGGCAAAAAAAAAGAGCCCCAATAGTGGAGCTCTGTATGGTGTGCGTAAGTAAAAGCGTTTATCCCTTATGACTGGCCGGTATTACAATGCCGTTAGTCTTGGGTAATATAATGCGTTCTTTTTCAAATCCTATGCAGAAAGCGTCTCCCGTTGGAGTCTCTACCCGGAATATCTGATGTCCCGGCTGGAGCTTGTTCAGATGATCACAAATGATTTTTGCTGTTAGGACTGTATAAAATGTCTGAGTTTGCTCTTTATAGCCTGTATAAATTACATTGTTTGCCTCATTGCCAAATCCTTGGAAATATACCTGTTTCATTATTCTAAAAGTTTTTTTGTGATTACTACTGCACCCAATATAATACCTCCTTTGCCGTACCAAGGTAGTTTAGACCACCAAGATTTATTCTTTGTACCCTCCCCTGTTGCCGCTTTGCTTTTTAGATCTTTAAGCGCTGTTTGCGCTGTTTTTAAGCCATAAAGATAGTTAGATGGATCTCCATTGCCATAATACTTGTTCAGCTTTAATCTGGCGTTATAATCGGCCAGCGTTTTGGCCGCTGCCGGATTGGATCCTTTCTTTAATTCGTGAGCCATAGCCATAGCCCAATATTTCAGCGATTTAAACCATGCCCGGCTTCCGGTGCCTTTTGTTGCTCCGGTTTGCCCGGCAAAATTGATCCCCGATGCGTTGTTATGCTTTAGAAAGAGATCTGATGTAAATCCGGCTGTTTCATAGTAGCATTGATATACTGCGAAAGAGAGCGCTGGCTCTTTAATATACTCACTTTTCAAAAGGTCATAGATCTGATCTGCATATTGGAGCGCTGTGGCGCTGGCCGGAGAGCTGGCCGCTTTTTGAATATTTTTATCAGCTGTTACTGCTGATCCTTCTTTATTGTTGGCCGAAAAGGGATCATGTCCGGGAGCGTTGGGAGCTACCGGCTCTGATGTCTCCGGACGGTTTATAAATGCCTGATAGTTAAAAGCATCTGCTGTATAATTGGAGGCATCAATTTTTGGAGTCTGCGTGAGCGCTCTTTGGATATCCATCAATGAGGCCGGAGCTTTTGTACTATCTGAGGCCGGAGCTGGAGCAGGTACCATATATGGCCAGCTGTTGAGCGGATCTCCCGGATCTCCTATAACTGATAAGTGCGCATTGTGTCTCAGGCCCATACATTACGGCATTACTTGAAAATAGAAAGATACAGAAACGGCTCCCGGAGATACTGCAAAAGTTACTGTGATATCAGCTGCACCTAAAGCGGAGATCCAGTGCGCTCCGGATGCTCCAGCGCTGGCCGGAGTTACTGATGCGTAATATGGTGTAAATGCAGCTCCA
>JGI26470J50227_1000902_pt1 | contig 11198 bp, 13 predicted proteins | sample FreactTroBogLake_FD_50227 | JGI IMG/M metagenome (IMG submission 50227) | reverse complement strand
AATGGCCGGTTATACCAGTGGCTGTGATATCAAAATAGGTCTGGCAGGCAAATCTCATTCGGGTTTTTTTGACAATTCGTATAATATCTCAGCCTGCTCACACAAGTGATCTAATGCTGGATTTGTTTCGCGGGCGGCGAATATTTCTTGCCAGCGTTTCTGTTGGTCGAGTTCAGCTAACTCTTTTATCAATTGAGGATCTTGATAGTGTAGTTGTCTTACTGTACTGCCAGGGCGGCGAGCGTAGACCGTGCGGCCTCCGTCTGGGCTTTCGAATACGGTTAATTCGGTTATTTTACTTACATTCATAATAGGATATTTAACCCATTATAGCAAGTTATACAACTAAAGTCAACAAAAAACCCTGGGTTTTAATCCAGGGTTTNTTGATAATACTAATTTACTTGTCAGATTACTGAGTTGTAAATGTAGCGTATGCGTTTGATGTTGCCCAACCAATTGCACCGTTAGCAGCTTGAGCAGCTGTCAAGAATGTAGCGGCATTAGCAAAAGCGGCTGTTGGGAATGTAGCAATGTTCAATACAGTGTTTGCACCTGGATTAACTTGATACATAGCAACTGTACATGTTTGCTGAATTGCTTGCAATGTGTTTGAAATAAAGCCATTAACAGCAGTAGCAGGNCCACCAATGTTACCTGTCAGTGCTGCATTAGCATTAACAGAGTAGAAGTCCAACTTAGGACCTTGGAAGTTTGTTACTGAAGCGTTAGCTAAGTTAGCTGATTGTGCAACTGAACCGTTCAATACGTCGGTTGCAAATACGGGTTGTGAACCACCAGAAACTACGGTAATATAAGCCATTTTAAATCTCCTTAATATATGGACACAGAGGTCCTGCTTTTATTTATACCTTTTAGGTAAAATCAGGAGTTAGCCGCTGGTTCTGGGTTGTTTATTTGACGATTTGCTGCAGTAAAGCCACCGGCTAAACGATTTACAGCCTTGGCCATACCAGCATCTGTGGCCATAACCCAACCTTCTTGCCCTGGATGTTGTAGATCTAATTGACCTAGCAGATCCATCTTGATCATGTGTAATAATTCCCAAGCTTCAAATGCCGCAGCCATACCCACGATATTACTGCGTGGGCTCTGTAGATATTCTGTAATATTTTTAAATTTTGGTATAGATGTATTATCATGCAACCAGGTTGCAAATTGATCCATTAGTTGATCAAAATTAGTACCCACACGACTATTAATATAATCTATGCACAACTTAGGCAAATCGGTGATTTTTAAGGCACGAAGGTCTGCAGGATTGAATAATTGATCAATTGCGGCACCTTGGGATCTATAAAGACCTTGCAGTTGCTTAACTAACTGTGTTTCTGGTCGAACATTTTCTTTGGCATACACAGGTTCTAATAATAGTAATCCCGGTACCCGTTTAAACTCTACCTTACCCAGTGGTTCTTTTGGTGCACCAGGTTCCGCATATTTTGTATGCATGGCAATGCCAACATCGCTGGCGCCTATACGCTGACCTACTTCACTGTTAGCCGGAATTNNATATTCTATGGCATTGGGTGTAAACACATAGTTTCCAGATTCTAAAGGTGGAGTCGTCATGTATAATAAATCACCTTGAACAAATCCACGATAGTTAGGAGGAACTGCAGCATCTAACATACCCCATAACTTATCATATATAGGAGCAAGATCTTGCACACGGGTAGCTGGACGGCCTTGTGCGGCGGCACCGGCATCTCTAGCGGCTAAATGTTGTGTAACTTGCTTGGGGCTAGTAAACAATCCATTGTACCCTTTGGCGGTAAACCCAGCGACATCAGTTAAGATAAATGTTCCGGTAGGATCACGACCAAATACCAGTGCTGGCTTACCATCCCACTTAACCGTGGTGGTTCGACCTGTGTTAGCAGAGGTGTGTTTAATGATGTCCAGTGCTTTCTTTATACCAGCACTACCATTGCGGAACACATAATCTTCTAAGTGTTCGATACCTTTAGCACGGCCACCTTGCACTTCGGCTTCAACAATGACCTGCATGCCTTGATTAACAATGCGATCACGCAGTCGAGCCAGGAAGTTTACATCTGATACTTCTTTGTATAATGGTTCGGGTTGGCTTTCCATAAACGGTAGTCCTTCGCGCTCCATATGTTGTTTGAAGTCTGCTAATTTTTGTTCACGCTTAGGATCTTTTTCCAGGGCCTTTAATATGCTTTCTACATTACGTAGATCAGCACGAGTAGCACGAGGATTTAATAATAGTTTAGCTGTTTTATCAGGATCGTCAGTAATGAGTTTGTTGGTGACACGATCAGCAATACCATCATTTTGATTGAGCTTGTAGCCCATAATTTTGGCAATGCTGTTCATCATGACATTACGCTCACGACCTTGATATTGACTGCCAAGACCGCCACTTAGAACAAATTGACTCCATTTGGGTTTCGCCAAAAATGTAAAATCTGTTTGGACATATCCCTTGTCTGGGCGACCATCAATCGGTGTTTTAAAATGTACAATACTACCAGATTTTTTAATGTATTCTTCTGGCTTGAATCTGTGGCTGGCACACCATTGGCTAAGTCTAGCTACCATTTGATCTTTAGTAAATTCGTTGACATCAATCCCAAGATCCAAGTCTCCACTTGAATCTTTTTTACCTGTGCTACCTAGCCAACGCTCTGGATAGCCCTGCGGGTGGCTCGCGTCAGCTGTATCAGGATCTAGTTCACCGTGTAGATCTAGTCCAGTTAGTTCTTCTAGCCAGGTAACAGTAGGATCTATATCAGTCTGATTAATACGCTGTGTTAAGGCTTGCCCATCATTATTCTTGAATACGTTGCCACCTTCTAGTAAGTTCATTGTATACCCATAGCCTTAACAATAGATGGGGGCATTGGTTTGCCAGTTTTACTATCAATGTAGCCGCGGCCTTTATTAACATATACCTGTGCTTTAGGACCAGATCCAAGTGTGATTGGTGGATATTGTGTTGTTGCGGCAGGTGCTGGTTGCACTGGACGAGAGGCAGATTTTATAGTAGTCCCAGGCTGTGCTGTTGCAGCGGCCTGCGGTGCTGGTGCGGCTTGTGTTGCAGGTGTGCCATTAGGACGAGCTGTTCCTACTCTTTGTAACATTGCTTGTTGATATTGCTGAGGGGTACGGCCTGGATATTGGTTTTGTAATTTTCTAAATTCAATGTCCCACTTTTGCTGAGCACCTATGGGTTCTGTGCGTGGATTAGGATTTCGTTCACTAGCAGTATGTACTACTCCTGTTGCAGTTGGGGTAATTGTTCCTTGAGTGCTAGACTGTGTTGGTCCCGCAGGAGTAGCAGGAGTAGCAGGTTTCTGTAATTGTTGAGCCATTTGCCCAAATGCAGAAGCTCCTGGGTTGGGGTTGGTAGTTGCTGGTGCGAGAGTTTTTGGTGCAGTAGCAACTTTGTTTGCTGCAACTGTATTTGCCTTCATAGCCTTTAATGCATTAGCCGATTGTTGTTGATGCTGTGCTTGTTGTGCCGATAGCGCATCTTGTTTTGCTTTTAATGCAGGATCAGTCGGTAATTCGGTACCGACTCCGGGCGACGCAGGAGGTGTTCCGTAGTTAAATCGAGTCGGTCTGGCTGTAGCCATAATCTTTTTAGGATCAAGTGGTTGCCACTCTGCTTCTCTGAGAGTTATTTCATGAATTTGCATCAGTTTTCCTTACGGTGCGTGTAAACTTACCAGGGTCACGCAACTTAATAGCGTTGAGNAATTTACGAGTTAAATTATCGGCTTGCTCNGGTGTATAACTAGAGTCAATCTGCTCTAGCAAGCGTATAGCACTTGCAATGATGTTATTAGCACGGTTTTCAATGACGTGGCGATTATCGCGCTCGGCATATAGTGTTTCTAACTCTTCTAAAATACTACGGGTTTTTTTTTGCATAGTGGCCCAGAACCTTTTTATTATTTATAGTTTTTTTTGCATTAGATGTTACGTATTTTGTTCCATAGTTCTCTACAATCTGGATCAATTTTGGTAATTTATGCGATTTTTAACTCAATAAGGCGGCTTCACACGCCATCCCCCAGTTTAACTCTGGAAACGCTGTGCGCCAGTCGTTGTCTCTTTGTACGTCCCATTTGTTTACAAACTTTCTCCAAGGTTCTAAAGATTCAGGTGGAGGCAATCCAGCAATCATTTTGTGTAGTATGTGGTCTTGTGGATACTTTTCAAATATCATTTTGCGTATGTTTTCTGGCATTTTTTCCAAGTTCCAGATATTTCCACAATAGCCATGGATGTTAATTTCAGTGAGATCTCCACCAGAATTACTAGGAAGATTTTGTTGTACCCAATTTTCTAATCTATCAAAATAATAAGTGTTGAGGAAGTTAGCAGTAAATTCTATTCGAAACATAAGATTACACAGGTCTTTATTTTCTTTGAGTCGTATGAGATTGGCACTGACTTTGTGCCACGGCAGCGGCCATCGTAAATAGTTAAACTGTTGTTCTGTACCATCCAAACTAGCAGAAAAAATTACTGTTTTGAATTTTTTCCAAGCTTCGAGCACATTGGCAGTAGGATATATAGACCCATTAGTGGTATAGTGTAAGGTTATCTGTTCTGGATGTGGAATTCGGCAAATAAATTTAAGATGGGTGTCTGTATACAAAGGCTCCCCACCAAAAAATTTCACATACCGTAATCGATCTAATTTAACTGTCTGTGCAATATGATCTATGTGTTGATCAACTTGATAATCCTGGGACGTTTTAACTTTTAACTTATCAAATTTAAGATTTTGTTTTTTCCACAACGAACTTGAATTTTCGTCGCAAATCACGCAGGCTGCATTACATTCGTTGTCCAGGTGAATATCAATCGCTATAGGATCTTGTGAATTTTCGTTGTCGCTGATCCAATCTGGTCCAGATTGCCTTAAACTTTGTTGTCCAACAGATTCTAATGCGTGACAAACAGAACAATTAGGGGTCCAATCAGTAATTGATTCAAACAAGACTTTACGAGTTTGTAATAGTTGTGAATTAAACGGAATTTTATTTTGATAAAGGCAACAAGGACCAACTACAACAGAATTATTTTTGGTTATGTTAAACGAATACCCGTTGGACAAATATCTACAAAATTGATTTGTCATTATGATTGTTTAATTTGCCCTAACAGAGCTTTGAGTTTATTGCTTTGCACATCTGCTGTAATTTTGCCAGAGTCTTCGTCGGCATCTGTATTATTAGTTAACATTGTGCTCTTAGCTTTGATTGAGTCTAACAAGTTACCTTTGGCAAATGAATTAACAGGGCCAGCTTCTTCTCCCGGATCAGTGATACGCATAGTTTCAATATTATAGTCCAGGTCAATCTTTTGTCCTACGCCTGTACTACTGCGAGATTTCATACACTGAATTTGATACTTGCCACGCTCACGCATAGCACGACTTGTAAAGATACCAAACACATTATCCGCGGTATTAATCTTAGAAATACCACCCGAAATATGACTATGATCAAATTCAATTTCTTCTACTGCACTACGATTTAACTGACTTGCTGTTACAAATAATACATTTAGTTCTTTGGCAAGATTACGCAGTTCTTCTGACACATATTTGTCTTTAACAAACAAATCATTTGGGCTAACTTTAGCACTAACTGGCATTAACAAGTCTAGATAATCACACATAATAAAGTCTACTTTGAGTCCTGTCTGTACTTGTACTTCTTTAATGTAACTACGGATATCGTTAATATTGCTTTGTGCTGGCAATGCTTTAATACGATACTGTCCAGCTTTCTTAGACACTAGTTTAACTTTAAGTTCGGTTTGATCTATGTCCTTGCGGATTTCTTTTGTACTCATTCCTGATAACATTGCATCAGTTCTAAGAGCACACAATTCTTCTGAAAGTTCTAAACTAATATATACACCACTAAGTCCTGCTTGCAACCAACCTAATGCAATGTTCATCATAACAAGCGATTTACCCGATCCAGATCCTCCAGCAAAAATATTAAGTTCGCCACGACTAAATCCACCGTATAAAATACGATCCATTTGTGGCCACCCTGTACTTACTTGTCCACCACTATTAAAATATTTGTCAATGCGAGCTCTTGGGTCGCCAAAATAGTCTGTGCCCATATCTTTAGTTAAACTAATCTGCACCGCATCTTTAATTAGTTTTTCTACTGGGTCATAGTCGCCTTTTTCTAGCAAATCGGCTGACTTTAAAATAGCTCGTTCTAATTCTTGTCTGCGTGTAAACCCTTCGAACTCCTCCATAAACCATTCAAAGTGGCCTTCGTTTAGATCAGGAATATGATTTAATTTAATACCTGTTGCGGCTGTAATCTGTTCTGNNGCNGGCANTGTTTTATGTTCATCACTGTGTTTAGCAATAAACTCTGCCGCTGGCCTGAGACTGCGATCAAAGTTTTCTGGATTATAAATGTTTTGAACTCGAACATAACTTTCAGCATCCTGCAACATCATTTCTAAGAATAATTTTTGGACATCAAGTCCGTAGTCTTTTAACAAGTTGTTTTTTCCTTAGTTCTATCTTAATTTTACTAGTTTCTTTTGCTTCTAATATAATTAGCAAAGTTCCTAACCTACCCAAACGAATTACGGCATCGTTTACATCTTTAATACCATCTGGCCACTTGGGTATACTAACAGCCCATCCTAACTCTACTGCACGATCTACTAACTTCATACCAGCTTCGTCTTGATCTGGAACTACAACTACTTCTCGGCCTAGACTGCGTATTAATTTAACTTGTGCGTCATTGATCTCTGCGTGTAATACCGCTAGTCCGTTAATGCTGAGTGCATCAAATACACCTTCCATAACTACTACATATTGCCAATTTGATTTTTGTAGGTCTGTACCAAACACATAACCCGGTTGTATGTCTTGAACATACTTAGGTGTGCGATCATCTAAAAATCGTGTAGTATGTCCAACAATTTGATTATCATATGTAAACGGAATTACAATACCACGACGTGGCATTGTCTTGTACATAAAAGGATAATCTAAAGGTATGCATCTATTACGCAAATATTCTTCAGCCGATTCAGTAAGTGGGTGTGTTTCAGCAGGCAAATCTCTTTCTTCAAATTCTATACCTTGTATTCGATCGGCTACTACTTGACGCTCTTGAAGTAATCCTTCAATCGATTTGTGTTTTAAACTTTCAAGATTTATACGCTCGATTTCTTCTTGTGGCACATTCATCCACTCTAATAATTTACGAGCTTTGAATGTAAGATTACGGCCTAGAACAAAACTAGCCGTATAACCACAATTAAAACAATGCCAACTGAAGCTACCGTCGGGGGAGGATTTTATACCCCCACGCATACGGCGATCGACTGATTCACCACGGTGTACACAACACGGTGCATTTACTGAAACCCAGCCCGAACTTGTCTGTTTTCGTTTGCCTGGTAAAAAGGAAAGCACATCAATCATACTACATTATAGCAGATTGTTTAGGAAGATGCAAGTTTATCGGTAGTATAGATTTTGAACAAAGCCGGTACCAATCAATACCAGAGCGCCTTGATTATTTGGTGGCACCGGATAAGGGGTATTGGTATTTACACCAGCATTGGGCACTACCCAATATCCAGACCCACCATTGGTAACTTCAATTCCGGCAACTGATCCAGTATCGCTAAGTGTGGCTACCGCTGTGGCGCCCGATCCGTCGCCAATAATATCAATTTGAGGCGGAGCCAAATATCCAGATCCAGCATTCTGGACCACAATGCTAGTAACTACACCTTCTACACAGATAGCATAGGCCATGGCCGGAATACCGGGTTGGTGTGGTGTGGCAAACACGCTGTTATTAAAACATAATCTAACTAGTGGGTACCATCCAACAATGTTCATATAAATGGTGCGAGTTTCGTTGTAGTAAGTGGTACTCTCTGTAACATTATACGGAATACTTTCATAATTTTCGGCGGCCTGCGCTTTGATTGTTCCTGTGTATCCGACCAAGTCCATCTGAACCGTGGTTATTGATTGCTTAGGTACTACAAAACTACTAAAGAATTCTGTGTTTAAAAAACTATTCCAGTAGTTAGCACCATTGGGGTTGCCTGCCCAATAATTATTTTGGGTTGCATAATTAGCAAAACTGGCGCCATCGTAACTACCTTGGGCGGACAATTTGGTGGTAGGAATAGTAAGTGGAGCACTTGGTACATAGCGTGGGAATGAGCTATCAACAATATCCAATGGCGCACGGGCGCCAGACTGTGCGTTAGTAAACACTGCTTCATTAAGGTTTCCACTGGCACGAGTTATACTGTAGTTTGCTGGCTGAGCCAATACTTCTAGCAAATCTGAGCCCGGTAACGTCACTTTTGCACGTCCCAGCGGAGCATTTAGAGTGACCATTGGTTGTTCAACTATCATTTCTGTGCCCGCGGTATTAACTACACGGAACATAAACGAACTACCTGTAATATCTACAGGTTTTTCTTCTTGGTTGATGAATTGAAATAATAAAACATTATCAACTCCCTTGTTAATTGTTAGTTTCTTGGCGTACACGGGATTATACCTATAAGTGAAAGTTTCTCCGTCGCCAGTGTCTATCAATAATACTGATGTGATCTGTTGGTATATATAGGCTTGGGTAGAATACATATTTGTATTTATAGTTTTAAAGGCCTAACCCGAACCATAAATATCCCATAATATGAATAATGATGTTTTTACCCAATTAGCCGAAAAGTACCCGTTTATAACGCTGTGTGTTTACGCTGCCACAGAATATCTGGGTATTATACAAAATCAAGACGAAACAATTACCACAATCTACGATTTTGGCAGTATTCAAGATTTAGATACTAAAAAGAAGTTTTTAGAACTAGCCAATGTTTGGTGGTGGGAAAGTAATCGTAGTATTCCTATTAACATATTCCTTAAGACCGAATGGGATCCGTTTAAACTATATCTTAGGACTTTTGTTAACAAGGACTTGGCAATATTGCACGGGCCTATTTGCAGTTTAAGCGAAATGGCTCGCAAAAAGTCCAAGCGAAAATCTATTACTCTTGTTCGACGGATGGAGTAAGCAGATTCATGTGTAGGGCTACCAGTTTGCTATAGCCCAGGGCATGTGCTTTTTTAAACACAAATCCTTTAGATTCATCACCGTCCCATACCGACTCGAATACTTCTGGCCAGGGCTTGTTTTGTAAATGAGCTTTTCCTGGGCGAATGATACTGATAAACGCCGCCATTCTAGGAACGCTATCTGGCTTCATTGACTGCAATAACGCTGTGTAATTTCCAATATGTACTAATTGTTTGGCCCACTCTGTGTCGGTCCATAGCCTACTCCAATTTGGTTCTTGGTTTAATATTTGCTTATAGTGTTCTGGGCTTTTAATTAATTGATACACTGACATATTCAACAAGTCAATTTTAAAATAGCCACGCTCTTCTGCTAGTTCATAATCTATTGCGGCACATTCATTTATAGGATCATATGGTATTCTGGTTACATACACACCAGAGTTATGCCGACGAACTTGCCCTTGATGCGACTGTCGTGCTGGTGTAGCAGTAATCAACTTTAACAGTTGATCTCTATCTGCTAAGTCTAAGTCAATATCTGCTGACATTCTACCATCCTGCTTTTTGTAATATATCCTTGGCATACTCTTGGTCTGCTGGATAATCTTTAAACTTACGCATCCAAAAGTCTGCATCAATGTACGGCCAGACCATGGCAATTTGTGTTGGGTCAAGTTCGCTTAAAAACTTTTGTCCACTTTCGCTATTATAAATTACCCAAGGACTAATACGACCAGTGTTAACAGCATAGGCCATTTTATTACTGTTACCATAGCGTAAACAATCTTCTGGAGGATTGCCAGACTCTTCTGACCAGTCTATACCAAACTCCATGGCCCTGGCCAATGCATCGTTTACATTTTCTACTCGTAAATAATCCATAAGGTATTCGTTGTAGACGCTATCTTTACACCAATGATCAATTTTTTTATTTTGTTTTAACACCCACTCGGTAAATCGAGCTGGATTGATTGCTTTTACTGCCACGCAATAACGACCAAACTTTACAAAGGCACGGTAATACGGACTGTCAGCAAAGTCATCAAATGTTTTTAATTTGGCACTACCTTGTGTAAGTTGATAAAACTTAAGATAGGCCTGCAGACCCAATTGTACTCCACGCTCGGATTGTTCTTGTCTACGGCGGCGAGGTTCGCACGAATGCACAGCCAGGCTGGACTCTTTTATAAAGTCTTTCTTGCAATACTGACAAGTGTATTTCATTTTTTAATTTCTTGGCCCAACTGTTTTAAGTAAGCGTCAATGTCTTTTTTAGTGTTAATTTTAGCCATTAAATCTAACTCATCATCTTTAAGATGCGGATATAGTTCTGCTAATTGTTTACGAATACCACTAGCGCCTGGTTCCTTTTTCTTAGGAGCAATCCATTGATGTCTATGGGTGCCTAGTCCCGGACTAACGCTGGTAGCACACAGCCATTGTAGCTTTGGGTGTTTGTTTATGTTAAAAAAATGTTTGTTTAGTCGCTCATTACAACTGATCAAATAAAACTCTTGTAAGTCACGGCTTCCTTGTACACTACTTCCCCAACGAATCATAAGATAATTACTAAATTTTTTACGCTCTTCTTCAGTAAGGCTATTATAAAAATCTCGATCCTTGCGATCAAAACAATTCATTTCGTTGGCAATATTAAGTTTATCCACTACCAGGCCTTGTTATAATCAACCACTTCGCAGTTACGGCTAATATCTTTTACAAAATAAACACAGTCAGGTTTTTCACCATCTGTAACTGGTATACACAACATCTGGCCGTTTTTTAATTTAGGAGCATACCACGCCACCTCTTGGTACACATCCACAATCTCAATATCAAGAAAACTTGGGCGGAAACTTGATAGTGGATTGAATTGGAATGCCTTGAACCCACGATCATTAATAGCAGTTAATGGCAAGACTTCTAAGTCGCCTAGGTCTGGTTCACCAATTAGTATCTGCCAATCTACAGGCATACGGATAAGATTTGTACCAATTCGTAATACCAATGCTGGTGCATTAAAACTTTCTAGGAAAATTAATGGTATGTAATGATAATCTGGATCTTGCGGATTACTATTATCTAATATAGC
>JGI26470J50227_1000900_pt1 | contig 11208 bp, 10 predicted proteins | sample FreactTroBogLake_FD_50227 | JGI IMG/M metagenome (IMG submission 50227) | reverse complement strand
AATGTATATCCTGCAGGTACTGTAAATACAGTACTTTGTGATTTGCCAATTCCTACATTGATTTGAGAAACAATATTAGAGGATTGCTTTAATGTAATTGTACCTACGTTAGTAGTTTGACCTGTTCCTGCCGATACTAAAACCATACTATTTACACGATAATAGCTATTCAGAGTAGTTACACCTGTAGTACCGTTCATTTGTAATGATTCGGATATTTGATTAAAGTTTGAATCCAATCCACTAATTAGCACTTTCGCAACAGTATCATCAGATGCAGAAGTGCTTACAAGAGTTAGTGTAGATGCATTTGTAATGTAAGTATAAGTTGTAGCATTTTCCCAAACAGGAATGCTAGTAGTTGTTACAGATGCTTGATAACCAAAAATATTGACTTGTTGATGACCATAAATTTGATTACGAGCAACTTGTAAATCAAATGGCTCATATGCACCACTACGAGTTACCGAAGAAACGATGTTATTACTCATATTAAATCTCCAAGTTAAAAGGAGGGGTTTTCACCCCAACCTTTAATAGTTACACTTACCACCTTTTTTATGATGCGTAGAAATCTTGCTATGATGCTTTGCATGACCTCCATGCTTCATAGGGTGGTGATCAATATGAGTATGCCCATGGTCGTGCTTCCCTGCAAGATGATGCATAGATTTATGTCCGTGATCATCATGACCATGAGTGGTGTGATGTTGCTTATGACCATGAGTAACATGTCCACCTGATTTGTAACCTGCAGGAGCTTGATGAATTTCGCCTGTCTTACCTTTTTTGGTCGGCATCTTTTCACCATCTTTCATATCATTTAGATATCTGTTGGCTACACTCTGAGAAACTGTTCCACCTTTAGCATACTTATGCATCTTACCACCGTGCTTATAGCCTACACCTTCAATGCCACCTGATTTAGTGTGAAATGATTTAGTTTGCTTAGCTTCAACAACTTTATCTTGCACGTCAATCTTTGGCTTTAATGTACCTTTAGTCTGAAAAGCATCGCCTTTAGCAGCTAGCCCACCACTTGCTTTATGCATCATCTTACCACCACGTTTCATTTGCTCGCCACCATGATGTACAGCAGGCATTGTTCCACCTGCAGCCATGTGTTTATGGTGCTCATGCATTTTCTTGTGATGTGCTGAACCACTTTCTTTATGCATTTTCATATGGTGTTTAGCCATGTGCTTGTGGTGCTCATGTGAACCTACAGGATGACCTGAAATATGGTGAGCTTTACCTCCGTGCTTGTATCCAGGTCCTTCTATAGCACCTGTTGAAGCTTTGTGATGTGGTTTACCTTCTCCAAGTAATCCACCTATCTGAGGGGTATACATAGCTTTACCGCCTTTAGCCATGTGAGCTTTTCCACCATGTGTAGAGTCTTTCATCTTTTCATGACGCTTCAGCTCTTTTTCAATCTTATGCATTTCCTTCGTCTCTTTTCGTTCTTCTGCTTTACCACCGTCTTTACGTCTAAGTAAAGCAGGCGGCATAGCCATCGCACGACGAGGAGCCATTGCTCTTTGTGGCATTGCCATCATAGGATTACCACCCATTGCCATGTGCTTTTTATGCGCATGACCACCTTTTTTCATACCTTCATGCTTAAGTTCATCAGCAGAAGGTTCTGTTGTCATCTCTTTTGTCTCACGTCCAAATTTGCTAGTTGCCATGGTGTTTTTCTCCTATTAGGCTTGGGCTATGCCAAGTAAACCAGTTGTGGTGGAATTCGGACCTACTTGAATAGCCGTTAAACCTAGTGTCATAACTAGCTTATTTGAACCATTCAATGTTCCTGCAGGTGTATATGTTCCACGAACATCTGCCGTTACGGAACTTGATACTAGTTGTGGTGTCATTGTAGCGGCGCTTGCTGTATATGAACCTGAAGTATTTACAAACGTACCAGCTAAATAGTTGGCTTGTGAAGTAGATAATTTTCCAGTNGTTGCAGATACATATGTCCACCAATAGTTTGTACCAGTNCTTACACCACCTGGAGGCGTTCCTGTAAATTGAACAATAGTGCCACTAGCAGGAGAATAACCAACTGTAAGTACGCCAGGTGAAGCAATCGTCCAACCTGTCACTGCTTGTACAGAGTAGGTTGTTGTATTGCTATAAAAAGCATATGCCAATGTTCCGTTGTCAACCGCTGTAGAACCTGTAAATCCTGGGTCTACAATGTATGCTTCATCACTAATACGGCATGGTAAGCCTAGTGTAGTTGTTGTATCAACCGATACCGCAACAGTAGTTGCAGCGCTAAATGCGATACTGTAAATTTGAAAGAATGCTTTTCTTCCTTTAGTTTGCGTAGAAGCAACTGTACCTGTTTGAATGATTTCAGTCATTGCATTACCGTAATAATCATAGCCAGTTACTGTTACTTGTGAGTTTGTTGGGCTACCTGATGCAGTTGTAACCGCAACTGCTCTAGGCACATCTAATTGCGTTACTGTTGTACCATCAGTACGAATCACTTGTGTTGTTCCGCCTGTACCAGATGCTAATTGTGTACCACTATAAGTAGTTGCGCCTGTTGGCGTTTTAGCAGCTAAAACAGCAGCTGTTGTTGCAGCATACGGATTTGTATCATATAAATAAACACGTCCCATTGGACCAAAACCAAGAGACATTGGTGAAGGATTACCTAAGTTACTGGTAGCATTTGTACCAACATAACTAGGGGCTGAACCTAAAAATAAATCATCGCTAAATTGTGGCATTGTCGTTCTCCATGAAAAGTTGACAAATTAAAAAGAAGGGGTTTTTACACCCCTTTGATACTTTAAGCACCTGGCGTACCAAATAGAGCACGAGGGTCAGTAAAGCCGACTTGATAACGCTCTGTTGCTTTATAGCGCATAGAGTCAGTTTCAAAATCACCTTCCATCGTTTTCTCTAAAGAACGACGCATTAACAACTTCATACCTTCAGGTGCATCTGTTTGAATCCACCAATTGGTTGCTGATGTTAAACGGCTAATTACGGAAGCACCTTCAGGCAACAATCCAATTGATTTAATTGGGTTGATGTCATTGTTTGCTGTTCCTGTTCTTAGAACGGATTTCAACAATACTTCTGCTTGAAATACGTTTCCTGGTGCAACAACAACTTTCAGTGGCTGTAAACGGATTTTCTTACCGTTGTTGTCAACTGCTTGACGTACTTGAATTAACATCTGTTCGAGAGATGTTTGGCTCAAAGCCGCGGCGGTTGCTAACTGATTACTGAATGTACCTGCTGCGATTGGGTGTGCTGTATTAATCAACGATACACCGTCACCACCAACATAAGCGCTATTAAATGCACGATTTAATACGTTGGCACATAATAGTTCTTTTGTTTCCACTAAAGATTGTGCTAAGTGCTTAGCATACACTTGTCCCAAGCGAATATGGTCACCGTCTTCAACTAAAACTCTAGTTAAAGCAAATGCCAAACCAAATACTTGGTATACATAGCGTTGTAAGAACAATACACCACCCTGTTGATAGGTAACAGGAGCGCCATCAGGTAACTGAGGAGCTGCACCGAAACCATACAATACAGGTTCTTCGTGGTAGTTGCGTGGAATACCTGCTTGTTCACGGAATACTGTTGACCATTCGTCTGCACGTTGGTCATAAACACCGTCAAAGGATTCGTTCAATATAGGTTCTACGATTGAACGGAAGTCCGTACTTCTCATTGGGGCTGCCATAATTTATTCTCCTATATTAAACTTGAGCTACATATTGACCGTAGAAATTGGTGTTGGTTAACTGTACACGAACAATCGTATAAGCATCACCCCACGCATTATCTACGTTTTGACATAAATCTACCACACGCATTTGTGCTTGCTGACCGTTAGTAACGGCAGTAGATGCACCTAATGTTGCTTGTGATAGCCCTGTTGTTGAATTACCTGCTGTGATATTAGTAAAATAATATTCACCGCCGATGCTAGTTTGCGCCATTGAACCGTCTGCTTGGATTTCATAAACGATGTTTAAGTCGTTATAGAAATAAGCGTTAGTAATTGAACCTGATTGCACTGTTGTGCCTGCGGGCCAATAGTTACTTACACGACGACGACCTGTGGTATCAGTAAATTCAACACCTTGAAATGAGCCTGTTACGGCGTATTGTTGGCTTGTTGAATTTCCTGTTGTGGTTTGCGCAGCGATAATTGTACCGTTAGCAGAACCTGTAGAACCTACGTTAGCGGCGCTAACATAGGCTATTGGTTGCTGTTTGTAAATATTCGCATTGTAACCTGATGTAATACCGTTTTGCAAAACCTGCGCACGCTCCAAACCTGTTGGAAAGTATGCAGGACGTAAGCCAAACGGAGCGGATACTGATGACATATATTACTCCTTAAAAAATTGGTTAAATAAAAATTTTGGTTTTCGCTTTCTTCAAAGCTATGTAGCAAAATCGCAATTAACGCAATTTTAAAATCGGTAATACCTACCTACTTAATTAAAAATAGGCACACTTCTTGTCATATCAAAGTTCATACCATCACCCTCAACTTGACCCAATGCTCTTCCATTAGAATCTCTTGCGTTTAACAATTGGTCTTGTTGTACTTTGATTTTTTCCTGCTCATCCATCGGAGCATAATGGTGTACTTCAGCCATATACTCTTGATAAATTTCGCTAGGTATCTTGTACAATACCATTTCGTTACACGCAACAAAGCCTTCCATCTCGCCTGCTTTTACACGGTAGTTTTCAAAGCCAGGCACTTCTTCGGCTTTCACAGGTGTGTATCCAATACGCATACGTTTGTGGATTGGGTCATACTGATTGGTGGTAGATAACCAACAACAATGGAATCCTTTGATTTCAGGTGCTGTTGGCAATGATTCTTGTAAAAACTCGTCACGGAACATACGACGACGCTCATTACTAAGTGCAAAGTTTTTCTCAGGTGCTTCACGAGACTCATCTCCTATCGCACGAGATTCACGACCTTGACTGTTATTTCTTTTTAAACGATTGTCCATATTATCCTCTTACCTTGTTCTGTTTATCCCATTCACGAAAACGATTTATCATTTTCATTTTTTGTTCAGGGTTGTTCCAAACTCCTGCCTCTTTCAAAGCAGATACTCTTTCAGGGCTTAAAACATACTCATTACCCCTTGGTGTAGCATTTGATTCTCTTCCTGAACCTGTTACAAACGAACGAGGTCTTTGACTTCGTACATTAGGTTCATTATATATCTTATTTGAAATTTCAGGCAATCTTTTTTTGACACGATAAGTTAATTCATCCCAATAATCTTGTGTTGTGGGGTCGTAACCTTCTTTGGTCAATTGTTTGTCAATCACCTGCGTGATTTGTGACTCTTCGTTTTCGCCTCTAGGGTCATACCATGGATTTTCTTCCATCCATTCAGACACCATTTTTTGCACCATTGGGTCAGGTACTTGAATGTTTTGTCTTGGTTGACTTGCTTGATGAGTTGCTTGTTTTTTCAGGTTAGATAAGGCTTCCATCCTTTGTTTAGCATCAAAAAGCATATCTTGTGCTTGAATAGCGGCTTCTCCATCGCTTGAACTGACAGCCTCCTGCAATTTCATCTTGGCATATTCAACCTGTACGCCTGCGTCTTCTATTGCCTTGTCAACCCTAGCAAGCTCTGCTCCTGAAGTTTTCTTTTCAATAATTGCCAAACGCTCAGCCAACATTTCATTTTGCTTTTTAAGGGCATTAATGAGAGAAGTTGATTCTCTTGTCTTTTCACGATGAATTTGTTTCTTTAAACGACGCTCTTCACGTCTTGCTTCACGAATCGCTTGACGTTCAGGGTCTTCATCTTTAGGGACAGGCTCATCTTCAAAGTCATCATCTGTTCTAAACTCAGACTTTGCTTGTTGTTCAACCTGTGGATTTTCTTCCGTTTCAGGTAAAACAACACTTGCTGAACCGTCTTCCGACTCAGCGATTTGTAATTCCAATTTATCTGTTGGTGTCATGATTGTTCCTTAAATAAATGCTTTGATTTCACGAGGGTCGCCTGTAACCTTGCCGATAAGTTCATGGTCGTTAAAGAACGTAAATAATGCACGTCCATTAGCACCTTTATCATCTGTGAAGTCAATTTCCCATCTATCGCCACCCCATTTAGGAACTCGTACAAAGTCCCCAACCTGCGCCCATGCTCCTTCGGGCCATGGTTGCATCGTTTCTCGCATTCTAAAAGCCAAAGGTCCAACCGCAATGACCTTACCAATCATGGTGTTCCACTTCTCTGTTTCTTTTGTTTCTTCAGGAATAAAAATCCCTGCGCTTGTTACTTTTTCCTTCACCGCTCTTAATTGCACCAAAATTCTAGCCCCATACGGAGTCATTAATGGGTCAACACTTGGAAATGCTTCTACCAAGGTTTGTTCAATATCATTCGACATTTTTTTCCTCTTCCAATAAATTGTTTAAAATTTCCAAAGCTTGTTCTAAGCCTTGATATATACCTACATATCTTTGGTAGCTCTCAAAGTTAACAAACCTTCCTTCTACCATTGATTCTTTTATTTCATTTTGCTTTATTTTCAAAGCATGAATGAACCCATTTGTTATATCCATTAGTAATTTTTAGTTCCTTTTTTACCAACAGCAATTGCAATCATCAGACTAGGCTTTTTAGCCATGCCACCCTTTTTAAGAGTTGCTACAGCATGTGGCTCAGGCTTAGTTAATTTAGGTTTATTGCCTTTAGCAGGTAAATTTCTTACTTTGCTTTCAGGATAAGCACCAATTAACTCATTGTCAGGCTGATGTGATTCAGGAATCACTTGTCCACCTTTAGCATATTTTTTGGCTTTGCCACCATGTTTAAAATGGCTACCATCAATATCGCTTCCCATTGCTATACGTTTTCTTTGACGTACAAATATACCCATTTGTTCTGCATCACTAGACATTACTTTCTCCTTGTTGAGGTTGTTGACTTCCTTGTTGAGCAACGCCTTGTTGGGCGATACCTTGTTGCTGTGCTTGTTGCTGTGCTTGTTGCGCTTTTGCTACTTCTTGCATTTGCTGTTGCTGTAATGCATGATTTTGTTCAGCAATTTGTTGCTGTGCATCAAATTCTCTTTCTATTGCCAACATATTGACATCATGCGATATCTTTGCACCTTCAATTTGTTGCTGTGCAACAAGTTTGTCATGATTTTCTTGTAAATCTTGTTGTTGTTTCTGAGCCTTCAACGTAAGTTCTGCTTTATCAAGTTGTGCTTTACGTTGTGTTTCAGCCATTGCCGTTTCTTGTAAGGCTTTAACCTGTGCCATGATGTTAGGGTCAGTAGGCTGTGTATTGGTTTGACGCATTTGCTGTAAAGTCTGCAACATTTTTTGGATAATTGGCATGACTTGTTGTCCGAGTACACGTTGTCCATCTTGATGAACATGTTGTGTCACCGTTTGCAACATTTCTTGCGCCTCATACATTAAAGGTTCAATCTTTGTAGCATTAAATGGTTTACCAATCGATGCAGACGCTATAGCATCTGTATGATTGAGATACCACAATACTAAGTGTTGCTTAATATGCTCTAATAACGCAGGAATGAACGTAGGAGCAACGATTGGATTAGAGCCATACACAGGGTCAACCGCATATTGCAAGTGCGTCATAATGTGCGCTAAGTGGTTCTGTTGGATAAATGCTCCGACAGGCTTACCTAAAGTCATGGATACGTTCTCTAACGCAGGATTCATGTCTTTCACATCTTGTGGGTCAGGCAATATCTCATTGATATCAGGTATTTTTATCTGTTTTAAGATACGTTTTTCTACTGCTAGGCGGTTATAGAGGTCAGGATTAGCCTGCGCTCTTTGTGCTAACGCTTGTATCTGTGCATATCGCTGTGACTCAGCAAAAATATGGGGGTCAGAAACAGGAATAACGTCAGAAACGGACTTAAAATCTTCTTTAAAAATTTCTAAGTCAGCAACAACTTCACCTTTGCGTTGTTCATCGAGATACCAACGGTTTAGACGCCCTAAAATCTTTAAGACACGCTTTTGAGAATCATGTAAACGAGCATGAATTGATGAATATACTTTAGAGCCTTGCTCAATTAATGCTTGGGCTGTGCCAACAGGCATGTTATTAGAGGCATCTGCAATCTTTTCTTCCGATGTTGTTACTACGCCCTTAGCCGCTGTATCTAGATAACCCAATAAAGCAAATAACACTTGATTTGGTGGGTTAAATGGCACAGGCATTGCTATTTTTCTGACGTCATCGACTCCTGGTGCGCCCTCAATTTCAGTAACTTGTGTAACATCGATATTTTGGGATTGCCCTGATATCTTGCCACCTTTAAGTTTAAGCATGGTTGGGGCATTGTTAATGTGCGCACTATCCAATAAAGCACGCAATGCACCAGTAAGAGCAGCAGAAAGACCACCGATGAGATGAGGAAGCCCAATAGCATAAGCTCCTCGCCATGGAATGAATTTAAATTCAACCAACCAATCAAGTTTTGTACATGTTTCATCACCATTCTCCCAATTTCGATATAAGCCTAGAACGGCTTTTTCATTCGAATCAATCATCAGAATGTAAGGAACACGGTCACCCTTAGAAAACTTATCGCCGTCTAATTCTAACCATGTATAGATATGATATACACGCCGTACACCATCGACGTTTTCATTTTGTGTGCTCTTACCTTCAATCCGATTGTTTGCTTTTTCTGATTTAGTCTCATCAGGTTCTTGTGATACACGATATACATTTAAATCTTTATATAAGCCTGTAGATACTCGTAGGTCATATTCTTCTTGTGTAATGTCTTGCACTTCTGTAACACGCATTGCGGTATAAAAATTACCTGCTGCGAACGGAAGATACACATTATCAATCGGTACAAATTCAGCACATGGGCGACGCTTATGGTCGTCATACCAAAGTTTAAGATACTGTGAGCCACCCAAAGGTAACTGCGTCAGCATTTGTTCTTCTTCATCACGGAATTCTTCTATCTGTTCCGTTAACTGCCAATTCATATAATCACGTTTACGCTCAGCCTTGGCTGTCTTTGCTTCGGTTACTTCTCCGATAATTTTGCTTCTAACAGGTCCATCAGGTGGGAATAGTTCTTTGATTGCTCTAGCGGCAAAGTCGACGCAAGACTCTGCCATAACAGGATGCACCACTTTTGACGCACCCATGAACTGTGCTCCGCCTGGGGCATCGTCGCCCAAACCTGTTCTTCTAATGCCTTCTTCATATTTTTTGTCTCGTTCTTCTCTTGCATCTTTGTCTTTTTCAATCAGCTCAACATACTTCATTGCTACAGAATCTAATTCGTACTCATCGATGACTTCTGCTAAATTCTCGTAAAAGTCAGGGTCATCTTCAGGGCTTTGCATCTTGTCTAAATGGACAATTGCAGAACCATCTTCTTGCTCTTCTACTGCGTCTTCTGTAATATCGTCGCCCAAATCATAAATGGATTCATCTTCCATTTGCGATTCTAAGTTAGGGTTGTACATTTGGTTTATTGGCATTTCGGGCATTATCTTTTCCTCGTTAAAGCTAACTTCATTTCGTCAAGTGATACCTTGCCACCTTTAGCATATAAGTCTTCCATAGCGTAATTCTTTAAGTCAGCCATGCGATTATCCCACCCTGCTTTAAATTTTGCTTTCTTGGGATTTTTCTTAATTACATCAGCATAGCGATTTTGTCTTGCTTGCATCATAGCCTCAATATCACCTTGAGTCTGCTTTAGCATATTGTTTGCAAAGGTTGGACCTTGGTTTACGGCTGTATCAAATGCCACTACCGCAGGTTTTACATCAAGGTTGTACTTCTGTATAGGATTCCAATATTGCGTCCTATAAATCTCGTGAGCGTGCTCTACAGGCATATTTTTCATATCGTCTATAGAGGCAGGTTTTCCAATGTATTTAGAATAAACATCTTGTGTAATACCGTAATTGGTTGGCTTATCATGTTTTTGAGCATTAAATCCACCCTCATGAGCCAATGTAAATTTTAATGCTTCTTGGAATGCATCCGTGGTTGGTTTTGGTGTTTGTTGCGTTTCAGGTGGTGTTGAATCATAGCCTGCAAAGTTTCCTAGTGTATCTACTATGCCACCATCGGCAAATCTTTTACGGTATTGAACATTAAACTGTGGTTGTTGACCAAATGGATATACCATTGCTCCTGAAATATCAGAGGTATCGCTCAGCCGTTTGTTATACATCATCTGCAAGGCTCTTAACTTGTCACCTTCAGACGTTCTGTTACCCATAAGACCTACACCTGCTGTACCACCACCCATCTGTTGCATATATTGCAACATGGCTTGTACAGATGGTTGTTCAGGGTCTTTCATTACTCTTGCATTTAACATCCCTTGATGAACAGGAGTAGAATACTGCGCATAATCTTGAGATGCCCTATATCTTAAATTTGGATTTTCTTCTTCTGCATTTTTATTGGCAATTTGTCTACCAAGAGTAAAAGCATCACCATTGTCTTGTGCAGATACGCCATAATCTTGTATATTTAACAAATCAGGGGTTTGAAAGTTTCTGAGGTGTGCTCTTAAAGGCAAACTTGGGTCGGACTCTATTGAGCCACCGTCAGCCATCTTTACTCTTCCGCCTCTTTTGTAAGGCTCTTCAGGCTCAACCAATCCACTTAAAGAAGATTCAGGAATATGCATTTCATGGGATACAGGTTCTGTCTCGCCCTTGGGGGTAAAGTTATGTTTTACAACATATCCAACATGTTCTTCTTCTCTTAAAGGAACGCCGTTTTCATCACGCAAAGATTTGCCTGTATTGGGGTCACGCAAAATCTGTCCAAATTTTCCACCCAAAATACGCTTGCCAACAATTTCATAAGGCGGATAATTGTTTTTGGCTGTCCAATCAGTAAATACTCTATCACCAACATTATATTTAAAGTTTGCCTGCGCTATTTTGTCTGCCGTTTCTTTGGCTCTTGCACGAAGTTCATCACCCAATGATGTGTGAAAGTCTTGTAATGTCAATAAGTCTTTACTTGCAAGTTGTCCAACTTTACCTTGTGATGCTGTCTTGATAGCGTTCTGAGCCACTTTCTTAATGATTGAGCCACCACCTGCCATTTTGACAATTCCACCATCTTTATACGGCAATCCACCCATAATCTTTTTCTTTGCTTCAGGGCTTGGCTCGTAGTA
>JGI26470J50227_1000898_pt1 | contig 11212 bp, 15 predicted proteins | sample FreactTroBogLake_FD_50227 | JGI IMG/M metagenome (IMG submission 50227) | reverse complement strand
CCCGCCGGAACGACCGTACCGCCGCTCCAGCCTGTACGCTCTATTTCCCACATCCCACCACTTCATCCCTATGCTATGCGAACGTTCACCCCTCCCCCCTCCTTCATTTTCCCTATTGACAGTTTAAACATCGTATTAGACAATACCCCCAGAACGTTTTCATTTTGTTCACCCCGGGGGTATATATGGAAAAAATAAAAATTGCGGATGTCGTGAACCTTGCAAATCAACTTGACCCTGACGAGATTCAAGTCTTGATTGCAATCTTGATGCAACTGCATGACTCCAAGGCGTTAGCAAGTAGGACGGGATGGCGTAAACGACAAATTGAGGAGCAAATCCATGCAAAGACGTAGTTTCTTAAAAACCATTGGCATTGGCTTGGCGATGAGCCAATTGCCAGCTTCGTTTGTATTGGCTAAAGACAGCATCAATACGACCGATGAGCTTTATCAAAAGATGACTGAGATGTTCAACTGCACCGATGGCGAACCGAGAGCTTTCATGGAAATGCCGATTGTTAGGGCTAGGGATATGTTAGATGAGCGTACCGTCAAAGCTTTAATGCCGTTTCCATCTGCTGACAACAAAGATTTGATTGTCCGAATGACATACAGTACGTTCGCATTCTGTGTAGCTGGTGGCAGTGAAATGGCGGCAGAAGCAAAGCTTGCTCAGTACTTCTACGAGGGATTCAAAACCATTGCGGGGAATGACAGACCTACTCTCCTATGGCGGTCTAAACCTACATTTGACTCAGAAATTGTCAAAGAGTACGGCGAACTGTATGCGACCCGAGAAGAAATTGAGGATGACATAGTCAAGCTTAAAGACATTCCGCCCGGATATGAAGAAGAGTTTGCCACTGGAAACATCCGTAAATTAGTGGCTGAAGTGCCCTACTACCGCATGCGTATGCGACTGGTTATTCCTGAATACCAGAACTTTGAACAACTGGAAGAGATGGTCAAACCAGAGGGAATGGAGATGCCGAAGCTATGAATCGTGAGGAGGCGTGGCGTAAATACTTGCAAGAAGGCGGCAAACCCGAACACAAGGAAGCGTTCTACTCTGGCTGGTTTTTTGCCAAACAACGTCCTATCTTTGATGATGATGAAAGAGAAATAAATGATTAAACAAATCAATCCTACAGAACCCATTCATTTTGCGTGGAATGCTTTTGTGGATGAAATGGGCGATAGCAAGTTTGGACCGACTGATGCGTTTAAATGGGCATGGAAAGAATCCCAAAAACAAGAACGTGCCAAAGAATGGGTAGGGTTGACTGAAAATCAAATAGATAAATTAGAAAAAAAATTTATTGGTTTTCCTGTACCCAATATTTATAACTTTGTTCAAGCAATAGAAGCTAAATTAAAGGAACGCAACACATGACTGAACGACAAAAACAAGTACTGGAATTCATTCAGGTGTACATTACGCTCAAAGGTTTTGCTCCGTCCTATGCGAACATTGCTCAAGGACTGGAACTCAAAAGCAAGTCCAACATCCACCGTCTTGTCCATGAACTCAAGAAAAAAGGATTGCTTCACGTGAAACCTCATGAAGTAAGGTCTTTAAAAGTCATCGATAAGTCCGTGAAAGAAATGACAAAACTGTAATGCCAATCCTTACCAAGACTGAGATTCGCAAATATCAGGAGATGTTAAAGACTCTCCCAAATGGTCATCCCAACATAAAAAAGATTCATACCGTTCTCAAGGCAGACCAAAATGAACGATGCAAAGAAAACTTCCTACCATTTGTACAGTCAATGTGGTCCGCTTTTATCGCTGGTGAGCACCACGCAATCATGGCGAACGCATTTGAACGAGTTGCGGAAGGTTCTCTTAAACGCCTCATCATTAACATGCCACCCCGACATACCAAGTCTGAGTTTGCATCTTTTCTGTTTCCGGCGTGGTATCTTGGTAAGTACCCTGAACGTAAAATTATCCAAACGGCTCACACAGCAGAACTGGCAGTGGGTTTTGGTCGTAAGGTTAGAAACCTTGTTAATACTCCTGACTATCAGGCGATTTTTCCTACCAAACTGTCTACAGACAGTAAAGCCGCCGGACGTTGGAATACTCACGCAGGAGGGGACTATTTTGCGATTGGTGTGGGCGGTGCAGTAACCGGTAAAGGTGCGGACGTTCTTATTATTGACGACCCGCACTCCGAACAAGAAGCCATGCTTGGCAACCCTGCCGTCTACGAACGTGTCTATGAGTGGTACAACTCCGGTCCACGTCAGCGTCTCCAACCGGGCGGCTCCATCATCATCGTGATGACACGCTGGTCTAAGAAAGACTTGACCGGTCAAATCATTGACTCATCGTTTAAACGAGACGGCAGTAGTGAGTGGGAAGTCATTGAATTCCCTGCCATTTATCCTTCGGGTAAACCCCTATGGCCTGAGTTCTGGAAGCAAGAAGAACTTGAAGCCATTCGTGCCGAACTCCCTGTCTCCAAATGGGAAGCCCAGTACCAACAGAATCCTACCTCTGAAGAAGGGGCGATTATCAAACGAGACATGTGGCAGTTGTGGGAAGACGAACGTCCGCCACCATGCGAATACATTATTCAGTCTTGGGATACGGCGTTTGAAAAATCTTCACGGGCTGACTATTCTGCTTGTACAACATGGGGCGTGTTTTACAAACCCAATGACAAAGGCGTGGACGTAGCCAACATTATTTTGCTCGATGCGGTCAAAGCCCGTATGGAATTTCCGGCGTTAAAAGCCAAAGCCCAGCAAATGTACAAAGACTGGAATCCAGACTCCTTGATTATTGAAAAGAAGGCGGCTGGAGCACCATTAATTTATGAACTTCGTGCGATGGGAATACCACTATCCGAATATACACCGAGCAAAGGAAATGATAAGATAGCCCGTGTAAACGCTATATCCGACTTATTTGCATCGGGTTTGGTGTGGTGTCCGGGTACAAGATGGGCTGAAGAACTCGTGGAAGAGCTTGCATCCTTTCCAAACGGTGACCATGATGACTTAGTCGATTCGACCAGTCAAGCTTTGATTAGGTTCCGTCAGGGTGGTTTTATCCGCTTGGATTCCGACATGCCGGATGACGAGGTGTACTTCAAACGCAAAGTGGCTTACTACTAGGAAACATCATGATTGACAAAGGTTTATATCAAGCACCGCAGGGCATCCAAGGATTGCCGGAAGCACAACCCATTGAGATTGAAATTGAAGACCCTGAGTCGGTGAGTGTAAACATTGGCGGCATAGAAATTAACCTAGGTAAAGAAGAAGAAAGCCCTGAAGAATTTGATGCAAACCTTGCGGAGTACCTTGATGAATCAACCCTCCAGTCCATTGTCGGCGACCTCATCTCTGATTACGATGATGACCTTGCTTCTCGCCGTGATTGGATTCGTGCTTATGTTGACGGACTTGAATTACTGGGTCTAAAAATTGAAGAGCGCACCGACCCTTGGCCCGGAGCGTGTGGTGTCTATCATCCCTTGTTGTCTGAGGCTTTGGTCAAGTTCCAAGCCGAAACCATCATGGAGATTTTTCCATCGAGCGGACCCGCCCGTACAGAAATTGTGGGCAAAGAAACCCCTGAGAAAGTGCTCTCCGCTCAACGTGTCGAAAACGACATGAACTTCATGTTAACAGATGTCATGACCGAGTATCGTCCCGAAACGGAACGCATGCTTTGGGGCTTGGGTCTGTCAGGCAACGCATTCAAAAAGGTCTACTACGACCCACACACAGAGCGTCCAGCGGCAATCTTTTGCCCCGCAGAAGACGTGGTCGTTCCCTACGGAGCAAGCAATATTCAAACTGCTCCTCGTGTCACGCACGTCATGCGTAAAACCGAAAATGAACTTCGCCGTTTACAAGTCATGGGCTTTTACCGAGACATCGACCTTGGCGAACCCAACAACACCCTAGATGAAGTCGAAAAGAAAATTGCGGAAAAGATGGGCTTTCGTGCCACGTCTGACTTCCGTTACAAACTCTTGGAGATGCAGGTTGACTTAGACCTTCTAGGTTTTGAACACAAGGACAAAGATGGACAACCAACCGGAATTGCACTCCCCTACCTCGTCACCCTCGAGCACGGAAGCAACAAAGTCCTTGCCATCCGCAGAAACTGGAAACAAGGCGACAAGACATTCCAAAAGAGACAACATTTCGTCCATTATGGATATGTTCCGGGCTTTGGCTTTTACTACTTTGGTCTCATACATCTTATTGGTGCTTTTGCTAAATCAGGAACGTCCCTCATCCGTCAACTTGTGGATGCAGGAACATTATCTAATTTGCCGGGCGGTTTTAAGACCCGAGGAATGCGAGTCAAAGGTGACGACACGCCAATTGCTCCCGCCGAGTTTAGAGATGTGGACGTTCCCTCTGGTGCAATTAAAGACAATCTCATGCTTCTTCCTTACAAGGAGCCAAGCCAAGTCCTGATGTCCTTGCTCAATCAAATCGTGGAAGACGGCAGACGCTTTGCCAACACCGCAGATTTGACCACCGCAGACATGAGTGCCAACGCCCCAGTGGGCACAACCTTGGCGATTCTTGAACGCACAATGAAAGTAATGACGGCTGTCCAAGCCCGTATCCATTACTCTCTCAAAGAAGAACTGCGACTCCTTAAAGTCATCATTGCAGATTTCACGCCCGAAGATTATGCCTATGACCCCGAAGATGGCGGTCGCCAAGCTAAGAAGTCGGACTATGACAATGTTGACATTATTCCCGTATCCGACCCCAACTCTGCCACCATGTCTCAAAAGGTGGTGCAGTGGCAAGCCGTGATGCAGTTAGCCCAGCAAGCCCCTCAACTCTACGACCTCGCATATTTGCATCGTCAAATGATTGATACATTGGGCATCAAGAATGCGGCAAAGTTGGTTCCGCTGACTGATGACCAAGTGCCTCTCGACCCAGTCTCTGAGAACATCAATGCGTTGAATGGCAAACCACTCAAGGCGTTTATCTATCAAGACCAAGATGCTCATATTGCGGCTCACCAATCTTTTTTAGGAGACCCCAATGTCCAGCAAAATATTGCTCAAAATCCGCAAGCCAATCAGATTACTGCGGCGATGCAAGCGCACATTGCAGAACATCTGGGCTTCCAGTACCGCTCGCAAATAGAGAAACAACTTGGCGTGACTCTGCCAATGCCCGGAGAGCAGTTGCCACAAGAAGTTGAAGTCCAGTTGTCCAAGCTGGTTGCTCAAGCGGCAGTTCAACTCAAGCAGATGAACGACCAAAAAGCGGCTCAAGACAAAGCCCAACAACAGGCTCAAGACCCACTTATCCAATTGCAACAAGCTGAATTGCAACTCAAACAACAAGCCCAGCAAGCCAAAACGCAGAAAGACCAAGCTGAGATTCAAGCGAAGATGGCACAGATTCAAGTGGAACGTGACCGTATCCAAGCCCAGCAAGAGACTGAGAAGTTGCGTATTGCCGCTCAGATGCAAAAGAATCAAGCTGACTCAAACATGGATATGAACAAAGAACGGCTAAAACTGGGCGTTCAAGCCGCAATTAAAGACGCTGAAATTAAGAGTAGGACCAAATGATTGACAAATACTTAGACGTTCTAGTCAAACAACTAGACGACAAAATTTCCCAAATTCAAGAAGCTCTTGGCAATGGCTCTGCCAAAGATTTTGTTGAATACAAAGCAATGTGCGGTGAGATAAAAGGTCTTCTTACTGCCCGTTTAAACATTAAAGACCTACAACAAAGAGCGAAGGAACACGATGACTGAAATCTTACTGGCTACCAATCCAGACAATCCCCAAATTATTGGTTCAATCCAAAAAACAGCAGAAGAGAAAGCCCGACAACTACCCCAGCCCAGTGGATACCACATTCTTTGTGCCATTCCTGAGCAGGAAAAAGAAGTTGAACTGGGCAACAGTGGACTGTCTCTCATCAAGGCGGATGAAACACTTCGCACAGAAGAGATTATGACTACAGTGCTTTTTGTCGTAGCACTAGGACCAGACTGTTACCAAGACAAGACTAAGTTCCCTACCGGACCTTGGTGCAAGGTTGGTGACTTTATTTTGGTTCGCCCTCACGCCGGTTCACGCCTTGTCATTCATGGCAAAGAGTTCCGGATGATTAACGATGACTCCGTGGAAGGTACTGTTGAAGACCCACGTGGAATTAAACGCAAATAAGGAGCGTACAAATGGCAGAACTAGACAAACCGGAGTTTAAATTCCCTGATGAGATGGATAAAGCCATCGAAGAAGATGCACAGGATGACAAAATTCTCATTGAAATTGAGAGTGATGCACCTGCCGAAGACCGAAATAAAGAACCTTTGCCCGAAACCATCAAAGAAGAGCTTTACAGCGATGAATTGACGGATTATTCAAGCAAAGTTAAGAAAAAACTACTCCAAATGAAACGTCTTGCTCATGATGAGCGGCGTGAAAAGGAGCGTGTTTACCGTGAAAACCAAGAGGCAATCGCTTTGGCGAACCATTTGGTCGAAGAAAACAAGCGTTTGAAGCAAAATTTGTATGAAAACCAAAACGTTTCATTGCAAACCATCTCCAAATCGCTGGATATGGAAATCCAAAAGGCAAAAGATGACTATCGCAAGGCTTATGAGACCGGCGATACTGACAAAATCATCGAGGCTCAAGAAAAATTGACTGAACTTTCGCTTAAAAGCGATAAAGTTAAAAATTTTAAACCTACCCCCTTGCCACAAGAGGAATTCCGTGCTCCAATTGTTCAACAACCAGCGTTTAAACCGCCTCCTGTTGACCCAACTGCACAAAGATGGCAAAAACAGAACCCTTGGTTTGGTGAAAACAAGCTGATGACAAGCATGGCGTTAGCCTTGCACGAAGAGTTACGTGAGGAAGGTGTTATCATCGCCTCAGAAGAGTATTACAAACGCATTGATGACACAATGCGACAACGTTTCCCGGAGAAATTCGAGAACGACACCACCGAAAAGGACGAACGTCCTACATCAAACCGCCCCAGCACGGTCGTGGCTCCCGCTACCCGTAGCACATCCCCCAAGAAGATTCGTTTAAACACATCGCAAATTGCGATTGCGAAGAAACTTGGCTTAACACCTGAGCAATATGCTCAAGCTGTACTTAAATTGGAGTCTTAATATGACCGAAAACAGAACACCCCGTGAATTGACAACCCGTGCTTTGACGGAACGCCCTAAGCAGTGGACTCCGCCAGAACTCTTGCCTGAACCAGACAAAGAGGCAGGTATGTCATACAGATGGATTCGAGTTTCTTTGATGAATAACTCTGACCCCCGCAACATCTCTGCACGTTTCCGTGAAGGATGGGAGCCAGTAAAACTTGAAGAACAACCGAAGTTTAAACTGCTAGTTGACCCCAACAGTCGGTTCTCCGACAACATTGAGGTTGGCGGATTATTGTTATGCAAGACTCCTACGGAGTTGGTGGAACAACAACAGGCTTATTACCAGAACTTGACCCGCCAAAACGAAGAAGCCGTTAACAATAGTCTCATGCGTCAGAGCGATGCCAGAATGCCTCTTTTCAACGAAAGGAAGTCTTCGGTTAGCTTTGGTAAAGGAACCTAACTTAATGGAGATTTAAATGGCTTATCCAATCGTACCAGCCGCTTATGGCTTGAAGCCGATTAATCTTATTGGTGGTCAAGTGTTTGCTGGGTCAACTCGCAAGTTGCCCATCCAGTATGCATACGCTACCAATATTTTTTACGGCGATACAGTTGTCGTGTCTCGTGGTTATATCACTCGTGCTACAGTAACAACTGGCACAAGTACTGACCAAGTGACCGGCGTTTTCTTGGGCGTGTCTTACACCAACCCATCAACAAAACAACCTGCCTATGCCCAAAACTGGGTTGGCGGTACTCTCGCCGGTGACGCATTTGCCATCGTGTGTGATGACCCTGACACCGTGTTCAAGGCAGTTATGTTGAATAACACCTCTGGCTCTTTGGTCGCATCAGGAAACACTTCCTTGATTGGTCAAAACGTCTCTGGCGTGAACGTAACTGGTAACCTGAATACTGGCGACTCTGGCAACGGTATTTTGACTCCCTACGCAACTCCAGTGACTACCACATTGCCTTTCCGTGTGGTTGATTTGGTGCGTGACACCGTAGTTCCTTTGGGCACTGCAACCTATGCTTCAATCTCTACAGCAACCATCACTTGCTCCGCAATTCCTTTTGCGTTGCCAGTAGGTACTGAAGTTGGGTCTTTAGCCTCCAATGGTCAATACATTGGCTCTGGTTCATTCGTGATTGGTAATGCTGACGGTACTGTTACCGCCGCAGGTTCAACCACTGTTATTCTGAACCAAGCTCCAAGTACTGCATTCGCTTCGGGTGCAACATTGGTGTTTACTCAATATCCGGAAGTTTTAGTTAAGTTCAACCAAGCGTTGCACGGCTATTACTCCCCAACTTCAATCGCTTAAGGAGTAATATAAAATGGCTATTTCTCGTGCCCAACTACTGAAAGAATTACTCCCCGGCTTGAATGCATTGTTCGGTTTGGAGTACGCTCGTTACGGTGAAGAACATAAAGAAATTTATGAAATCGAAACTTCTGAGCGTTCTTTTGAAGAAGAAACAAAACTGTCTGGCTTCTCTGCCGCACCAGTCAAAGCCGAAGGTTCTGCCATCGCTTATGACAATGCTCAAGAAGCATGGACTGCTCGTTACCAACACGAAACTGTTGCTCTTGGCTTCTCTCTGACTGAGGAAGCTATTGAAGATAACTTGTATGACTCTTTGTCTGCTCGTTATACCAAGGGCTTGGCTCGTGCTATGGCTTACACAAAACAGGTCAAGGCCGCCGCTATTTTGAATAACGGCTTCTCTGCTCAGTTCGTAGGCGGTGACGGTGTTCCTCTCTTCTCTACTGCTCACCCATTGGTGAACGGTGGTACTAACGCCAACACTCCTTCTACTCCTGCTGACTTGAACGAAACTGCGTTGGAAAACGCCGTTATCGGAATTGCCGCATGGACGGATGAACGTGGTCTTTTGATTGCCGCTAAACCTCGTAAATTGATTGTTCCTCCTGCACTTCAGTTCGTTGCAACTCGTTTGCTCGAAACTAAACTGCGTGTTGGTACAAACAACAACGATATTAACGCTATTGAAAACAACGGTTCTATCCCTGAAGGTTATACCGTTAACCACTTCTTGACCGCTACTAACGCATGGTTCTTGACCACTGACGTTCCTAACGGCTTCAAGATGTTCGTTCGCACCCCCTTGCAAAACAGCATGGACGGTGACTTCGATACCGGTAACGTGCGTTATAAGTCTCGTGAGCGTTATAGCTTCGGCTATTCTGACCCACTTGGCGGTTACGCTTCTTACTAAGCGAGAAAAGCCCTGCCCTAAAAAGCGGGGCTTTTTCTTAAAAAAACAATTGCATTAACGTTTAAACGTAGTAAACTAAAACAATCTGGGTGAATGACCATATCACCACTGCCCCAGCAGACGATGCAACGATTGATATGGTAACTTTTGCATAAGGAAACTTAATCATGGGACGTAGTACATTTGAAGGTCCAATTCTCTCTGGTGACAACCGCTTTGGACCCGTGCGTGACGTTGGTTATACCGACCTCGTACAAACCGCTCTTTTGGATTTTTCAGTAACAGCACCCGGTGCATACTACGGTGGTGGCTCTGGACAATTCGTTGCCTCTAACAACATTCCAAACTCTAACGCTGTAATCTATACCCCACAAAGCGGGTCATATAGCCAAACCGGTCCTACTAAAGCTTCTGCTCCTACCGCAGATGCAACTAACCTTGTATATCGTGGCGTAGTGTTCTATCTACCTTACAGTTCCAACATTACTGATGTTATCCTCGACATTGGTACAGTTCCTAAAGACAGTGCTGGTACTCCAGTTGCTGTTAGCGCAATTCAACCATATGTTTCAAATAACTTTGCAACATCTACAGGTGTTTACGCTACATTCAGCAACATCTCAAGCCCTGCCGCACAACGTTATACAGCAACTTTTGTTGGTTCACAGTTGACCAACTCCAACGCAACGTTGCAAGATTTCCAAAACTTACAACCCGGTCAGCAACCTTCATGGTTCAGCCAAGTGGTTGTGACTTTGGCAATGACAACGACTGCCGCTGGGTTGTCTTCAGGTCAAGTGGAAATGACTATTCGTTACACCCAAAATGACATGAACATCGGTACGTCTACAACTTACCCATACGGTAACTTTGATTAATTAATCTCGGGGGGCTTAGGCTCCCCTGTTTAAACACTTAGGAGATTAATTATGGTTAACGTTGTTAACACAAACAATTCCGTCAATTCAATAACTCGTCAAGCTCGTAACGAGCCGTTTGACTTGCAAGTTTCTCGTGGTCAAATCACTGGTCATCAAACATTAAGTCTGTTTGGCTATCAGCCTGCGGTTGGAAATACAAAGATTCCAGTTTGGGAAAACGCCACTGCTTATACCTATATCACATCAGCATCAACACTTACATTGGTAAGTTCTAGTGCATCAGACGATACTTTGGCAAGCGTGTTGATTAATGGATTAGATTCCAACTTTAAACCCATTTCTGAGATTCTTTCATTAAATGGCGTGACAGGTGTAACAACCGTCAATAGCTATTTCAGAGTCAATAGCATGTTTATGCTATCTGCGGGAACCGGTCAAACTACTAACGTGGGTACGATTACCTTAAAGCAATCGTCAAACATTGTTTCTCAAATTAATGCTGGAATTGGTAAAACACAAAGCACCATTTATACAGTTCCAGCAGGTTTTTCATTCTATTTGGACTTTGCAGAAGTCAATACATCCAACAGTTATACGTCAGCCAATATTGTTACTTATTCTGTTCAAGCAATTAACAATGTGACCGGTGTAAAACTGAATGTTTTACAGCAACCTTTTGTTTCTATTTATACGGCAAATAGAAGCTCCGACCCATTTTTGTACGCAGAAAAAACTGATGTTCAGTGGCAACTTGTTACAAGCACAGCTACAACCATTGCGGCTGGGGTGATTATTGCCGGAAAATTAATTTCAAACGGAACTTAATATGGCTGGAGCATGGACTCGCAAAGAAGGCAAAAACCCTAATGGCGGTTTAAACGCCAAGGGTCGAGCCAGTCTTAAGGCTGAAGGTCATGACATCAAGCGTCCTCAGCCCGAAGGCGGAAGCAG
>JGI26470J50227_1000897_pt1 | contig 11220 bp, 8 predicted proteins | sample FreactTroBogLake_FD_50227 | JGI IMG/M metagenome (IMG submission 50227) | reverse complement strand
GAAAATCCTGCCGATGTAGCTCAGTGGTAGAGCAACGCACTCGTAATGCGTAGGTCCCCGATTCGACTTCGGGCATCGGCTGATTGCAAGGCCCTCCAAACTGGCGTTTCGCTTCGTTTGGAGGGCTTTTTTGTGGGCGGAAACGGGCCCCACGGGCGGCAAGCTTTCTACCGGAAATAGTCAGGTACTTCTACAAGTAGCCGCCCCTTCGTCATCGGTAGCTCAAAGCTCAGCCCATCCAGGCTTTCCAACTTGCGTGCCTCGGGAAAAGTTCTGACGGTGGCAACCGGCTTCGAGAAGCGCAGAGTTTCCCCGGCAAACGAGCCGCGTTCCTCGATCATGTCGATGGTCAGCGCTTTGCGCGTCGGAACGTAGTGCAGCAGCGTCAGGATCAGGTCGTTGCCCCGGCGCCGGGGCACGCACTGGACTGTGGTGGGCAATCCATCTCCAAACGGGGCGGGCCCGATGAGCTTCCGTATGGCCTGCTTCCAGCCGTCGCGCACCGCAATGTTCCCCGATTCGCGGTACTCGCGGAAGATCGGATCGGCAAAGTAGATGCCATTCTTGCTCTCAAGCACCGCTGGGGAAGGATCGACCTGGGCCTGAGGCGGAGTCTGAAAGTGAGAACTGAACTTCAAGTCGGTACGGCGGAAGTAGGGCAATACGCGGTCGGCGATTACGGTTAAACCCGCCCCTGCTGCCACCACGAACCCGGCGAGGTAGACAACCCGATCGCTTTTTGAAAGTGGGCCGCTGAACTCCGGTCGGGTCCTCCAATACGTTGGAAAGCGGTCGACAGGGCCCAGCAGCGTCAGGTCGAACCCGGGCAACAGGCATTTTCCGTCGGAGGAGAACGCGCTTTGGCCCGAGAAGACCACCTTGCCCCCCGATTCGAGGAAGNGTTTCGCCTTGGCGACGAGGGCGGGCGTCAGAACTACGCTGTCGGGAAGAATCACGCACTCAAGGGTTCCCCAGTCCGACCTGTCGTCGAGAACGACGGTGTCATAGTGCGCCTCGTCGGCCATCTGGACCGCCCCCTCCAGCGACTTGTCGGTGAGGTTCTGGTCGAGTAAGGGGTCGCCCGGGGCCACGATCCCGATTTGCGGAAGGGGTATCGAACCGGCGTAGAACGGTTCGGCGGCTTCGCATTCCGAAAAGACCGCGCCGATCAGCTCGTACGCGCCGGCGTCGAGACGGCCCCGAGGGGGCAGTTGATCGCCTATCGAGTTGGCTCCACCCAAAGCCTGAGAACGGAAGCATTCGTATTCGAGGGCGGGCTGGGGCTTCAGCCCACCGAAGTCTCCCCACATCTTCTGGAACCGGCCCGTCATGCCCAGCCACGGTTTGCCCCAGCCTCCCATGGCCCGCGCCAGGCGGGGAAAATGGTGGTACCCCCAAAACCCCGACGGGAGCGATTCGAGTTCCCAATGCGTTTGAAGCTCGTGGCGTGTCCGCACTCCGGCCGTTGAATCGGCAAAAAGAGGATTTGAAGAGTTGTAGAAGACCGTCGCCTCGGGGTGTCGTCCCAGCACCAGGGGTGTGAACCTCGCNGCAAACGAGGCCTGCGCCTGGGCTTCAAACCGGGCCTGGGTGGCCCGGTCGTCGGCCATCAGGCCGAATTTCTGCCGNAANTTCAGGCTTGGTTCGCTCCANCAGGCGTCAGCCTGAAAAAAGACAATGTCGAAGAAGATTCCATCGACGGGATACCTTTCGAGCAACTCGCGGACGTGAGCTTCAATGTAGTCCTGATAGTCTGGATTGAGGAAGTTGTTGAACACCCAAGGCGCCTGGCCGGGCGGGGAACCGTCAGCCGGACGGCCGACTTGCGCGAACGTGCCGTCCTTTTTCATCTGCCGCCACCCCGGGTGGCGCGCGGCGGCGTCCTCTTCCCAGGCCACTGTGGTGTAGATCGGGGCGCGGATGCCCTGCCGATGCAGGGCTTCGATCTGTTCGCCCAAGAGGTCCCGACCGTTCAGAGCAGGATGAGGCGTTCCCACTTTCGTGGGAAAGTAGCTTTGACCGTGATGGCACTTGGCAAAGACCGTGACGCTGTTGACGTGGGAGGCTTTCATGATCTTCGCGAAGTCCGTCGCGTCAAACTCCGAGCCCACGTCGGGAATGTACGGTGAGGTGTGGAAATCCAGGTGGACTTGGCGCTGGTGGGTGACAAGGGGATGGGTCTTCATTCGAGGGTGATCCTGAAACAAACGGGATACTCGGTCGTGAGCCGACCGGTGACTTCGATTCGCAAGCCTTCGTCAGTACGGGTGAAACGGAGCGCATTGGGGAACCCGAGCAGTTCCACGGCCTTGATCAAGCCCAAGAAGTGCTTGCTCTTGTTTTTGAGCGCGGTGATAACCACGATGCCGTCCGTGGGCCAGTGCAGCACGCTGGCGTACAGAAACGGCGCTTTGAACGTGAAACGGATGTCTTTGCTGGTGTAAGGCGCCCTGTCAACGTCGGTGAACGAACCCTCGGGCACCTTCGTGTCGCCCTCGCCAAAGGTGGTCCAGAACGTGGTGTCGTAGATCGCCTCCCCGTTGACCTTGACCCAGCCCCCGATCTTGAGCAGCACGTCACGGTCCTGCTCGGTGATGCTCCCGTCGGCCTTGGGTCCGACGTTGAGGAGGAGACAGCCGTTCTTGCTGGCGATGTCGATCAGGTCGCAAACCAGATCCACCGGGTTCTTGAAGTCGTTGTTTTCGGTGTAGCCCCACGAGTTCTTGGCGACGGCGGTGTCGTTCTGCCACAACTGCGGCCGGATGCCGCTGAGTTGGCCGCGCTCGATATCGAAGACCGCCGTGGAGTACAGGAAGGCGTCGTACTTGTAGTTGATCGCGACCTCGGCTCCCCATTCCAGCGCCCGGTTGTAGTAATAGGCAGCGAACTTCTTGAGGTAAGGCTTGAACGAAAGGTTGTGGATCCACCAGTCGAACCAGACGAGCTTGGGCTGGTAGCGGTCGACAAGTTCGCAGTTGCGGGCCAGCCAGTCGTCCAGGTGTTCCTTTGGCGCCGGAAGGGAGTGGATGTCGTGGGACAGGGTCTGTTCCTTGTGGTTGTAGCCAGGATCGGCGTAGCCGTAGGGCTCCTGGAAGCCCGGTTTCAGGCCCGAGTCGAACTCCCGCGCGCCGCCGTAGAACCAGAAGTTCTCAGCCCGGTGATTCGAGACGCAGAACACCAAACCCGCCGCTTCGGCGGCGGTCTTCAACTCGCCCACCACGTTCCGTTTCGGACCCATCTTCGCGGCGTTCCAGTCGGAGAGTTCACTGTCGTACATTTGGAACCCGTCGTGGTGTTCGGCAACTGGCATGAGGTACTTCGCGCCGGCGTTGCGGAACAGCTCGACCCAGGCTGCCGCGTCGAACTTTTCGCCCTTGAAGAGGGGAATGAAGTCCCGGTAGCCGAACTCCTTGTGCTCGCCGTAGGTCTTGCGGTGGTGCTCGAATTCCGGTGTGCCCTTGATGTACATGTTGCGCGGGTACCATTCGTTGCCAAACGCCGGTACGCTGTACACTCCCCAGTGGATGAAGATTCCGAACTTGGCGTTGCGGTACCACGCGGGGACTGGGTGTTCAGCCAAGGACTGCCACGAGTCCTTGTATCTTCCTTCTTGGATCACCGCCTCAACGGTCTCCAGGCAGGCCTTTACTTTGTTTGTCATGTTCTTCTCCTTAACCCTTGACGGCTCCGCCGGTAAGGCCTTTTTCGACTTTTTCTTGAAGCAACACATAGGCGAGGATGGGGATTCCGATCGCGATCACGATGCCCGCCATCTGACCGCCGATGTCGCGGGAATAGACGCCCGCGAACGACATCAAACCGATGGAAATGGTCTTGAGCGAGTCTTCGCCGAGGAAGACCAAGGGAAAGAGGAGGTTGTTCCACGCACTCAGAAAATTGAAGATCGAAACCGAGGCCAGCGCGGGCGCCGTCAGCGGAAACAAGATCGTGAGGACAAACCGGACCGGGCGGCAGCCGTCCATCACGGCGGCCTCCTCCAACTCGGAAGGCACCCCTTTGATGAAACCTGTCAGAATCAACGTCGACATCGGAATGTTGAACGCCGTGATCAGCAGGATCAGCGCGGCGTAGTTATTCTGAAGGTGGACGGCGCCGAANACAATGGCCAGCGGGATGATCACAAGTTGCCCCGGTACCATCAATCCTGCAATGAACAGCACGTAGAGAAAGCCGTTGAGCCTAAAGCGGAACTTGGCAAGAACGTAGCACCCGAACAGGCTCACCCCGGCCGTCAACGCCATCGAAGCCAGCGTCAGAAACACAGTGTTCGTGAAGTAGGTGCTGAAATGCGCTACACCCCACGCCCGCACGTAGTTCTCAGTACGCCAGAGTTCCGGGAAACCCAACGGGGCCTGAAAGATCTCATCGGAACCCTTGAACGACGAAAGAAACGCGAAGACCAGCGGTACAAGGAACAACAGGCTCAGGACTAAAAGAATGGAATACAAGAGGATTCGGAAAACGATCTTCATTCTTGAACCCGCTTTTTAAGAAGTTGAAGGGAGAGAAGAGTGATAACCAGGCTCATCACGAAGATCACGACGCTCATGGCACTTCCGATGCCGAAGTGGTTGTACTTAAAGGCTTCGTTGTACATGAGGATAGACGGCACATTTGTCATTCCGTTGGGACCACCGGCCGTCATGACGAAGACCACGTCGAAGGTCTTAAGGCACCCCGTGATCACCATGACTACAGACAAAGCAATGGTTTCCCAAATCAGAGGCAGGATGATGAAACTCACCCGTTGGAACTTCGAGGCACCGTCGATCGTGGCCGCCTCAAGGGTCTCGTCGGGGATCGCGGCTAGCGCGGCGAGGCCAATGATCATGTAGTAGCCAAACGAACTCCAGGCGTTGACCCAAATGAGGCTGTTGAGCGCGGTCGAACTGTCGATCAACCACGTGGTGCTCAACTGCGGAAGCCCAATCGCGATGAAGAACTGATTCAGAATGCCCGAGTCGTTGGGCTTAAGGATCACACCCCACAAGATGGCCGTGGCCGTAACCGGTAGAACCATGGGAATGAAAAAGGCAGCTTTGAAAAAACGGATGAAATGCCTGGCCTCGTAGATAAGGAAGGCCAGGAAGTAACCGATGACTATTTGCAGCAGAATGCTGACGAAAACGAACCACAGGATGTTCAGAATGCTGAGCTGGAACTCCTGGTTCGAAAGGACGTTGACGAAGTTGTCAAAGCCAGCGAAGACCAAGGCCGACCCCTGAACGCCGTTCCATCCGAAAAACGAAAGGTAGAACGAGCCAAACGTGGGGAGCACGGCAAACACAACGTAGATGAGCAACATGGGCAGAAGAAACAGAACAATCGTCCTGGTCCGCTCGCGGCTGTTCAGCATATCACTTCCTTTGAAGGGGGAACCCACCGCTTTGGTCGGTTCCCCACGCCTCTCTACTTTCTAGACTTCTCGTAGGCGTCGATTTCCGCCTGACTGGCCTTGGCCGCTGTTTCCGAACTGTCCTTCAGCATCAGGCCTTGGAGCGCCGAACGGATCTTCTCCAGAACGGCGATGTCCGGATCGTAGTCGCCGTAGTCACCGCCTGCGTTCTTGATGGTCCCCATGTAGTTCACCATCTCCTTGAGGAGAGGGCTGAGGTTGGGATCGGTTAGGTCGGTGTCGGTCCGGGCCCCGAGAACACTGTATTGGGTGACCATTCTTGTTGTCATTTCCTTGCTCGTGATGAATTTGACGAACTCAATCGCCGCGTCCTTCTCGGCACCCGTCATCTTGCCGCTCATTTGGAAGCCGCCAGGGAACAGCACAGAGTCGCCGCTGAACTTCTCCTTGCCCTTGAAGATAGGGAAGGGCATGAACTTGATTTGGCCGGCCAGCTTCGAAGTGGCGATGTTGCTCATGAACCAAGAACCATTGCACGTCATCGCATAGTCTCCGGCAAAGAAGCCGGCGGTCTCGTCGTCGTAGCTCATGCCGATAAAGCCCTTGTCGAAGGCTCCGCGCTTGACCAGGTCCTTCATCGTGTCGTAGGCAGGCCTGAGCGCCGCGTCGGTCCACTTGGCCTTGCGGGCACCGATGTCCTTGATGTAGTCCACGCCGACGATGCGGTAGATCACGTTGTTGAAGATGTGCCCTCCGCGCCACGGGTCCTTGCCTCCGAGGCCCCAGGGGACGATCTTGGCGGCCTTGAGCTTGTCGATGGCGGCGTAGAGTTCGTCCATGGTGGCGGGAACCTTTACGATTCCGGCCTTCGCAAACAGGGCTGGATTGTACCAGATCACTTCCGGTGACATCTGGAAGGGCACGGCGTAGCGTCCCTTGACGCCGTACTTGTCGAGACTCCAGAGTTCGGTGGTTCCAGGGATGAAGCCGGACGACCAGGCCTTGTCGGCCAACATCGGGGTGATGTCCATGAGTACACCCGCCTTGGCCCAATCCAGCAGGCCAGCGATGGCCGGGAACCAAAAGATGCTCGGGGGGGTCCCCGTGGCGATGTCGATCTTGAGTTTGTTGTTGAAGGCAGCCTCATCTGCAATCGAATCGTCCTGAATGACAACATTGGGATGGGTCTTCAAGAAGTCAGCTTTGACCGAAGCAAGAAACGCCGCCTGAGGATCGGAGCCCGCCCAGCGCGTCATGATCCGGATCGTGACCTTGTCGGCCGCGAAGGCGCCTCCGACCAAAACCGTCGTCAGAAGCGCCAGAAGAGCACCCGTCAGAAATCGTGAAGTCTTCATCATTCCTCCTTGTGAACTTGTATTCGGAACGAGTCAAGCTCGTAAGATCCGAATTACTGCGTCAGTGTCGGGCCAGTTTTCCGATCCGTATATGGACGCTTTGAAAAGGACGAATGGACAAAATGAAAGAACCCCCCTATCCTGGCCCCGATGCTGCCTCCTCGTGTGCTGGGACTTCGCCACAGGATNTTCCTCTCGTATTCCGTCACCGTGGTTGTACTGGTCGTCGGCGTCGCTCTNGGCTTGACTCTCTACCTTCGCACCAGCCTCCTGGAACAAGAAGCCGCCACGCTGCTGAACTTCGTGCAGAAGAGCTCGACACAGGTGGACGACAGCCTGCGCAGCCTGAAGGAGACCGCCGTTCAGGTGGGGTTGGTGCCTGAAATTGTCGACGTGTTCACTTCGCTCGCCCGCAACCCGGGAACCGCAGAAAATCGTTTTGAGACGGACTACTTCGACAGTGGCAAGCAAGTTGTCCGAGCCTTGGCCGGCATCAAGTACGAGCACTACGCCACAGGCCGCATCAGCCTCTACAACCTCGACGGAAGCTTCATCAGCTTCGGCCGTCTGTCGACGAGGCGAAGCCGAACCTCGGGAGCCGTGGCGGGACCCCTGATAGCGGACCTGTCAAAGCGCCTGACGAACCTGGGAGGGCTCCCCCTGATCCTTGACCCGCATCCCGACTTCTGGTCTGACCAGGGGGGCGATTCGACCCTGTCGGTCCTGTGGAACCTCAAGGATCTGGACCGCAACGTTTCCTATGGGATCGTCGAGGTTCAACAGGCGTTCGGTGAGACTGTCCGCTTGGTCCAGCCGGGAGACATCCCAGGCGCGCAAGCGATGATCCTTGGCGCCGAAGGGCAGNTGCTCTGGGAGTCGACGCCCTCATTGCCCGCAGCGGCGATCCAAGCTCTCATCGCCGCCAAGGGACTGAAAGCCGGGTCGGGAACAGAGTCGATGGGGGTCGTGGCCTGGAGCCAAACGAGCCAGGTCCCTTGGACGATTGTCTACCTCAGGACCCAGGACGAGGTGCTCCTGCCCCTCAGAAACTCGATCCTCATCCTGGCACTTTCGGCGCTAGTCCTGATGGGCCTGAGCCTCGGCGTCGTCCTTCTGCTTTCAATTCGACTGTCGCAACCGCTGTATCGGCTGCGGCTGCAGCTCGACAGGGTCGACCTGAACAATCTCTCCGTTGAACTGGAAACCGGTGCCGACGCCGACGTCCGGTTTATCAACCGCGCCTTCACCCAGATGTTCGAGCGTCTCCAGACCTCTACCCAGCAACTGCTCCAATCCCGGGCGCACGAGTCGAGGGCGCACCTGCTGGCCCTCCAGTCCCAAATGGACCCCCACTTTTTGTTCAATATCCTGTCGGTCTTGACCGCCGAAGCCCGGGCACTCAAAGCCGAAAGGCTTGAGGTGATCTGCACGACGCTGGCGGAAACCTTGCGCTACGTGAGCGACTATGACACCAGCCACACCACGATGGCGGCCGAATTTCATCATGTCGAGAGCTATCTCAAACTGATGCGTTTTCGCTTCGAGGAGGGGCTGGAGTTTCAGCTGTCTCCGTGTTCCCATGCCGAGGCCATCGCGGTTCCGAAGCTCATCCTTCAGCCCGTGGTCGAGAACTGCTTTCGTCACGGGTTTGCCGACCGCCAGCCTCCATGGGTCGTTCACCTGGACGCGCAAACGACGCCGGGGGGGTGGCAAGTCGCCGTCGAGGATAACGGATGCGGCCTGTCGGGTGAAGAGGCGCAAGGAATTCTCGACCGTGTCGCCCGCTTTCTGGACGATCCTTCGAACACGATAGAGAGCCTCAAAATTGGAGGCCTCGGGCTTGTGAACTCCTTGGTAAGGCTCAAGTTGCAGTATGGTGACCAAGGGCATTTTGAACTCGGTCGAAGCCCGTTGGGGGGAACCCGCATCGTCCTGTCGGGGCCGATTCCATGACAGTCTTTGTCGTCGAAGACGAACCCCCCATTCTGCGCGACCTCGTGGCTTCGATCGAATCCGCCGACCGAAATTGGACGGTCGTCGGCACCGCCCGGGACGGCCGGAGTGCCTTGGACGCGATCAAGCAAGCGCCGGTTCCCGACCTGATCATCACCGACATCCGTATGCCGATCATGGATGGGCTGCAGTTCGTCGAGCAGTTGAGGAAGGACTTTCCACAGCCGGCCGTGCTTATTCTCAGCGGCTACCAGGAGTTCGAGTACGCTCGCAAAGCTGTTTCGTTGAGCGTCCGCGACTATCTGCTCAAGCCGTACACCAAGGCGAACCTTGTGGCGGCGCTCGACCGAGTTGAGGCGTCGCTTGTTGTCGAGCGGGAGGCGGCCTCGCGCATTCGGCTGGAGAAGGCTCTGCACGGGTCTTCGTTTCTCGCCAACCAGGACGAGGCTCAGCGCGTCGGTCTGGCCACTTTGATCGCGGGAACGGTGACCGATCCCTCTTACTCTGGCGACCTCCTCGGAGCGGTCCTGTGGGACGGCTTTGACCTCGANTCTCGAGTCCGTGACGCGCTTCAGGGGTGTCCNTTTTGGATTCTGGAAGGTTGGAANCCCGCCGAGCAACTTGTCGTTTGGGATACTTCAGGGCCCGAGAGGGCACCGCTCGAACGCTCCTTTGAGGTTCTCCACAAGTCCTTCTTGTCGGAAGCCGTACCCGTTGTCGTCGTGGTTGAACGCTCCGACTTTCCCCTCTCAGCATTGAGAGAGGCCTACGCCAGACACCGAAAGTTCGTCGCCGAGCGGTGCCGCCCCGGCGAATCGGCCCTCCTGTCCTGGGACGGCCAGGCCCAACAGACCGATCTCGAAGTCACCCGCTCGACGACCGCCCAAGAAACCTTGGTGGCTCGCGCCCTGGCCCACAGAAGCCCAGAATTGCTGGTCGCCGCGCTAGGNTCGATCGTTTCGGATTGGGACCGGGCTCGGCTTTCGCAGCTCAAAGTGAAACGATCGATGGGGGTGCTGATGGCCAGGCTTTCTGAAACCTGGACTCCGAGCGATGGCGAAGGGCTGCTGGCGTCCGTGAGGGACCTGCCGCGGCTCGTCGAGCCATGGACGGATCTGCTCTTGGAGCGGACCCAGCTTCCCGATGAGACCGTGGACGAGAGCCTTGTCGTGGCGGCTCGAACGTACATCGAGGAACACTACCTCGAGGACCTCACCGGGGAGGAGCTTTCCCGGAGAATCGGCCTCGGTCCTTCGTACCTCAGCAAGCTTTTCCGCGCGAATGTAGGACGATCCCCCCACGAACACATCGTTCACCTTCGCATGCAACAGGCACAAAAAATCCTAGAGTCGGGGTCGGCAGTCCTGATCAAAGATGTGGCAGAGGCTGTTGGGTACCGTGACTCCGGGCATTTCAGCCGCATCTTCAAGCGTGTTGTGGGCATGTGGCCGACGGAATTCCGCAAGCACTAACCCCGTAACCGAAAATACACTCGCTTTCCGGCCTACCAGTGCTAGAATTGTTCGCATGACGAAAGATATTCCTAACGGGATTGATTTCTTCGGTTACAGAATTTCCGACACGACGACGCACCAGGAAATTGAAGAGATCGCGGGAAAACTGAGGGAGCGCCTGGACTTCTCCCACCAGGCCATTGTCAGTTCGATCTACTCCGAGCTGCGCGCCAAGAAGCTTTTCACCGAATAGGACTCAAGGTTCGAGGTCGATCAGGGCGTCGAGGCTGATGTCGGCGGCCAGGACTTCGCCGCCGGCGAGGCGCTGGGAAACCGTAAGGCAGAGGTTCTGACTGGCCGACGAAACGTAGATGGGCGAAAGGTAGGCCTCGGGCCGACCGNAGGCCTCCCTAAAGTACGCCTTGTCCCGGCGGCTCGCGCCCAGGCCGTCCTCCGAAATCATGCCCCGGTACTGGGGCGCCACCACGTTGCGGCTGATCTGTTTTCCCGAGGCGTCCATGACGTACAGCAGGCTGAACATCCCGGCGTTGGCGATCTGATGCTCCAGGAAGTCTGTCCACGGTTCCCTTGTGGTCTCGGCGGCCTTCACCATCTTTGCCAGCGCCTTCAGGCAGCTTTGGTGCCATTCCACCCTGACACCGCCGCTGTGGACCAGAATGTTGCCCACCGCGTCGCGAAGGGTAGAGGCCAGCACGACGGCCTGACGGATCTCGCCCTTCAGTCTGTCCTTGGATCTGTCGAGGCCCGCCGCCTCTTCCTTCATGGTGAGGGCGAAGTCCTTCCGGGCCTCGAGTTCCTGTTCAAGGTAGGTGATGCTCTCGACAAGGGCCACGTTCCGGTCGGCGGTGTTGCCCAACTCCTGGGCCACGACGGTCCCCGATTCCCTGCCCTGGACGACGGCGCGCTTGGACCGTTCCAGCCCCTGGGACACGCCGTCGATGCCCGATCGCAGATCGTTCACAAGGTGGGCCGCCCGGGAGGAAGCCTCGAGGGTGCGGCCGGCGACCTTCTGGACCTCACCGGCAATGACGGCGAAGCCCCTCCCCTGAAGTCCCGACCG
>JGI26470J50227_1000896_pt1 | contig 11239 bp, 18 predicted proteins | sample FreactTroBogLake_FD_50227 | JGI IMG/M metagenome (IMG submission 50227) | reverse complement strand
TTCATTAAACCCCAGATATGAAAAAGGCCACTGCGCAATGCAATGGCCTTCAATTTGGTGGCGAATCAGGGATTTGAACCCCGGACCTGCGGATTATGATTACGATTTGATCCGCAGAACCAGACATTATACCCTTATATCTATTGGGCGCCAAGGCGACACCACCAAAAAGTATCTAACTGTGTATCTAACTCGTAATACAATTATTGAACCGAATAATTGAACAGATATGAGTAGAACCACCCCTATTCCATCGTCAATACAGACTATTTCAGGTTATCCCAAGAAATTAGTCGTGTATCTAACTCCGTCCAGTAAATACTACTGGGTTCGGGTCTTCTTTCAAGGGAAATATTTCACGAAATCCACAAAATCAACGAATTTGGTGGAATCTAAGAAATTCGGTGTGAAGTTCTACGAACAAGTCTTAATGAATAGTGTCATCACGAAGACTTCAGATACAAATAAGTCTTTTACGGTGGTTGGTCGTAATTATCTTGACTCAATTAAACCCGTCACCATCCCAACTGTTTATAGAAATGATGAATCTCGATTTAAGAATGAACTATCCCCGTTCTTTAATGAACAAGATATTTCAACGATTACGAATTCTCAGATTAGTCAGTTACTTAAAAAATTAACCGAAAAAGACCGTTCTCTCTCTACTTTGAAACACTACATGGTGGTTCTAAGAAAGATTCTGAAATACGGTATCTCAAACGACTTACTCGACAAACTACCTGTATTTCCAAAACTGTCTAGTAAAACAAGAACAACTCAAAAACGGGATTACTTAACTGACGAAGAATATGAATCTATCGTCAGAATGAGTGAACTGTGTTCAGATGAAAAATTAGTAGTTCGTGGTGTAGAGATAACACTAGAGATGAAGTATCTCATTCAGTTCATGATTAATTCTTTCATACGACCTTCCGACTTACGAGTGATTAAACATAAACACATCACGATTAAAAAAGAAGGTAAAGATGAATGGATCGTCTTATCACATCCCGCAACGAAGACAAACGCAAATGAAGTTCAATGTATGACTGCGAGTGTCGGTATATATAAGAAATTATGTGAACTCAGATTAAAGAATCAGAAGACGATTTCTCCTGATGAATATCTTTTCTACCCTCAATATAAAAATCGTGACACGATGATGAGTGTTGTCGGTAGGTTATTCAGAAAGATTGTCGGGAAAACAAAAATAGAATCGTTGACTGATAAAAAAATTACTCTCTATTCCCTGCGTCATACATCAATTCTCATGAGATTGATTAAAGGTAATGTAAATACATTACATCTTTCAAGAAATGCTCGTACCTCACAACAGATGATTGACCAGTTTTATAGTTCTCATCTAACTACTGACCAAGTTCGTGTTCATTTACAACGATTTGAGAGTGTCGAAAAGAAAAAAGAAGAACAACTTAAAAAACGACTCGAACGTGAGAAAGAGAGAGAAATTAAAAGAAAACTTGAGGATAAGATGAAATCCAAGACCCCCTCAAAATCCACCACAAAAGTTCAAAAATAGTTCGGAATCAGAGTTAATATGTCTCTGTCAAAACCTCAATAAATTTATTGGAAGAGATATATGAAGTTCACGAAAATACTCATACTAATTTTAGTCTTTTCACTTTATGGTTGTGACGTTATAGAAAATATGAGTAGTAAAAATATCACCCTCACCTGTAAAGGAAAATCAACACTAGTTGACTCAAAATTTAATTCCGTATATTCAGAAAATAACTACATAACTAGTTTTTACTTTAAAAAAGATTCAAATATTTGGAGTGTAAAGAGAAATGACAATCAATTTATAAAAGATAACACTTTAGAAAAGAAGAACTTTGACTCACCCAACTACCAAGATATCTCAATAAATGTTCAACCTGAATTTATCGAAATCGTAAATTTTTATAAATTAAACAATCTTCGTAGTGAAGAAAAGATAAAAATTAATAGGGTTACCGGTTTTTTCAAAGAAGAAAAGACTGAATTAGATTCACACGGTATAAACAAAGATTGGTTATATTCTGAGGGAGTATGTGAAAAAGTAACCGATAAAAAATTCTAATATTTTCCTGGAAACTCCCCATTTGAAACATTCAACATGATTGTTTCACCCCACTTCATCCATCTACCTAAATTTCTTAATACATTGTCTAAGTCGTTCTTATTAGTATCAAGAGTAATCGGTAGTGTCATCTTCTTCTTACTATCGTAGTAACTAACAACCATCGGTAAGAGTTTTGGTATTTTAGGTCTGTTGTTCTTCAAATACACATCACGATAGATATTCAGAACACTACGAATTGTTTTCAGTTTCGGTTCTGATCCTTCTGTTATTTGATATCTACCAATCAAAGTAGTCTTTTTCTTCTTAGTAGATGACTTCTGTTCTTTGACCAAAATATCTTTAAGTTGAGATAGTGTTTCAGTAACAGATTGATTGAGTGGTACTTCAATCAGAATCCCGTATGGTGACTCCATCTCATCCTCAGACTTCACTACTTTGACAACCGGTTGTTCAAAGAGTTTTGAGTGTGATTTCCACCAGTCATCAAACTTGAGATTTGTTACATTACCCCATGAGTCATAGAAGTTTCCTAACCTCTTGAGATTTACCTCTACATCCCTTCTATTCGTTAACCGACACAACTTATAGAACTCAAACCATAGTCTGTAATTCTCTTTACGAATGAGTAGGTTTGAAGTGGTGTTCATAGTAAGAACAATCTACCATAAAACGACAATACTATCTATCTGACAAATGTCGTAAATAGACTTTTATCGTTCAATTTCAATGACTTAGAGTGTATAGTGTTAAGTATAGATTGAGATTGATTGGTTCATTCTGAATACGAGATATCAGTCTAGAAATGATGAATTGAAGGAAAAATAATGAAACAAAACGAAACAAATTTATATGAGGTAGAGGTCTATATTCATGAGAAGTCAACAATGTATGTTCGTGTACCCAAGATATATGAGGATTCATATGAATTAAAAGAGTTAATTAAATCCACCTTTCAGAATGAACAGATTATGGTTGATGAGTTAAATTTTGATGAGAGATATGTTGAAACAGTTGGTGTGAATAAAACTAATGATGATGAGTCAAGTTCTATGTTCTCCTTTACAAAAACCTTACTCATCCCGACCTGTAATCCAGAAGACCTTAATTCTGAAACTTATCTCAATGAGTCACTAGATGTATCAAAGATAGATTTATAGAATTAGTAATCAAGTGTAATTCCCGACAGAGTCCAGAACTCTTGAACCTACACCATAGTGACAACTAATAAAAATAACTAAGTCACTACACCCTTAATTTTTTGATGTGAATAAAAGAACCTTTTAAAGGGTGTGGGATTCTTTTATTCAAAATTTATGAAAGTAACTTAGTTATGAAATTATCAAATCAACTACAACTACAAACTTACCAAAATAATTGTAAAAATCCTAAGGTAGTAAACGAATATATTTCCTCTTACCAACAATACACACGAAACACCGTAGAGAACATCCTCAAATTAAGTTCATTAATTGTAGAGATGAAAGAAAAGGAAAAATCAGGTGAACTAGATAAGTCTGATATGAAGTATTTCTGTTTTTCAGTTGGTTTAAAAAGAGAAGGATCTACTTTTAGAAAATTTGAACAAATTGGTAAACACACAGAATTTTTCTGGAAGTATGTAGATAAATTACCTGACTCATACACAGTTCTTTATGAAATAACTACTCTTGATCCTGATAGATTTGAAGAACTAATGAGTAATAATCAAATTACATCGTATGTGACACTAAAAGATATTAAAGAATTGGGTAATAAATTAGTCAAAATTCAAAGTGATGAAGTTTCATTTAAGGTTATTTTTGATAAGAAAGTTAATCAATCAACCAAAGAATCTTTAGTTTCAATTATTAGAGAACTAGGTTCATTAGAGGAAGTGACTATTGAGGTTCCAAAGAAATATCAATCCTTCCTTCCACCTCAGAAAATGACCTTAATTCCTCAAATTTGTTCCTAGTGTGAACAATTAAAACTTTTCTCCCCACCCCAAACTCAGTTTTCAGTAACTAGGTTTGAAGGTGGGGATTTTTATTATTTCAAAATTTTTTCAGGAGGTGAAATGGTAAATATGAAAATCTTTATCTCCACAGATATCAGTATGTATAAATAAGTATATGAAGTAGTAAGTGAGACAAGTCCCAAGTCCTTAATTAAATCTCGTAGGAAGTGCGGTAGATTAAGAAACACCAAGACAAAACATATGATGAGGAACACCAAATACGAACTGGGTGTTGATAATAAAATTTATCGTAACGATGAGTAGTGAATACTCGATTAGTTTGGATATCGTTTGTGTGGTACCAAACTGATACCGTTGGAAAGAAGATGTAAAGGAAAACGACTAACCGTCCTCCCTGTTAAACAGGTTATCTACACGAATGTATCTGACAGTCCTAGACTCAGATGAACACTTTATCTCGGATAGGTAAAGTGTATCTTCAAATCCTACCTCAGATACATTATTACTAGATTGGTTCTCGTGGATAGTTCCATATTAATTAAATATGAATCCTTGATACGAGGAACGAGTATCAAATGACGAAGTCATCCACTAGATTGTTCCTAGTGTGAACAAATCCTAGTTTCCACTATCTATCACCAGATTCCAGTTCTTATAAATAACCATAAGAAACCTAGTTCTTACTAACTTGTCGTTAACAGTGTCGGGACATTGAAGTGAGTTCTAGTCTTAGTTTGTCCATCCAATTCACTATAAGGAACCAAATGAACCAATTCACCATTGAATCTACTCCACAAGTTCAATATCCATTACGACTTGATTACCAACTCCATAACAAGTTCTATTCCCTATCCAAACGAACCAAGATACCTATGTCAACCTTAGGAAGACTATCCATAACCAAATTCCTAGATGAAGTTGATACAAAAGGAATCACAACTGTATTAAATGAAATGGAGACGATATGACACCTAGAGAACTAGAACGTCTTGAGAAAGAATCTATCTACACACTACGAATCAATGATGACTTAAAGGATCAGGTCATCAATGGATACTTAAATGACTTGGTGAAGGTAGTGAAGAAAGAGGTGAAGAGGAAAAACCTAGTGGTAATGGTATTTGAAGATTTAGTTCAATAATCATAGTTTGATTTAGGATTCTCAATTTCATCAATTCTTGAATCCAAATCACTAATTTTATTCTCCAACTCCTCTATCTTTGATTCAAGTTCATAGATTTTATCCTCATGATTTGAAAAATTTTCATGTAGTTGATTAATGTGATTATCAAGATTCTCAAAGGAAGGTATAAGTTTTTTTATTACATCAGAGTCTTTGTTAAATTGGTAACGAATCATCGTCAGAGTCAGGTTTGTAAAAATAAAAGAAATACTTGAACATAACCAAACATCATTGGTACCAAAGAAATATAAGATACAAAAATCAACGACAAATGAAAAGATCCAAAGTCCAAGATAGATAAAAAAGTTAATCATAAATTTTTAATCTCTCTTTTTCTTGATATCTTCGATGAATTTTTTTACAGAGTTCACGTTATCCATGTCCTTGTAATAACGATCCATCATTACATCTTGACTCTCATTTTCAGATTCAAGAATACTTTTGAGTCCCTGACTCATAGACTGTCTTAATTTATCAAGTACCACTTCCGAACGAAGTTTATGACCTTCTTTTGACATCTCTCGTAAATTCGGATTCTCAAGATATGTCTTCTCAATGTGTTCTTTAAGAATGTCCTCTAAACACCAGATATCAACATCATCGAGTTGAACTTTGAATCTATACGAAGTCATAAATTAGTAATGAAATATAAGGTGAGAGGAAAGTGAAGAAGAAATTAGTGATATTTGAAATGGAGAATAGAAATCATTAAAACTTTGAATTCTCAACCTTCTCACATGAACCATTAAAATAGGTAAATGTAGAACTTTCAACTTTTTTTGAATTCGGATTTTCAAACGGAATTTGTTTCATGGTACTAACCGCACCAGACAATCTACTAAACACTACCTCACCATAACTATCGGAGTTACATTGAATTGATTCAGTGTCGAATTTACAGTTACCTTTATTTAACACTACATTTACAGGATTGATAGTAGGAACATCCTTCTGAGGAGATTCATCACCTACAATCTGAAACACAACAGTTTTATGAATAATGTACCTTTCATTGTGAGGACGACCAACTACATAATCCATGACTTCAACCATCTCCTCACCTTTACAAGAAAGTTGAATCTTCTTATCGTCTTGTAATTTGGTACAAGAAGTAATCAATAAAATTACTACTAGTAGATATAGTTTCACAAGTCATTCCTTTTAATCATTTTTAATTCTTCTATTCCTCAACTCAATCTCCACTGATTCCTCAAATTCTTTCTGACGTTTCTCTTGTTCTTTGATATTTTGAATCACTTCTTTACCTGTGATGACTTGTTTGGATGTTAGAAGGTCTTCTAGGGTCTTTTTATATTTAATTTTATTTTCCACAAAACAATAACCTATAATTTTGAGGTATACCTTTTAACCAATCAGACTTAAATTTTGACTGATCAATCATTACACCTTGCCCCATATGACCGGTGTAATACTGAACCTTTAGTAACTGAAAACGATCCTTACCACAGTCATATTCCCACTCGGATTGAGTTGACAAATATGATTCCTCCGAAGGTCCATCTTCCCCACACCCACCTCTACATATTCTCACAATTTGAGGATGTTTTAAGTCTGATAACTCGGTGACAATACTTTCCCCAAATAATGTTTTATAACTATTTTTCTTAAAGTAGTAGTTAATTGAATTTGAGGATTCACTCAACACCTCCCAATATGAAAAAGAAGGGGTCGAGAACATCATCAATGTAACTAGAATTAAATAATTTCTCACTTTTTTAAGGTTCAGAAATGGTTTTTGAATTTTGTGTATTGGTTATAAGTGGAAAGATGTTTTAACAATAAATCATTAGGGTTCGGAAATCAGTTGTATTAGAACTTATTTTTTGTAACCAAACAATCAGGGATACGATCAATATTGGATGTTTTTTTATCAATGACAATGAGTTTTCCTGTTGAATGATTTATGGTCGAAAAGTAAATTTCTCTGTCAAATACTTCTTCATAAGTTATTGTGGAATTGTTAGTTACCGATAGAGTTGGTTTTTTCTTTTTTTAACCCTTACTCCTTAAGTCTAGAACAACTCCAAATGACGATATCCTTTGGATAAAAAACTACCAATGAACCATTTATTGGATCAAATTGAATGTGTGTATATTCATTGACTTTCTCACAGTTCTCACCCTTTTTACCAAAAGTAAAAGCATTTCCACTTTTTCCACATGTCATAGGATAATTTTCTACACCAAACAATAATTCGTACTCCTCAATACCAAATAAAGACTTTATTTGTGAGATGTAATCAAGAGGACGAAGACTGAGGGATCTTTGAAAATCTGGTGAGTAGTGAGGATTAGAAGTAGAACATAGATATTCTTTTGGTTTATTGGAACAACCAATCAAGAAAAGTAATGGAATAAACAGTAAGAGTTTTTTCATCATTTTATTTTTCATTTATTCAGTATTTTATAAATCATCACTCAAATACGTTATCAACAATTCCATCCTTCAATAGTTCCGATGAACCTACATGAAGTATGTTGTTACAGTTTGTCATATCTTCATAACTAATCCATTTTTTTGAAGATTTATCATTTAACATCATCTTGACATAGTTATTTCCAAGTTTAATAATTTCTCTATCATCTAAGTCAATTGCTGTTTTCTTTGTGATACACCCTCCATCAATAGACGTTTGATGAAATCCCATCGTTCTGTATTTTTGTATATTTCTTTTAATACCACCAACAAATATGTAACCACATGCGGAGTCACAGTTGTCGGTTATAAATGTTTCAATATTTTTTTCTCGTACTGTCCTGCCTATTTCAACACCATAAAATAACTGTCCACCATATGAATTTAGATACAGAGATATTTTTTGACATTTTTTCTTTTCAAAGAGAGATAAAACATCATTGAACTTATTTTCTAAGTCCTCATCAATTTGACCAGACACTTTTATTACACAGTTGTTTAGATTTGAGAAATGATACGTAATCAGTCCATTGTCATATCTTTGTGTAGCAATTTGTTCATTTGTAAATAGTATAAAAATAAGTACTGAACAAATACATAGAAATGTGAGTATTAAGTATTTCAAAAGAGAAATTAGAAATTGAATTTAAGAATCAAAGAGAAATTATTTATTTTTTTCATTAAATCGTTGTTTTTTGAATCAGTTACACAAATAACTAATCATATTTTTTAATGGTTTATATTTAACCTCATTGAAATTTCTCTTTAAGTTAATTGAGTTAATAAATTTTACTCTGTGCACGGTGCTAATATTAAGGTCAATCTTTCTCTCGTTACACTTTACATATCCTACGATTACAGAATTATCGTAACCATTTTTTGAATAAAAAGATTTATCTGTTGTGTATGTAAATGCACTGACTAAATGTTGATTATTTGGTAACTTATTTAAAGAAAGAGTGCTTATAAAGAAATACTCTCCACTATCTTCACCAAGGAATTGATATCCTTTTGGATCATCTAAAACTTTAAATTTATTAAACGCATTTGTATCTTCGGGATCAATTTTAGTTTGATTGTTTCCTCGATTCCTCTCTTTTTTTAGATTCCTCATGTCCTGTTCGAATTGTCGTTGGTTGTCTCTCATCATCTGGTCCCACTCCATGTCGTCTAGACGAGTTTGAATGTCATCTAATTTTGATGAAAAGGTTTGATTGGAAAGAATTGTTAGAAAAAGAACAATGATTATTTTTTTCATTTTTTTATTATTCCCTCTTATTAAAAATCATTCCCAACCATTTATTTGTATCTTTTTGTTCATCATGTATGAACTGTAAGTACCTGATTACAACAACCAAAAGAACGATGACAACTATCTCAAACCACATATAAAGTACCTACTTTTTGTTAAAGATAAGTTCTATGATAGTCTGATAATTATGAAACTTACCACCATTTCATTACTACTTGGATTACTGGTTTCTACCAGTGTTTTTTGTCAATCTAATGTCGTCAAAAAGTCAAATTCGGGTATTTGTCATATACCGGGAAGTCATTATTACAACCAAACAAAACACTTCGTTCCTTTTAAGACACTAGATGATTGTTTGAGGTCTGGTGGAAGACTACCGAGGAGGTAAGGATGAATCCTAATCAAACTAAACTGTTAAAAAAGATGGTTGTAATGACACAGTTTATATACGATTCATTCATTACTTCATACGAGAATTATTTACAGACAATTTCTTTGAAAAACTCAAATGTTATTGATACTGTAAATTTATATTCACTATCAATTTTTCTTCTCTATACTGCTTTTCATTCTTTTTCAAACAGTGCAAATAAAAAAGAGATACTTGATTATTTTACAATTGGATCTTTGGTAAAAAAATACAATTTAGATATGAATGATGAATCTGACAATCATCAACTAATTGAAATTACTAAGACACATAGTGTTTTCATTCAACCATTAAGTAAATACTTCATGGAGTTTATTAACCGTAATGAAAATTCTAATCCTTTTACAGACTATATTTCTCAATCAATATTCAAAACTGATGACACCATTACAAAGATATTTCTTGACAGAGTTATTTCTGTAAATCTTGATACTTTAAAAGACTATGTATCCTCAGATTTAAATACAATTACATAATTTTTATATCAAAATGTTCAACAATCTTTTCAAATCAAAAAAGTCTGATGATGAAATAGTAATGAGTCTAGTCGTTCTAACTTATAAGGTTTACGTTTCATTAAAGTCTTTATATCAAGATTATCTTGAAAAATCTAACTTAAGTGAAAGGTGGAGGAACACAAAGATCACTGGTCTCAACTCTTTAACGATGTTTTTAATTAGTTCTCAATTCCTTTTGTATTCAAACAGAAAAAATAAAACAAAATTAGTGGATGACTACACTCTTTCAATGAGAAAAAAATTTGAGAGAGATGAACCTGGATTTAACGACCAACATTGGAATTTTTTCATACAAAATTATCAAACATATTTTCAAGAACTTGGAAAAAGATTTACCACCTTACTAGAAAATAAAAGTAATGATGTGAGTGAATTTACAAATTATCTTTCTCATGAAATATTTGGTAATGATGATGTTATGACTAAAATTGCTCTTGAAAGATTCGTAGTCTTCAATCTAGTTCAGATTAAGGAACATATTGAAAACGACTTGAATTAAAGTACCGAGTAAACAGTTCCTATCCCTATCTGTAACTGTTTAGAGATTTGTTTTATTCCCATCCCTTTCTCTCTTAACAACTTGACCGCACTTTTCATTCCTTCATTCATTTTTGTTGGTCGTCCAAGTTTCTTTCCTTGACTAACTGCTCGGTCTAATCCACTTTTTACTCTTTCAGAAATTAAACTTCTTTCCATTTCTGAGATACATCCAAAGATTCCGAAAATCATTCTTCCTGAAGATGTAGATGTATCAATACTTTGTTGATTGAAATACAAATCAATCTTGAGTTCATTGAGTTCGTTCATGACTTCGACTAAATGACTGACTGAACGACCCAATCTATCCACAGACCACACTAAAACCATCTCAAACTTCCTCTGAACCCCATCTTTCAACATCTGATCCAGACCAGGACGATCCTGACGTCCCTTAGAACCCGATATACCGTTATCTGAGTAGATTTGAGTGATTTGGTACCCACAACGTTCTGAATACTCTCTAAGAACCTGTATTTGGTTCTCTACGGTCTGTTTGGTGGTTGACACTCGAACATAGATACAAACTCGTTTAGACATGATTTAAACCCTTTCTGAACCTGTTTTTGGAGGTTTGGAGGGTACGAGGTACTGGGGAAAAATCAACCAGTTCTTAGTGTGAACAGAAAGAAAAAACCCGTAGACCTTGAATCTACGGGTTTCTTTGAGGATCTAGGAAAAAGTATCTAACTCACTACTTAGATACTTTTAATCTGAAATAGACTCCAGACCCTTATGTTTGGTGGCGAATCAGGGATTTGAACCCCGGACCTGCGGATTATGATTCCGTCGCTCTAACCAGCTGAGCTAATTCGCCGAACTCATGATTATAAGATGAA
>JGI26470J50227_1000893_pt1 | contig 11255 bp, 12 predicted proteins | sample FreactTroBogLake_FD_50227 | JGI IMG/M metagenome (IMG submission 50227) | reverse complement strand
TGTAGCTCTGTATTTATTACATTTTAGGGAGAACGTATGTCACAAGCTAGAGTTTTAAATTCACAAGAGCTACGCAGAGTTTTAGATCACGTTGCTACACGCAGGCACAGCGCACGAAATAGGTGTTGCCTACTTTTAACGCACTATGCGGGTATGCGAGTAGGTGAAGTTGCTGCCCTACGTATAAATGACGTTTTAAACAGCGACAACACTATCAAAGCAGAAGTACGCCTAATGCCTGATCAAACCAAGGGCAAGCATGCTCGTACCGTTTATCTAAATGAACGTATGCGTAAAGAGCTTAGCCAATATTTGCGTGTACTTCGCATTAAAGATGCTAGCAAGCCGCTTTTTTATACTCAAAAACAGGCAGGGTTCTCAGCTAACTCACTAGCGCAGTACTTCTTTTATTTGTATCGCAATGTGGGCTTAGATGGTGCCAGTAGCCACAGCGGGCGTAGATCATTTCTAACAGGACTTGCCAATAAAGGCACTGCCATACATATCTTGAAGAGCCTTGCTGGGCATAGAAATATCAGCACAACTGCTAGTTATCTGTATAGCAATCCAAGTCAACTCAAGGCAGCAGTAGAGCTTGTATAAAAAATATAAGGGTTAATTTAGTGCAAAAATAAAATTATTAGGCCCTTTTTTTTCTGGTCTTTTGGGTAATCTTTCAATTTCTTCTTTAAGATTTTGAAAATTGAATTGTGTTTTAATACTTTTGAAGTCAACGTCCTTGTTATCACGTAATGGAAATTTACCCATTGCGGCATTTTCAGAAATTAAAAAAGCGTTTCTAAAATATCTTCCAACTATGGCATTAACAATCATCTTTTCTTGAGTAACATCAAGCCTATCTTTATTTTTACCGACTAAAGATTTTTTATTCTCATACTCGACAATTTTATATACATGATTCATAGATATCTTCAACTTTTTAGCAAGCTGCCATGTTGTGTATTCTGGATGATGTGTTTTACATACAACCAAATCGCGTAAAATACGATAGTTTCTCCAGCGTAACTTACTTTTTTGAATATTTAATGCGTCCTTATTTTTCATGCTATTCGAAAGCTTTTCTTTAATCACATAATCTGATTCACTTGTTGCATTCATTTCCCAGTAATATTTCCTCACTTCATTAAAATTGTTGTTAAATGAAAAGGCTGTAATAAAACATGGCTCTTTATTTTTTGCCAGCCATTCGTTTTCTATAAATCTTTCAACCGCCTCAACTGCTACTTTCTTTTGTTGATCAATATCATCCATATCCAAATAGCAGATAGTTTTCGGTAAGTAGGACAATTTCAAAGTATTCATGATTTTGTGCTGAAATTCCCACCGACTAAAAGAACATCCCCAAACGTCACCCATTTCTTTATAGTTTTCAATTACCAGATCTAAATAAGGCGGTACTAATTCTTTTTCAAATTTTGTCAGCTTTTTCTTAGTGAGGATTTTTTTAGCCAAGCCATAGCTTGGACTAATTCTAAGAAAGTCAAACCAGACTCTAAGTTTTGCTTGCTCCAAAAAGGCGAAAAACTTATATCCAGTTTCAGCATCAGAGCCAGCTAACTTCCGGCGAAATTTGCGACTAGATTTCTTTGATAAATCTTCCATAAAATATATAACAGTTAAGTTTAAGAATTAAATTGTAAATTGTTATATTAGTATATTACTTAGAAAATCCTTCAAATCAGCCCAGCACTTGAATTTAGGCAATTTCGCCACAACCCGCTAAGCTGATTTTTAGAAGGAGTTTCAAAATGACTGAAAACGTCAAAGAAGTAGTCGTAGTTAAAGCAACGGTAGCCCCAACCTTAGACTCAATCATCAAACGTGTAGATGATCTCGTCAAAGAGCGGGAGAAATTTGAGGCCATTACATTAGCCCGAAGCAATCAGGAGCTTTATGGAATCCTTGGAAAAGTGCAGTCCCTATTCCTCGATGCCAGTAAAGATGCCAAGTGCCTCAAAGAAAGCCTTGAACACCTAAAGTCTATTCTTCGAAGTCGTGGAATAAAAGTTCAGGTTAATTCGCCGGCTATTACCGTATTTGTGCGCTATGTTTTTAATAGTGATCGTAAGCGTGCTTATAACTACACCCGAACTTTAATGGCCGCAATTAAGGCTAATGTATTGCCGGAAAATTTAGCCGACTTCATTGAAGGTAAGGGCGGTGTAGAGGAGTGTAAGAAAGACTATTCCAAGTCAATTGAAACACTTGCTAAGGAGCAAGCACTTGCCAGTGCAGTAGATGTGATCAAAGTCGAGTTAGAGACTATGGATCCCGAAGAGATTGTATCTATTGGGGATACTAGCGTCCATTTAAGCGACGATTGTGACTACGCCTTTGTTATTGCCCGTCCGGGTCCAGATAACACTTTAGAACTGCTACGCACTATTCCAACCACAACCAAAGCCATGGAAAGCTCCGCAATCAAAGAACTTGCAAAGGCTTTACTTGAAGATGAGAAAAGAGCTCAAGAAGGTGACAAAGCAGATAAAAAGGATCGGGCCTCTACAGCGGCGCTTTCAACCATGACCATAGGTCAGGTTGAGGCTATCCAAGGTTAAAGAGGTAACTATCATGGTTATGTCAAATACAGGTAAGTTTCTTAATAGTGAAGCTAAGTATTCACCTAAATACATTGGTGACATTATTTTTCCTAATGATTATGTGCGTAAAGTTGTCACGGCATACTCAAGCGGAGAGGTTACACGACCATTAATTCTTTGCGGTAGGAATGGCACTGGCAAGTCACTGCTTGCTAAACTCATTCCACAAGCTATTGAAAAAATGGACCAAGTTGTAGTTACTATGATCAAGGCGTATGAGCTTAATAGTGATCATGAAGTTGATCGTTTGCTGACAAAAAACAAGCAGTTTGATATTTTGTTTACAACTAATGGTCAGCGGTATAACTATTACATCATTGATGAGATGAATGGACTTATCAAGGGACGAAATGCATTTCGTGTTGCACTAGATAAGTTTCAAGGCACTGATCTCACCATCATCACAACAAACGAAGTTGCCAAGATTGATAAAGGCATACGAAGTCGTTGTGAAGTATTGGAGGTTCCAGCTTGCAAGCCAGATATTTTCTTTCCACACGCAAAGAAAATCATGGCTGGGGAGGGGGCTTGCATTGATGATACAGCTCTATTGAATGCTCTTGAGGCTACTTATGAGCAAACACCAGATAACCGCTCATACTATAAATTGCTGGATCGGCTATTTCGAGAATACTACTTGATGCACTTAGAGCAAGATTCTAAGTTTTATCAAGTGCCGGTCACGCTCAAGGCCATGGAGGAAATGATATGAATAAGTATGCAATTAATTATTCATTGATGCTGGCTGGGTATATCACTGTAGATGCCAAATCAAAGTCTGAAGCTCTAAGACAATTTGATGATCTCAGCAATATAGATTTGATTGATGGATATGATGAATTTCTTGAGGTAGATATTCACAGTATTGATCGATTAATAAGTACTGAGGATTAGTTGTTGCACTCATTCTTTAGTCTAGCTTAAGCCAACCTATCCGCCGCCATTGTTGCCGTCAACTTGCTGTAGTGCCGATCAATCATGGCGGCACTATTTCCCATCTGCTTTGATAACGTATGAATATCTGTCTTGTTCTCTAGTAACTCTAAGGTGGCGTAGGTATGACGCAGTGAATAGAGAGTACGCATCTGCCCATCGTGACTTAAGCCCAAGCCACTGTCTCGCATCAATCGCTTAAACGCACCATCAATCCGCATAGGCTGATGACCATTGGGAAATACAAAGATCCGCTCAGGGCAACGTATCTCAAACAAGCGATCAAATGGAATGTCATAAACCGCCTTTTGCCTACTGTGTAGTCGCTTGAGAACATCTACTGCCTTATGTTTCGCAATGAGCCAACGCCCACCAGTTTTTCCATCCACCCATATACGCAAGTATTTCTTTTCACCTTGGGTATGCCACTCAATGTTGTTCCAGCACACTCCTAATGCCTCGGTGCCATGGCGCATGCCTGTATATAAAAGCATTTCTACATAGTCACGCAGTAAGGGGCGAGTCTCTTGTTCAATAGCCAATCGGCCTTGTTTTATCCAAGGCTCCATGAACTCCAACAAGCGATCAATCTCTTCACGGGTAAAGGCTGGTCGGGTTTTGCCTTTCTGTCCACGACTGGTCAATTTAGGAATGGCCACCCGTTCACTAATCCAGCCCTTGCTAATAGCTACCAGCTGTAACTTGGTCCAAGCACTGGCAAAGTTATTCAAGGTACTGGCTCTAGGCAACTTGTTCATCTGCCGATTACGCCAAACTTCAAACTCATGCACATCGGTGTAGGTTATTTCCTCTAATCGCTTGTCACCAAAGTAGGGTAGAAAGTATTTTTCAATACAGGTGATGTAGCTACTGTACACACTCTTGCCTATACCAATATCCAAATCCTGCCGCATTGAGTAGAGAGTGGCGTGTGCAATTTCTGCAAACGTGGGCGATTTTTGTGCAAGCCCCAGTCTTTGGCGAAATCTGGTTTCATCGTAAAGGTCGCAAGCCATTCGTACAGCATGTTCAATACTTGCTTGGCGAGTAGTCTGACGATGCCATGAGCCATCTTGCAATCTAAAGCGGCAATGCCACAGAGGGCTTCCGGGTCTGCGGTGGATAACGACTTCACCATCACGAAGATATAGCTCTGTGGGCTCGGCGTATTTGAGCTGACTTAAGGCTGTAGCCTGTGATTCTTGGAGTGGTGAGGAGATTACTTCTAGGTGGCTTTCAGGTACTTTAATTACCTTAGTCACTTTGTGGGTGAGTTGCCGTTGTCATACAGCTATTTTATTTTCAGACTTTTACTTGGACAACCTGAAAAGGAAACGTTCTTTAAAAGGACAGTTTGATAAGCGTCCATTTAATCGACGCTTAAACTGTAGTAGCATTACCTTATGTCTGAAATCTCCGAATTAACTCAACAACTTATTGCTTTTAGAGATGCTCGTGATTGGAAGCAATTTCACAATCCGAAAGATCTTGCTGTTGCACTCTCTATTGAATCAGCAGAACTACTTGAAGCATTTCTTTGGAAATCTTCTGAAGAAGCCTCTAAAGATAAAATTAAAGAGGAATTAGCTGATGTTCTAGCCTATGCCTTCCTGCTTGCCAATGAATGTGGGCTAGATGTTGCTGAAATAGTCTCTGCCAAGATTGAAGCTAATAGTCTCAAATATCCAGTTGATAAAGCTAAAGGTAGCGCAAAGAAATATAACGAGATTTAATTCTTAGCTCTTAGCCTATCTTGAAAATATGCTTGGGTTTCAGGATCAGTACAAAAAACATAGCATCCCTTCATTCCACGAGTCATCAAAGTTCTATAGGTATTTCTAATAATTTCATCGGCCCTCTTATTTGCCAAGCCTGGATTCGTCTTCAATAGTTTCTTAAATCCACTAATTGATTTATCTGTTTTAGCCCTTGCATTGGGATTCGTAATTACTTCTCCATTACGCACGATAAGATCATCACCAATGATCACGCCAACATAATCAACCTCTAAACCTTGACAGGTATGAATACAGCCCACTTCTGATACTGAGTCAGGGGCTTGTATCCATAAAGATCCGTCAGTATCTAAATTCCACTGCATTCCAAAGTCAAAATTTGGAAGACTAATATCGAATGCTGATTTATCAGCCCTACTAATCCAATTCCAACAATAGCCTGCAACAATTCTTGCTTTATTGTTAATCTTATTTTTATTAAAGATCAATTCTTTTAGATCATTTGGATTAGATAAAACTTGAAAGTCATACTCAAGCCCATCTAATGTCTTGTTTGCCGTCTCCCTAATCCCCAAAACATCATCTAGCCAAGCTAGATAACCATCAGAACCATTACATCTAAACTGTGACTCTAATGCCATATGGTGGATTGTGGCATTTTCTAATTTTGCCCACTTTTCAATTTCTTCTTTGCTACCAATATCACTAAATGTAACTTTCTGATCTTCATCAATAAAGAAGATGGCCAACTTACTAGATTTAATAATTTCTTTAACTTGGTTTTCACCAATATTTTTAAACATTCCAGACTTTTCATTCAAGCGATGTGCTTCATCCACAACTAGAACATCAAATGCATTTGGCTCCAATGAATGAAATGATCCTGAGCCAGTAAATAGGTTTGAAATAGCAGACTTCCTCATTGACCCAGTCAACTTTGCTTCATATACAGCTCTTGGTGCCGCATTTTTGGTGATGTATTGAGCAACTAATCTAAGCTGTTGAATAATATTTACTAACAGATTAACTGCCACGACTGACTTTCCTGTTCCAGGTCCGCCCTGAACAATCAGAATATTTTTGTTGGTAGGTGTGGATTCTTTAGCTAATTTAATCGCGGTCTCATAAACTAATTTTTGCTCATCGAGCATGATAAATTCTGGATTTCCAGCAATCATCTTTGCAAGACTGTCCGCTAGGCTCTTAGATGGCTTAATTTTCCCATTCTCGATACGGAACATTAAATTAGACTTGTCACCATGCTTCACAAAACTTTTGATAAATTTCTTTAGCTTTTCCTTTTCATCTTTGCCCTTAAGAAATACTGGTGCTCTCTCAATATAGGGCTGATAAAAGTTATTTTTAATTACATCATCTTCAATATAGTTGTGTAGGTAGGCGCAGGGTGCAAGATGAATATTGTCTGTATAGACAGTTTCATTTAATTGATTTAGTAATTCGCTGTATGACCATGCCTGATAAGAAGGATGGCTTGTCTCAGCCAATCCATGCTGAAACCTTGTTTTTACAATAGCATCTTTATCTGTTAGTTCAGCTGACTCCCATTGCTTCAATTCTATAATTACAACTTGATCATTTTTTGCTTGATCTTGTCCAGTTAATATGAAGTCAATTCTTTTGGATGTTTGCGGGATTGAATACTCAATACTTACACCGGCATCATTTGGAATTTCTGCATCATCCATAACTGCACCCATAAATCGCATAGACTCTTGCCAAGATCTCAATTCATTTTTAGCAACCCTATGTCCTGTCTTGAGCTTATAAGTTGCCTCAATGATCTCGTGTATTTCATTTGAGATTAAATCTTTTATGAATCGTTCTTTATTGGATTGGTAGATGATCATTTTTATCTGCGACTATATTTGTCCTTTTAAAGGACATTATTTTTTATCCTCGTAATGTCCTTTATGAGGGATTACGTGCCGCACACCACCCTTAGGGCTTTCAACATCACCTTTTCGTCTTGGAATCAAATGTACATGGCAATGCCATACAGACTGTCCTGCTGTCTCGCCGCAGTTCATTCCAATGTTGTAACCATCAATAGTCTTATCAATTCCATCAAGATAGGCCTTCTGTGAATGAATTAGCTGATTAATAGCATTGATCTCAGCTTGAGTAAGGCCAAAATAATCCAAGACATGTCGCTTGGGTATGAATAGTGAATGATGCTCTGTTACGGCAAACCCATCGCGAATCGCATATGCCAAGTTGTTCTCTTCTACGATTCGCCCTCTATCTGAGTCTTGCAATTTACAAAATAAGCAATCTTCCTCACGATGGGCATATAGCTTCTCAAGCTCATTAAAGTTGGTTTTATCTCTATTACCTTTATTTGTATTGCACTCCCAACAGAGGGCCTGATAGTTTGAAATATCATTCTTCCCACCTAGGCTTCTAGGGACAATATGATCTACGTCAATCGGCTTGTCATCAACTGATACGCCACATGACTCACACCTTCTTCTAGCTCTGAGTAGGACCTGATAACGTACGGAGCCGCTTATAGCTTCTCTATCTGTAGCCCTATGCTCCCAGATCTTGTCGCCCCTTTTATTTTCATACTGAATCAGCTTATCGCGACAAAGATTGATTAGCTCCTCTGTCTGCTCTTTAGTAAGTTCATCAAAGCCAATTAGAGAATGATTATTTTTATCTTTAGCAGTAATACCATTCTTGTTTAGAACCTTGCCAACCATGTTTTTGACTTTATCAATATAGTAGTCAAGCTGTGTTGGATCTCTATTAAGAATTACATTTGCGATCTGCTCTTCTGTAGCTATTCCATTGTTTTTCAAAAGTTCTATCAGCATCACGGGCTGATAGACATGAGACATGCTCATGTCTTCGGTTATATATTTTTTTATTTCTTCAAACTTCATGCTAATTTACGGCCACATCTTTGAATGGCGCCAAACAGGCAAGCATTTGATCATTAATTTCCTGTGGGCTTGAATCGAGATTAATAGTTTTAATTGATACCTTATGACCATGCATGCTATATGTAGACGATATTTTCTTGCCATTTTCTGGGTAAAGAATTAATCCCGAAATGGCCTTGTTATTTTTTATTTCAATATTTTTCAAATATGCAAATAATTGAAAGAGATGATTTGAAATAAAAGTCTCTTTCAAATCTTTACCGTCAATTTTTCTTACTTGTAGGGCAGACTCATAAAACTTACATTCAATAACTAACTTTGATAAATCGTTGAAGAGACTTACATCTGTCTTCATAATTGGCAAGAAGTCATCTAAACCCTCCTCGAAATATGTATTTTGCCAATTTAATGAATCTCTCTTAATGCCTGTGTAGCTTGTTTGGTTCAAATGCTTTTCATAGTACTTAAAAACAAACTTCTCGAAAATAGCGTAGAGCTTTTCTTCTGAAATATTTACAAACTGATATTTGCCAGATTCCTGACTTGGCAATAGTTGGTCGTAAATTAATTTTGATACCGCTACTGGAAGTCTGTAGTTGCTAATATTTGCATGAAATCTCACCTTAGAAAACACATTTTGACTAAGTCTTATTGGCTCTATAGCCTGCAAACGATGAGTAAGATCTAACACTTCTTCTCTTAAGTGTCTATCAAGCCCCTCTGCCTTAGAAAGGTTTTGAAGTGTAGTTTTAATAATTTGATTATGAATAACAGAGTGGCTTAGTTCTTCAAAATTACATGTTAGTTTTGAATTAGCAAATCCATTTCTTTTAATAGTTTTAGCTATATCTATACGCCCGCGTACGCCAAAGATTTCTTCCGAAACATCCTTATAGCCCCTATCTAATCCACGTCTAATTAACCTATCGGCGGAGATTGTTAAGATTTTAGTTAGCAGATTTAAGGCATCGGTTGATTGGTCTGCATCTATAGAGGACCACTCAAGTTCCCAATTTACGTCCCAAACGTAAGATAAGAGGTAAAAGAGGTTTTTTACTGGGATCTTCACTGAATTAGTTGGTTAACCAAAGCATCAACTTTATCTTGATCGTCAAACCAATATTCTTGAATCAATGGTTTTATTTCTGTCTCTATTACATTTGAATACCACTCACTTTCATTTTGAATGGTTTCATTTGGACAAAAATAGCTATGTCCAATTTCAAACCCTGGCCCTAAATCCCTTCTTTCATTAGCGATTATTTGATTTAAATTACCAATTCTTTCTCTTATTTTCCCCACTAAACCATCAGAGCCGCCTGCCGCAATAATTACATCGCTAAATTTTTCAGAAATAAATTCTGGTTTCAAATTAAAAAAAGCAAATCGTCTTCTTAAGGCGTAATCTACTAATGCCAAAGACCTGTCGGCAGTATTCATTAATCCGATGATGTAAACGTTTTCTGGTACTGAAAACCGATCTTGAGTATTTTCGGAATATGTTAGGGTGATTGCATTACCATCACCACGCTTGTCGCTTTCAATAAGCATGAGTAGCTCACCAAAAATTTTGGATAAATTTCCCCTATTAATTTCATCAATGATAAAAACGTACGGTCTACTTTGATCTTCTCTAGCTTTGTTGCAAAACTCATAGAAAATACCATTCCTCAAGCTAAAACCAGCTGTTGAATTTGGTCGCCATCCTTGCACAAAGTCTTCATAAGAATAAGATTGATGGAATTGTATGAACTCCAATCTTGATTGGTCTCTTTCGCCCATCAATAAATTTGCTAATCTTCTTGAAACAAAAGTTTTACCTACTCCGGGTGGCCCCTGTAAGATAATATTTTTCTTACGACTCGCAGTTTCAATAAAGTTTTTTAGGTCTTCTTGACTTAAAAATAAATCTTCTAATGCGTCATCATAAGAATAAGTAACCTCAACAATATTTGCCGCTTGTAACTGGGGCTCTCGATTAAGATAGGTCTCAAGGCATTGAAGCAAAACATCAATATCTTGAGTCAATAACTCATCATTAGGTATTCTGTCAGCAGGGTAGTGCTTAGCAAAAATAGTAGATGCGTCGTAAAGTTGTGATCTTGAATTACCTCTTTCATAACTTAAGCTGGCATCCGCTTCAAATTGTGTCCCCCGCAAATTTGGAAATAATGCTCTTACAGATTCTGCCCTTTGTTGAAGAACTTCATTAGTTCTGCGTCCAAACTCTTGCTTGACCTCATGAACCCCTTGTCCCAATTTCAAATCAAGAGCTTCCCCATTAGCTCTGAAAATGAATACTACATAAGTTCCTCTTTGGGTTGAAGTTGTATTTCTTCTATCTAGAATTGCCAGGAATGGTGTTATCGACCAATTGCCTTGCCCAATAGAAAAATGGACCATTAAATTAGGGTTATTTCTAATTATTTCAAGATTTTCTACCTGCTCTTTAAGCTCTCTAAAAGCCTTACGCATCTCATGCTCACCCGCAAACTGAGTGCTTGTTCTAGCCGCTGGATAATCTCTTAGAATTTTTTGTATTAGTTCTTGCATTTGTCACCTGCCTATTTATTTTTATAACTTATGTATATTTTGACAGTTTTTAATGGAAATTTAACTTTTAGCGATGTAAGCGTCGATTTAAGCGACGCTTACCACCAGTTAAGTAAATGTCCTTTTAAAGGACGCTTCATGCGTGGGGCACCCCGAACAAGACCGCTTGAATAGCAGAAACGGTCAGACAGGATTTGGCATCCTTAATCTAGATTTGGAGCTCTCAGAAACAAAGCCACGCTAGGCTAAGGTAGTGACACCATCTGCTACTTTGGTGCCACTGTGGAATCTTGGTGGCCCGGGGCGGAATCGACCAGGGCCGAGGATGCCTGACTCTATTTCTTTATTAAAAAATGTGGAATGTAACCGTCTACTGGAGTGGCTAAATCTTTTCTAGGAGCCAGCGATGGGTCTTGGCTAAGAGCCATTATGTCAACATTTAATGCTTGTGCATAAACGCTGGAATAGTCCATGATTTTTTCTAAGTTACTCTCAAAAGCAAAAAG
>JGI26470J50227_1000892_pt1 | contig 11262 bp, 12 predicted proteins | sample FreactTroBogLake_FD_50227 | JGI IMG/M metagenome (IMG submission 50227) | reverse complement strand
TCCGCCGGTCCAGCGACCGGAGAGGACCTGCGCCTCGTCACCGTGGCGGGCTCGCCTTCGTTTCGCATGGCCACCATCCCGCTGGTCCACAGCAAGAAGGTCGTCGGCAACATCCGTCTGGCCTGCCTCACCGTCACGTTGGACGACGGTTGGAACAGTTTCCTGTTCAGCCTGGTTTCCGTTTTGGGCCTCATCTTCCTGTCGTTCGGACTCCTGGGAACCGTCTTGATCCATTGGTCCTTGAGACCGATCCGGCAGATGAGCGTTTCGGCCCAAGACATCTCCGATTCCCACCTCGACCTCCGGCTCGCCGTTCCCCCGGGCCAGGACGAGGTGGCCCAAATGGCCGAGACCCTGAACACGCTTCTGGCGAAACTGGAGCGCGATTTCCAGTTCGAGGAAGCCCTGGTCGGTCAGCTCAGCCATGAATTGAGGACCCCCCTGACCATCTTGCGGGCCAGAAACGAAGTCGCGTTGGAGAAGAAATCTGACAAGTTGTCGGTCACGGGAGTGCTCGAGGACAACCTTGCCGACATCGACAACATCGTCTCTCTCCTCAACACCCTCCTGAATTTGGCGAGGTTGGACGGCAGAATGGACCTTGTGAACCGCCAACCCTGTGATTTGGCGCTGGTCCTCCAGGACCTCATCGAGGAATTGGAACCGCTTTGGGAAGAAAAGGACCTCAGTTTTCATCTGGCGCTTCCGAATCGATCCTCTTCGTGGGCGCAATGCCCTCCCTTGGAATCGATGGGCGATCCCGCGCTCCTGCGCCAGGGCTTCCTCAACATCCTGACGAACGCCTTCAAGTACACCCCCAAAGGGAGCCGGATCCATCTGACCGTCGAAGAAGCGGTCACCGGAAGCGCTCCCCAGTGGCGCCTCACGTTCCGCAACCCCGGCCCTTCCATCCCGGAGGAGTCTTTGGATCTGGTCTTCAAACGGTTCTACCGGGTCGAGATCCAGGACCCGGACCGGTACGAGAAGACTTCGGGGCTGGGCCAGAAAGGGTTCGGGCTGGGTCTGAGCATCACCAAGACCATGGTCGAACTCCACAACGGCCAGATCCGAGCCTACAACCCCCCCAGCGGTGGCGCCGCCTTCGAAATCCTGATCCCCCGAATCGTAAGCCCTGCAAAAAGAAAGAAACAAAGGAGTCCCCTGTGAAAAAGATCGCTTATCTCTCCGTCATTCTCGTTTTGATCCTCGCCAGCTGCCAAACGCCGGCGAAGGCCCCCGCGGCGGCCCCGGTTGCCAAGGCGCCTGTGGCTACCCCGGCGCCGGAACAAACCCCACCCAAGGTGGTCAACGACGTCAGTTCCATCACGGCGGGCGACACGGGGTTTTCCCCCCTCGCCCAGGCCCCACACAACTACCTGTCGTTCAGCCTGCATTTCGCCCATTCCGATCTGGTCAAGACTTGGACAGTGGATTTTGCCGACGCGTCGGGTACCATCGTCCACAGTGTGAAGGGTGAAGCCCCCCAGCTCCCTCCTACGCTGCCCTGGGACGGCAACGGGGAAGACGGCAAGCAGGCGCCCGAAGGCAACTACAAGGCCAGACTTTCGGTGGATTACGGAACCGATGGCGGCGTGGTGACCGCCGAAACCGCGCCGTTCCTCCTCGACATCACCCCCCCTTCGGGAACCATCGCCGCCGACCCCCAACCCTGGGAGCCGGGCGACCCCGACCTCATGGTCAATCCTCCCCAGGTCACGATCTCGGTGAACGTCGTTCCCGGCATCGCCTCGGTCAGTTCCTGGCGGCTGTTCGTCGTCCATCCCAACGGTTCCCGGTTCATGGACTTCATCAGCGAAGACCACAAAGACAACAAGATCGTCTGGACCGGTCGGGCTCTGAACAACGCCTCGCTCGAGCGGGGAATTTCCTACGACCTTACCGCCCAGGTCTTCGACCAATACGGGAACGTCGGGAACCTGAAAGGCGTGCTGGAAGTGGCCAAGGCCGTGCCCGTCCCGGCGGCCCAGGCGACGGCTCAGGCCCAGTCGGCTCCGGTGACCGTCACGATCGATGGAAAACTGATCGCCTCGACCCAGATCTTCTTCCCCGCGTATTCGGCCGACCTCTCCAAAGTGGGTCCCGCCAAGAAGGCCCCCAATGAAGCGGCCCTGGACTCGCTGGCCGCGGCGCTCAAGCCCGCCACCGGAGCCAAAATCAAGGTCATCGGTCACGCGAACAAGGTTTTCTGGCAAGACGAGGCCAAGGGAGCCCGGGAGCAGGAAATGACGCTGATTCCGCTGTCCAAGGCCCGGGCCGAAGCCGTCCGCGACGCCTTGGTTCAGCGGGGATTGGACGCCTCCTTGTTCGAGCTGACGGGAGTCGGCGCCGATGGACCCTTGGCTCCGTTCGGCGACTTGGTCAACAACTGGAAGAACCGCCGCGTTGAGTTCGTCCTCGGGACGGAAAGCGCCCAGTGAAAGTTCTGACCATCCTGGTGCTGTTGGTGTTGCCCTGGGGGGTCTCAGCGCAACAGACCACCCGGGAGTACAAAGAACTGGCGGGCACGGTGGTTCTGAATGAGAGGATCCTTCCCGTCCTGAAGGCAGGCGGGGAGGAATACCTGCTCTTGGTTCAACCCCAGGAACCGGGTGCCCAGGCGCTCAAGAACGGAACGGCGGTCATTGTCAAAGGGATGGTCAATTCCATCGTGGAGGCGGGGCAGCCCGCTAGGCTATTGCTCCGCCCCTACGAGGTGATCGTCCGGGGACAAACGATTCCGTTCCGGATGCTGGACGACGGAGCGATGGCGCCGTGGGATTGAGCCTGGATAAATGGGTTCCCTGGATCCTCCTGGGAACCTTGACCGGCATCCTCATCTGGGCTCTGGGGCTGGGCCGCGGCTTTGAGCGAGGGTTGGACCAGGGCGTCCAGGCCCTGGAGACAGGCCAGGTTCAACTGGTTTCCACCAAGGGCGGGTTTGAGCAGTACTTCTTCCTCATTTCCCTCGTGAAGGGGATACCAGGAGTCCAAGCGGTTTCCCCCCGGATGGAGTTCCCGGCCACCGTCACCAACGGTCAAGGTAAGTCGAAGACCGTGACCGTCCGGGCCTTCAACTTCGTGGAAGAAGACCAAGTGACGGAGTTTCAAAAGCGGGTGACCCACGGGGTTTCAGGCCCCATTTCGGGCCTGTTGATTCCCCAGGATTGGGAAGAGCAGTCCTTCGCTTTCCCCAGCGAGGACGCGACCCTGACCCCCAAGGCCGGGGGGACGAGCGAGTCGGTTCCGGTCACGGGGACCCTGGAACGCGTCATCGGCCTTCAGGGTCAACAGTACGCTTTCCTCGACCTCGGAACCGCACGGTCGGTTCTGGGCGATTCCGCGAAGGTGACCACGCTTGTCATTCGTCTTCGCCCCGGCGTTGACCCCAAAATCTGGGTCAAGGAAAACCTCGATTCGTTCCGGAAGGTCGACGCTCAGATCGAATCGTGGGACGAAGTGTCCCAAAATTATCGCGCGAGGGTCCTTTCTCTCGGCCAACCCCTTTTCTTGTTTCGAACTCTGACGGCTTCAGGGGCCTTCCTCGGCCTGCTGATCCTGGGTTGGAAGAGGCGATTCTTGACCAAAGGGTCATCGTCCTGGACGTGGAGTTTTTGGCTGGGGGTCGGGGCTTCGGCCCTAACCTTCCTCGCGCTTTCGTCGCTCTTTCCCCTTTGGGAAGGACTCTTGACGGGGAGCATCCAGGCGATCTACCCCTTTCTCGAAAATTCAAGACTCCCCTGGGGATGGGGATGGGAAGTCGTGGTGCTTCCCCTGTGGTCGATCCTGTTTACCCTCGCCGTGTCGGCGTGGCGTCCCGTCAAGGCCAGCGATTCGCAGTTTCAATCTGATAGCCAACTCCCCTGACCGTTTTGATGGTGCGACCCGCTGTATCGAGTTTTTTCCTGAGGTTGCGGATCATCGCATCGACCAACCGTTCGCCCACCTTCTGCTGTTTTCTTCGAACCTCTGCGATGATCTGTTGACGGGTCAAGACTTCCCCTTGGTGGACGAGCAGGAGGCGCAGGATGGACCACTCGGTCACCGACAAGTCGACCAACCTTCCCTCCACCAAAAGCTCCCGCCGGAGGCTGTCCATCCGAATCGGGGCAACCTCCAGAATTTCTTGTTCCTGGGCGGGGTTCATAGATCCTCGTGCAGGCCCGTCGCGGCGTACAGGGTCCAGGCGCAGATCTGGACGGCGTGGTCACCCATCCGTTCCAAAAATCGACTGAGGGTGATCCATTTCGTCGCCTGTTTGATGTGGTGCTTGTCTTCGAGCATCAGGGACAACAGTTCCTGGATGATTTGTTTGTTCAGCGTGTCCATTTCNCCGTCCCGCCTGGCGGTGGTACGGGCCAAGGACACGTTCCCATGGACCAATGCATCCACGGAATCCTTGAGCATTCGCGTTCCCAAGAGGAGCATTTTCGGGAGCTCGACCCAGGGTCTGACATAGGTTTCTTCGGACAACTCCCTGGCATTTTTGGCGGCGTGAACGGCGTAGTCTCCGATTCGTTCGACGTCACTCACGGCTTTCAGGCACGCCACGATTCGCCTCAGGTCGCCGGCCACCGGTTGTTCCGTGGCAAGAAACAAGACGCACCGGTCGGTGATGGCCAATTCCAGGGCGTTGATTCGAGGGTCGGCGGCGATCACCTCCTTGGCCAAGGATGCATCTTGGTCTTTGAGGGCCTTCAGGGATTTGAGAATGTTTTCTTCGACCAAAACCGCCATTCGCAACAGTTCTTTGTGGATTTGATCCAACTCCCGTCCAAAGTGCTCCCGCATTCCACTCTCCTGGAGCGAGGATAGCGGGTTCCTTTATCATTAGTAAATTGCCTTTTTGGCTAATTATATCGATGCTACATATTCTAACCATCGCCTCACATTTTCCTCACCGAACCCTCACGGTTGCCTGCCTATCCTGGGGTCGATACCCGAAAGGAGGGAATCCAATGAAGAAGACCACACTGTTGGCTTTGGTGCTGGTGGGAGCGGCGGCTTCCGTAAGCGCCCAAGCGTTCCAATTGACGGGGGCCGGGGCGACGTTTCCCCAGCCGCTGTATGTGAAGATGTTCGACGAATACAAGAAGGCGACGAAGAACGAGGTCAACTATCAGGGTGTGGGTTCCGGCGCTGGAGTCAACCAGCTCATCGCCAAGACCGTGGACTTCGGTGCCTCGGACGCACCCATGAACGCCGATCAGATCGCCAAGGCGGGGACGGAAGTCGTCCACATCCCCACCTGCGTCGGCGCCATCGTCATGACCTACAACATCCCCAACTTCAAGAGCGTCATCCGGTTGACCGGTCCCGTGATTGCCGACATCTACCTGGGCAAGATCACCAAGTGGGACGATGAAGCCATCACGAAACTCAACCCGGGGGTCAAGTTCCCGGACATGAACATCGTGGTGGTCCGCCGCGCCGACGCCTCGGGAACCAGCTTCAACTTCACGGGCTACCTGGGCAAGGAAAGCGCCGATTGGGCGACGACCGTCGGCCAGAACACGAACCCCAAGTGGCCCGTCGGCGTCGGCGGCAAGGGTAATCCCGGAGTGGCGGCCTACGTCAAACAGGTTCCCGGTTCGATCGGCTACGTGGAAATCGCTTACGCCATCCAGAACAAAATGCCCGTCGCCCACATCCAGAACAAGGCAGGCAATTGGATCGACCCGAACAAGATCGCGGCGGTGAGCGAGGCGGCGAACATTGAGTTTCCTGCCGACGCCAAGGCGGACCTGATCGACTCCCCCGCCCCCAACGGCTACCCCATTTCGACGACCACCTGGTTGTTGGTCTACAAGGACCAGACCTACACCGGCAAGAAGGACAAGTCGACGGCGGTGATGAAGGCCCTCTGGTGGATGCTCCACGAGGGCCAGAAATACAACGAAGCCCAGGGCTACGCCAAGCTTCCCGCCGGTGCGGTCAAGGTTGCCGAGACCCTGATGAAGTCGGTCACCTACAATGGCGAAGCTCTCCTTCCCTAAGGGAGAAGCCACAACTTTCAGTCCGGCCGGGGCCCTCGTGGCCCCTGCCGGCATGGAACGGTCGGCCCGTAGTCCCGCGTCCCTCGCCGCCGAAGGCGGATTCCGGGGAGCCTTGTTCCTCTCCGTCGGCTTGGTCTTCGCGGTCATCTTCGCCATGTTGGTCAGCTTGGTCCTGTTTTCCCTTCCTTCGATCCAACACTCGGGTTGGTCGATCTTCACAGGAACCGATTGGGACCCGGCCAACGACCATTTCGGGGCGCTTCCCTTCATCGTGGGGACCCTGGTGACCTCGCTCTTGGCCCTGGCGATCTCCTTTCCGTTTTCCCTTTCCATCGCGTTGTTTTTGGGGGAATACAACAACCACGGCTGGCTGGCCACCGTCATGACCACGGCGATCGAGCTCTTGGCTGGAATTCCCTCGATCATCTACGGCGCCTTCGGGCTCTTCGTCATGGTTCCGATGGTCCAGCAGTGGGAGCTCACTATGGCCGCCTCGGGGGTCGTTCCCCTGGGTGTCGGGGTCCTCACCGCATCGATTCTTCTGGCCATCATGATCATCCCCTACTCCGCGAGCCTGGCCCGGGAGGTCATCCGCCTGACGCCTCAGGAACTCAAGGAAGCGGCGTACGCCCTCGGAGGAAGCCGGTTCTCGGTCATCCGGTTCGTGACCCTTCCGTATTCGTTCTCCGGCATCTTCGCCGGCCAGCTCTTGGCCTTCGGTCGTGCCCTGGGCGAGACGATGGCCGTCGCTATGGTCATCGGCAACCAGAACATCCTTCCGGAAAGCCTGTTCTCGGCCGGGAGCACGATCGCCACCGTGATCGCCAACGAGTACCCCGAGGCCTCGGGAATCCACATCGCCGCCCTGACGGAAATCGGCCTGATCTTGTTCTTGATCACCATCGCCTTCGGGTACGTCGGCAGAATCATCATCAACCGCATGGCCATGAGGGGGACAACATGACGCTTCGCGACCGGCTCCAATCCCGACTGGGTCACAACCGGGTTGTCTCATCGGTCTTCACCGTGGCGGTCTTCTCCTTTTCCTTGCTGATGGTAGTCCCACTGGTCCTGATCCTTTCGTTCATCTTCCTCAAGGGATTCGGCCACATCGACCTGAACCTTTTCGTCAGCGACCAGCGGGAGGGCGGCGTGCTCAACGCCATCGTGGGGAGCTTCGAAATGGTCGGCGTCGCCGTCTTGATCGCGGTTCCCGTGTCGGTCCTGACCGGAATTTACCTTTCCGAGGCGCGCAAGAGTCGAATCGCCGAAGGACTGAGGATCACCGTCGACGTCTTCCAGGGGATCCCTTCCATCGTCCTGGGGATCATCGCCTACGTCTGGCTCGTGGTTCCGCTGCGAACATTTTCGGGTCTCTCGGGCGCCGTCGCGCTGGCCATCATGATGATCCCCATCATCATCAAGAGCACCGAGGAAAGTCTGATCCTCGTCCCCAGCCACATCAAGGAAGCCGCTTACGCCCTCGGCGCCCCGTTCCACAGGGTCATCCTGGAAATTGTTCTCCCCGCCGGATTGTCGGGGGTGGTCACGGGGGTTTTGCTGGCCACCGCCCGGGTCTTGGGTGAGACCGCGCCCCTGCTGTTCACCTCCTTCGGCGGCCCCGATCTGACGTGGGACATGACCAGGCCCATGGAGGCGCTCCCACCCTTGATCTTCAAATACGCCCAGTCGCCCCAGGAAGATTGGATCGCTACGGCCTGGGCCGCTTCCTTCGTCCTGGTCGTGGTCGTCCTTCTGCTCAACCTCGTCACCAAGGTGGTCATGCACAGATGGAAACATTGAATCAGGACTCCCCGGTCCTCGAAATCCGGTCGCTGTCGGTCCGTTACGGAGCCAGCCCGGCGCTGAAGAATGTGAACCTAGCGCTGGAGAGAAACAAACTCCATTCGATCATCGGTCCTTCGGGTTGCGGCAAGTCGACCTTCGTCCGGTGCTTCAACCGCATGCACGAACTTCAGGCCGACATCCACGTTTCGGGGGAAATCCTCCTGAACGGCGAGGATCTTCTGGTTCAGGACCCGTTCGCGGTTCGTCTGAAAATGGGGATGGTGTTCCAGCGCCCCAACCCGTTTCCCAGCCTGAGCATCGCCGACAACGTCCTGTCGGGGTTCCTGATCCACGGCATTCGACCGAAACGGAACGAAGCAGCGGCCATCGTCGAGACGGCCCTTCGAAAAGCGGCTCTCTGGGACGAGGTCAAGGACAAGTTGAAGAAGCGGAGCCTCTACCTTTCGGGGGGACAGCAGCAACGGCTTTGCATCGCCCGGGCCTTGGCCGTCGAGCCCGAGGTGCTCTTGCTGGACGAACCGACCTCCGCCCTGGACCCGATCTCGACGGGCGCCATCGAGGAGTTGATGCTGGAATTGAAACAATCGGTCACCATCGTCCTGGTCACCCACAACCTCTCCCAGGCCGGTCGGGTCTCCGACAACGCGGCGTTCTTTTTGCTGGGGGAACTGGTTGAATTTGGGGACGCGGGTGAGTTCTTCATCAACCCCGCCGACCCCAGGACGGAGGCCTACCTGACCGGTAAGTTCGGCTGACCCGCCTCGGAAATCATGAATCCTTTTCCCCGGACCGTCACGATCAGCTTGGGAAGGCCGTCTAGGTCCACCTTCTTCCGCAAATAGTTGATGAACACATCGATGACGTTGGTGTACATGGACGTGTCAGAATCCCAAACCGAGCTGGCGATCATCGCCCGGGTCACGAGCCGATCCTTGTTCCGGACCAAGTACTCCAACAAAGCAAACTCTTTTTTGGAAAGGACTAGATCCTGATTCCCCCTCCGGACGGTTCGGGCGTTGGGGTCGAGAACCAGATCTGCCACCTTCATCGAAGGACGCGGATATCCCTGGACCTTCCGCCGCAAGGCCCTCAACCGGGCCTTCACTTCGGCGAGTTCAAACGGTTTGGCGAGGTAGTCGTCGGCGCCGGCATCCAGCCCCTCCACCTTGTCGGACAAATCGCCCCGGGCGGTCAGCAGCAGGATCGGTTCTTTGATTCCGCTTTCGCGCAACCAGCGGCAGAGGTCAAAGCCGGAAAGCCCCGGCAACACGACGTCGAGGAGATACCCTTCAAAATGGTGTGCCGAAAGCAAACCCATGGCCTGTTCCGCCGAGGAAGCCCCCACGGTCTCGTAGCCGTCACTTTCCAACGAGCCTCTCAACAGCGACAGGATCTTCTCGTCGTCGTCTACGACCAACAGCTTCATAGATTCCCCTCCCCAGGAGGATAGCATGGTCCGATCCCGCTAGGACAAGGCTTTCTCGATTTCGACCAACCAGAATTGGTAGGGATCCCGAGAGGGATTACATTGGGAACATCACCATGGCCGACACCCCGCCCCCCGACCTCAGTCCTCTCCTCTACCGGGCCCATCCACGAAGGCCGCTGAACCTCTCGGTCATCACGCCCGGGAACTTTGACCCCGATTCTCCTGTGGTTCGCCAGATGACCATACCGCACCGGATGAACCACTACTTTCTTCTGTTTGTGAACGAAGGGAGGATCATCTACACCGTCGATCTGCGCGAGTTCACAGCGACGCCGGAAACCGTCCTGTTTGTCCTGCCCCACCAGGTCAGGGTACCTCCGGCCGCCAAGGGCGGTGCCGATTTTTTCAAACTGACCTTCGACGAGGCCGTTCTGGCACGCTTGCCCCGGGCGTTCAACTTCTGGCTCGATCCTTTGTCTTCCCAGGGTGTTCGTTTGTCCGCCGACGCCCGGAAGCGGGTCTGGTCGGTACTGAGACTTCTCGAGGAAACCTGGGCCGAGGGAACCGGTGAGCCCGATTTGATCCTCGCGTACCTGCAGACCCTGATGAGCGAACTTGAGGCTGCCTACTTTTCGGGCGTGGAACACCAGGCCGCGGATCGGGACCTCGACACGTTCGTGCGGTTCAAGACTCTGGTCGAGGAGAGCTTTTCCCGCCAGCCTAGAGTCGCCGACCTCGCCCGGACCCTGGCCCAGAGCGAGACCAGGCTCTACACGATGGTCAAGGCGTTCACCGGGCTCTCCCCCAAGGAATTTCTGACCAAACGGACCATCGTGGAGGCTCAAAGGTTGTTGTTCTACTCCCGGCCGACCGTCAAGGAATTGACCCGACGTCTGGGATTTGGCGATGAAAGTTACTTTTCCCGGCTCTTCAAGAAGGAAGTCGGCTCCTCGGTCTCTGCCTTTGTCGCGGCACTGGCGGAAAAGTCCCCCGTTCCCGAAGATTCGTCCATACTCCCCGAAACCTCCCTCGATTAACTTCTGATCAAGGGAGAACACCATGAAAACAGCGTTCGTCACGGGAGCCGGTCGAAGCATCGGCCGGGAGGTCGCCCGGCAATTGATCGGAGCCGGGTACCTCGTATTGGGGGGAGTGCGGGACAAAGAAAAGAGCAACAGCGACTGGGCTGACTTTCCTCAAGGTCCGGGCCGGATCGAAGCGGTGGTCCTCGACGTCACAGATTCGGCATCCATTGCGGCGGCCGTGGCAGAAGTGAAGGCCAGGGTGCCTGTTCTGGACCTGCTGATCAACAACGCGGGAATCCTTGGTTTCAGGCCTTCCCCCGGCGAGCCCTGGCCCATGGACGGGATTCGGACGGTGTTTGAAACCAACACCTTCGGTGCGGTGGCCGTGACCCAGGCCTTCTTGCCGCTCTTGCGGCCCTCCTCGGAGCCTCGGATCGTGAACGTCACCAGTGGCCTGGGTTCGCTGACCCTCCAAAGCGACCCGAAGTGGGAGTACTACGCTTTCAAGTCTGCCTATTTCGCGTCCAAGGCCGCCCTCAACGCGTTCACGATCTGGCAGGCCTACGAGTTGCGCGATACGGCCTTCAAAGTGAACGCCGTGGACCCGGGGTACACCGCCACCGAGTTCAACAACTTCCGGGGACCCGGCAAGGTAGAGGACGCCGCTGCCGTCATCGTGAAGTACGCGACGCTGGGCGCCAGCGGACCGACGGGAGGGTTCTTCGATAGGAATGGATCGGTTCCCTGGTAGGACGGCAGGTGTTTCTGGGTCCGAATAGGAGGCGGTGGGTTCGAAGCGAAATCATCCTTGTGCCCGCCGGGGCCCTCCAAAGGGAGAATACCAAGACGGCAAAATTGGCGCCCAACTTGGTCTTGTGGCGACCGCGCTCCTAAACCAGGAGCAGTTCTACCTTGATCTTGTGTTCGGCGTCCTCGACGTAGAGGTGTTCCCCATTTTGGAGCCTTTTCTCGAGGAGAAGGTAGATTCGGATGGCTTTTTTGATCA
>JGI26470J50227_1000890_pt1 | contig 11274 bp, 6 predicted proteins | sample FreactTroBogLake_FD_50227 | JGI IMG/M metagenome (IMG submission 50227) | reverse complement strand
CGGGGATGTAACCGTCGTCCACACGTGCAGGTCGCGGGACCTCCACGACGGGCTCAGGGACCACGACCGGGGCCGGGTCACCGATGGGGCGCTCCCGGCGGTCCTCGCCAGGGTCGGTCGATTCAACGTCCGTGCCGAGTTCCACGACCGGGAATCCGGCGTTGGACAGGTTCTCCACCGGGGGGTGGGGAAGCACGACTTGGCCCGTAGCGATTGAAGTGAGTGACCCACAGGCCAGACACTGGTAATTGGCGATGTCGGGCTGAAGCAGGTCGGCCCTGCCACAGTTGGCGCATTTCGCGGCCATGTGACCTCCTTGTTGTTGCAGGGGCGGAGGGCGGGCCTCCGCCCCTGCACTTGAAAACTACAGGTCGATGCTCGGGGTGTCCGTCGCGGCAGCGGCGTTCTGACCGATGGACGACGCGCTCTCCTGACGCCAGACCGAAGCCTGACGGAACAGGCCGAAGCCACCCATCCACTTCCAGCCGAGGGGCTGGAACCGGCGCAGGTAGTCGGTGATGGGACCCATCACCACGACCGGGAGCGGACCGTTGCCGTCCTTGATGGCCCACACCTTGGCGAGGGCCTGACGACCGATGAACAGCGTGCCGTAGACATCGGTGTCCGTGGTGGACGAACCGGCGTCAGCGAACAGCGGAGCCGTCGGAGTCTCGATGAACCGCGCACCAGCGAAAGCACCAATCTCGCCACGGAACACTTCCTCGGGAGCCGAGTAGATGTGCGGGGCGATGAGGGCCTGGTTGCCCGACTCCTGCCACAGGTCGAAGGACACGTCCGGGTGGATGAAGGCGAGGTAGTACCCGCCGAATCCGGGGACGTTGTTGCGCTTCAGGGCCGCGACGTTGTACCGCACGTCGTAGGCACGCATCGTGTCGTTCGGGGTGATCTGGTTGCGAGCGCCAGGGGTCACACCAGTCGCACCGGCGGAGTAGTTCACGTTGGAACCACCCTGGAGCTGAATCTTCGCCAGTTCGTCCAGCGAGCGACCGGCGTTGTAGCCGACCGTGTTCGCCTGAATCTCGTCGATGGAGACGAAGGACTGACCGCGAACAGCCGCCGTGGTGATTGTGCCGTTACCGTACTCGTTCAGGGTCAGGGTGACCTGCGACGCGGTGAGGGCGACCGGCGTGATGTCGGTGGACTCGTTCAGGGACGTGGTCGCAAGGGCCATGTCGTTCTGGATGTTGAACACGACGCTGGAACCGGCCATCGACTGGTTGGTCGGCTTGATGTCAGCCACCTGGTCGAAGTAGAGCTCCGGGCGAAGTGCGAAGTACGCGAGCATGTCATACGCCGTCTGGACGTAGTCAACGCTCGATGTGGTGGTGTAGGCCATTGTGTAAGGGACCTCCTAGCCCCTGTTAGTACGAAGGCAATTCTCCGATGTAACCGTCGCGGTTACGGAATCCCGGCGTGCCTGCTACCTGCCCCACGATTGCCAAGACCTCAGCCTGAGACTTGGCGTTACGTAAGGCAACTGCGAGGTCAACGTCGCCACTGGCGGCAGGTACTCCGCCTCCGGCGCTGAGAATACGGTTCTGAGCAGCGATTTCCTCAGCCGTGGGGCCTTGGGGCTGACTCGGGACCGTTGAGACGATGCCGAACTTCTCCGCGTGGGCCTTGATGGCCTCCGCTTCGAGGGGTCCGTCATAGTCACGAAACACAATCTCGCGGGCCGGGTGGTCGGGGACTCCTGCTTCCTTCACTGCCTGGAACTTCCTCTCAATCGCCATCTGGCTCTTGAGGGCATCCGCTTCCTTCTGGGCCTTTCGTCCCTGTCGGAGCAGCGCCTGGACTTCCGGGGGCAGTTGCTGGTGTTCCGGTTCCAACTGGTCGTCGGTGTCTTGCATTGACATTGGTTCTCCTTTGGTACACGCATCAACCCGGAGAGGTTGAACGGGGCAGCCGAATTGGCCTCATGCGATACACGGTTGTCGGTGCATGGCCCAACACAACCGGAGTGACGGTCACTCTCCAGGTCAACCTGTGACACCGAAGGCGATTGCTACGTCAGGGAGAAGTCAAGCAGACATCAGTGGGCTTGTCAAGCACCCCCGAAGCCGACCCCCTGCACTCCGCTCTGATCTGCCTCTAGTCCACCACCACCAGCCGAACCGGCGGCGCGTGTCTGGGCGGCGCGTTGGACACGCTGGAGGGCCTGGGCGTTGCCCTCGGCGGCTCCGATGAGGTCGGACTGGTTCACCACGCCTGGACCATTTTGGGAAGTCCCGAGTTGGGCTTCCTCGAATCCGGTCTGCGCCATCTGGGCGATGGACCCCGTCCCTCCTCCGACGCTGGAGGTGAAGAAGTTAGCGGCTTGGGTGGCGGAGAGGTTGGTCTGGCCTCCGCTGGTGAGGAAGGCTTGAAGGGCGTGGGCCTGGGACTGGCCGATTTCCCCGAAGCCGGTGAGGCTCCCCTGCGCTCCGACCGTCGCGGCGTTGAACTGTTGCTGGAGAGCGGTGGTGGTGTTCTCGGGATTCAGGTAGTAACTCGCCAACTGCCCCGGAGTCAGGCCCTGGGTGTAGCCGTAGTTCTCCAGTTCCTGTTGGATGGCGGGGGCGGCGTTGATGGCGTTGGTGTATTCCGTGGTGATGCGGGTGTTGAGTTCCGAAATCGACACATCCCCCGCCCATGCGTTTCCGACATCCTCGGGGGTGATGGTTTCGGGGACCAACCCCGCCGTTTCCGCAAACGCCTGGACCTGCGAGCGATACGCCAGGTAGCCGGCGATGCCAGCCCCGGTGTTCGGATCAGTGTTGGTGTAGCCGTTCTTGATGCGTTCGTTGTACCCAGGCATCAACTGGTCGAAGCCTGGAGCCGTGTTGATGTTGGACTGGATGTACGAGACGATGTCCGTTCCGTCCATCCCCTGTCCGGCCAGGGTGTGGACCTGCTGGGTAATCCAGCCCGAGAGTTTCCCGAGTCCGACCGAGTTCGCCCACGCCTCTATGCTGGTGTCGATGGCGGAGTTCCCCGCCTTGGTCGCGGCGGAGGGGAGGTTGTTCTCGTCCACTTCTCCCTCGCGATGGAAGTACGTCTGCATACTCATCAACTACCTCCGAATCCGAAAGCCCTGTTCAGGCCGGTCACTACGTCGTTACCGATTTGCGCGGCGGTGTTGGACTTCTGCCACTCGGGGAGGCTGACCAACTTCTGCTGGACCTGGTCCAGGCTGAGAGCCTGCTTCTGCCCGGTCTTGGGGTCCGGGGTGGCGATGACCCAGTTCCACTTGGGGTCGGTGAAGTTGATGCTGGTCGGGGTCACGCCGAGTTGACTGCCGATGAGTTGCTGGTAAGGGGTGACGTAGTCGGCAGGAGTTTGGCCCGCCGCAATCGCCTGGGCGAGGCTGGGGTAGAGTTTCGTCGCCTGGTCCTTCATCAACTGCGTGAACCGGGACGTCTCACCGTTGATGAGGTTCGATGATCCGAACGAGGAGCCGGAGCCGGTGTAGTTCATCAGGGCGTTTTGCACCTGATTCAGGAGGCTCTGCTGGGTAAGAAGTGAACCCTTGGGGTCGTTGGGATTGAACATCAGGTACTGCTGAGCAATGGTCTGGAACTTGTCGTAGAGCTGGCCGGCGATTCCCCCGAGGTTCACCGAACCCTCCCCGCCGTGGGTCTGCTGGGCAAAGTCCGTCGTGCCTTTGGGAGCGGTGGAGAAGTCCGTCTTCATCCCCCGGAACTCGTCCTTTTTGTTGCTGATGGTGTCGATAATTGCTTGGTCCAGCCACTCCGCCGCCACACCGTTCTGCGCACCGAAGGAACCGGACTGGANGTAGGAGTTTTCGGCGTATATTCCAGCGATGTTGTCCAATTCCTGCTTAGTAAGGGTGANGCCAATCTGGTTCGCGTCGGCCAGGACCTTCTCCTGAGCGTTCCCGAGGGCCTGCTTCACCCCCGCCTGGTCGGTGGACTGGGCTTGTTCCCATGCCCGCTGGTTGGCGTTGGTGGCCTGCCACCAGGACGTGCGCGAGACGGCGGACTGAAACAGGTTCTTGCCCGCTGCGGTCGAGGGGTCACCCGCCCCGCCGAGAGCCGCCCAGACGTACACGCCGTAGAGTTCGGGAATCTTCTGAACCCACGAATTGCCGTAGCCGAAGTCCTGCTGGATGCGGGTTTCGAGTTCCTGAGCGAAGCCGGGGCGCTGCTCTTGCTCCTTGATGAGTTTGACCGCGTTGCCCTGCTCGTTCGGAGGGATGGCGCTGAGGTCGAATCCGCCGACGTTATGGAGGTCGGTCCCTGCCGGCACGGGGGCGAAGGTCGTGGGAACCCCGGACACGGTGGGGTCAGTCGTAGTGGTCGTGGGAACCCCGGACACGGTGGGGTCAGTCGTAGTGGTCGTGGGAACCCCGGACACGGTGGGGTCAGTCGTAGTGGTCGTGACGCTAGAGGGGTTCGATGCCATGGACTGTGCCTCGCTTGACGATAGGGGCTTGGAGCCGTTGTCGTAGACATACTTTCCCACAGGGTCGGCGGTCCAGTTGGATATTCCTTGACCACCCGCCAGTTGAATGATGGCTATCTTGGCGGCTTCGTTCGGATCGGTGAGGTTGACATTCCCGTACTTCTCCTGGAAGGGCTTGCCTTGGGCGGACATAAGGGTCTGCCATAAGGGTCTGCCATAATCCTGTCGCTCCGGACGGGTTCTTGGCGTTGGGGTCGCCGTTCGATTCCGCGATGGCGACCGCCGCCATGGTCGTCGCCCACTCCGGCGGACCTCCGTTGGAAATCCACAACTGCTCCAGTTCGGGGTAGGTGTAGTTAGCCATTGAGGGAAGCGGTGGCCGTTGGAGCGGTGGGGGTCGTGGCGGCTCCGACGCTGACCGGGCCGGTGAAAGCGTCGGCGGTCCCCTGCGAATACATCTGTGGAGCGCCCGCGAGCATCTGGTTCAGGAGTTGACCGAAGGACGCGGCGTTAGCAGCGTAGTATCCGACGGGGTCGGACTGCTTGGCCGACGCCGCCGCCTCTGCCGTAGCGTCGGGCTGAGTCACCTTGACCGTGACGCTGGAATTGTCCACCTGACTCTGCATGGTTTTGATTTGCGCATCGACCTGGGCTGCGACTTGGTTGCCGAAGGCCGCGAGATGCGTCCCCTCCGCCGTGCCAAAGGGGCTTCCGCTGGCGATGGACGCGATGGCCTTGGACCAGGACTGTCCATTCGTCTCGTACTGGTGCTGGAGGAGTTCCGAGATGGCGGACTGCTGGACCGCGACCGGGGCCTGTCCAGGTGTCGGGTATTTCTTGGCCGAGGGAAGGAGTTTCTGGGCCTCCTGCCAGTCGGTGGAGGACAGGGCGAAGATTCCCCCGTGCGTCGTGGTGGACCCGGCGGCTCCGGCGGGCATCCCCGGCATGACGTTGTGGACGAAGGAGTTGGTCGTTTTGGAGACTTGGTTCTCGACCTGGTAATGCGCCGGCCAGTTTGTGAAGGGGATGTGGAGTTGGGAGTTGTTATCTACCCATCCCTCTATGCCACCCTCGGGCACGTCTTGGGTCGTGGTTGTCTGCTTCGGCAGGATGTTCCCGCCGACCACCTGGCCCGATGGGGTGTATCGAACGGCATCCCCCGGAGCGAGGGGGGTCCCGGCGGGTTCGTATCCAGGGACCTTGCTCGGGTCGTTCGGCACGGCTCCGTTCACCGGACCCTGCTGAGTACCGACACCGGGGAGTCCGGTCCCTGTCACAGCCGCTTGGTACGCTCGAATCACGGCATCAAGTCCGTCCGGCCCCAACTTGTTCAGGGCGGATTCCTCGGAGTGCGCCTGGTCAATCTGTGCCTGCGCCTCGGCTCGGGGGGCGGAGCCGTAGGTAGTCTCCTGTCCCTGAATCTGCTTGATGAACGCCTGCACCTGGTCCTGGGTCGGGGCGTAGCCCAAGGCTTGGTCGAAGGCGTTAGTGATGTCCGCCGCGAGCGTGGTGGGGTTCGTCTCGGAGATGGCGAGGGGAGCGGTGGCCGCTTTCTGCGCCGCTGTGAGCTCGTTGGAGATGGTGTTCTGAATCGCGTTGGTCCCCGACCCCAACTGCGCCTGTTGCTGGAGGTAGGAAAAGGCGTCGACCCCCTGCACGGCGGAACTGCCGAGGATGGTCTGGAACGCCGACTGCGCGGTGGCAGTGTCGAATCCCGTGGCCTCGGTTGACTGGAGGACTCCGGCCTGGACCATTTCGTCTTGAATCTGTTGCTTGCCCTGACGATCCAGGTTCTTGTAGTAGTAGAGGAAGACGGCGTTGTTGTTGAGTTTCCCCGAGGTGTCCAGGTAGAGACTCTGCGCCGAGGAAGGCACCTTGGCCCAGGCGAAGAACTGCGAGGTGTTCATCACCGGGTTCGGGCCGTTGAGGAGGTTGTAGATGCTTTCAAGTTCTGCCGCGATGGGGTCGGCGCTCTGTGCTCCGGGGAAAGTCCCGGCGGTCCCCACGGTCGAAGTGGGAGTGGTGGTGGTTGTGGGGTTCGGGAGGTTGACAGTCAGGGGCTGAGTGGTCGCAGTCGTCGGAGTCGTGGTGGTAGTGGTTCCTCCCGATCCGTTGTAGACAGGGATGTTACTCATGGCGTTTGCCTCCACGATGTTGCATTGAATATTCCAGGTTGTCCAGCCGTCTGACCGGACACGGCAGCCTTAGGCTGGACCGACATGAACAATCCTGTCACGACGTTAGTGAGTTCGGGGTGTTCATTCACGACACTGTAGAGGTACTGCTTCCAGTTGTTCTCGGCATCAGTCTTTTGCGCGGAGGACGCGCCCTCGTTCGTAAGGGTTGTCACCTGGTTCTTGTAGTTGTCGTAACCCTCCAGAAGGGCGCGGGTGTCATCGGCCATCGGACTGTGGAGGTTGGGGTTGTCTTTCAGGAGTTGGGTCATCTGGCGAATCGCATCCCCACGCTGGACTTCACGGGTCTGGTCGGTGAACCAGCGATACCAGATGGGGTTCATCGCCCCGAATCTTCCGACCGTCCCGGTGGGGGAAGGGATGGGGCCGACCGACCCGTTGCCCCAGAAGTTCTGCTCCGCCTGGTACTTCTCGGTCCCTCCGAGTCCCGCGATCTGCTGTTCATATTGCGCCAGCCACTTGAAGAAGATGGCGTTGCCGGCTGCGACGTAGAGGGAGTCGATGTAACTCGGGACCTGACCGTTCTGCGTCCACTGCTCGGGGTCCACCTTGGACCGAAGCCCCTGGGCTATCTGCTCGTTGTACGCGGCGGGGTTGTAGTTGGTGGACATCCCCTCCATCGGCATCAAAAGGATGGCGGCGTTGGGGTAGCGGCTAATGAGGTCCATGTTCTCGTTGATCCAGTGTTCCGCCTGGACAGAGGTGGGTATGGATGCCCCCGTCAGATTCGATGATTGCCAGACGGTGAAGGGGGTGGCGTCGGGGTTCTTAGAGAGGAACATCTGGAGTCCACCGGCGACCGACCCCGCTGCCTTGATGTCGGCGGTGACTTCGGAGGTGAACTGGTTGAAGATGGGGTTGGTGATTTCGGGGGACACCGGAGTCACGGCTCCCAACAGACCTTTGACGGCATACATGATTTGGGTCTGGAGCCTGACGCGGTCCAAGAAGGTCTGAAGCGTGCGCGGGTCGGCGGTGGGGGGTGGGAGTTTCCCCTCGTAGTCCAATGTCGCCAGGGTCTGCATGAACGAAGCGTTGAAGGCGCGAGAGTTCCACGCCGGAATGGCGGCGGTCACCAGACGCTGGATGATGGAGTTGGGGACCATCTGCATCCACAGGGCTTCGTTCGCGGTGGGGCCGAGGATGGTGTCGGCGGCGCTCGTGAGGTCGGACTTCAGAATCGGGGAGAAACTGGTGGGGAAGAACTGCGCCACGGCGGAGGTCGGCACGGAGAGGATGGGGCCGATGTCGGGGCGGAATCCCGCCGAGAGGGGAAAGATGACGCTGGAGGAGGAGAGGTTCCACCCCATCCCGATTGGAGCGGAGGATTCAACTGGGACCCCCATGAACGCCAAAGTCTTGACCACTCCAGAAGTCATCCATCCCGTTCCGGGGAACACGAAGTAACCGTTGCCTCCCGGGCCCTGGAACACCTGACCGACGTTGTGCATACTGGCGATTATCAATTGATACTGACGAAAGGCCCTCGGGTCCTCCGCGAGGAGCCTCCCCATGCGCCGATACGCCTGCTCCTGGGCGAAGTAGAACGGAGCCCAGTTCCTAAACGTTGCGGTCCACTGTGTCCGGTCGGTGAGGTTGTGGACATTCTTGATGACGTTCTGCGAGGCCCAGACGTTCGCCTGGACGTGTGCCCCCTCGTCCGTCATCACTCCCTGGTCCACCCACTTCTGGAGGATGTTGCGCTGCTTGAGGTATTCCGCCGCCGTGATGGGTTCACGCGAAAGGAAGTCCACCATTGGGTTCAGGACGTGGTGGAAGCCCCAGTTGGCGACGCGCTGGAGTTTCGGGTCGCCGTTGGGGACAGGACGGCGACCACTGATGTTGCGCGGCTTGGACTTCGGCGGGATGTCGTGGAGGGTCTGCTCGTCCACCGTCTCCCCGTTGGCGACATGCTCCAGGAGATTCTTGTGAATCATCCCGTCCACGCCCGTCGTTTCCCCACGGACTTTCATCACCATCGCCCTAGCCCACTCATCGAACTGGTCCATGTCGGGCGGGCGGTTGCCCTCGAAGAAGGTGGTGAAGTTTGGCTGCCCCCGGAGCATGAACCCGTCGTTGTGTTCACGCAGGTTCTGGGCGACTTCGTCGTAGATGCGCTGCATGGCGCGGTCGGTGGTGGGGCCAATTTCTGCTAGGTCCATCGTGGAGCGCGAGTTGTAATACTCCAGCAGACGCTTCGCCGCGAGTTGAGCGGCTTCATCATTGGCGGATTCGTGGAGACGTGCCTGCCACGCACGGTGGAACTCCGTCTCCCCGGAGCCGAAGGTCCCGAAGTCATCCCCGAGTTTCTTGGCCCCGGACTTGAAGTACGCCCCACGGATGAGGTCCACGGCAGCTTCTTGGCGAGGCTTGATCTCATCTCCGAGGTTGTGGCCGGAAGCGACTTCGGTCGGGACGAGGTGCATTTCGTTGCCGAGGATGTAGTCCGTCATGTAGCCGAGGTCGCGCTCGGTCGGGTTCGCCATCCCCGGGACCACCCGGCGAATCCCCTGGAACATCCTCCACACCACCCCGGCGAGCGCCCGCTCCTCGCCGTCGGCAACCTTGATGCCGGTGTTCGCCATGTGGAGCATCAACTTCGATCTGGCGACCTTGAACATCCCGAGGCGCAGGGAATTGGGGATGAGTTCTGCCAGGGCAATGTGCAGGGCGTAGGAGGGGGACATCAGCACCCAACGCTTGAACACCGGGGCGGTGATGTGGTCGAAGGCGAAGTCGTCCAGTTTCCCAAAGAAATTCCTGTGCTGAGCGAGAGTCGCGGCGGCGCGTCGGGCCTGCACCAAGTCCAGCCCCGATAGGTTCCCCTGCTGGTTGCGGGTGATACCGGCGGAATAGGTCCGGCCAGTCTCGGTGTCCTTAACACGCGAAATGTCATCGCCGGCGATGTCATTGGCGTAGGAGGCTTCCTTGCCGAACATCCCAGTGTCGATGAACTTGTTGATGGCTTCCTTCCACATCGCTCGGGCGGACGGGTCCTGAATCGTCTCGCGCAGGACCTCGTCAATCTCCGCCCCACGGAAACCGGCCATGTTCGCCAGCGTGTTCCACACGAGGTTGCGCCATATCTTGATCTTGTCCGGCACGGCTGCGTTGGCGTACTCGTCCGCAATCATGGCGGCGGTCCGACGGTTCTCGGTGTAGAGAGCGGTGCGCAGGACGAACAGCGTCCCGTCATCGGTGGCGGCGGGGTTGAACTCGTGCGACTGCCACTTTCCGGCTACATCATCAAAAGATTCTGGGAGTCTGGTTGTTGCTCGATACAGCGCCTGGATTCCCGGAACGACGGAGTCCCCCATCATCTCGTGCGCTACCTGGAAGGGCATCCTCGTGATGGAGAGCGTGGGGAGCTTGTCGAAGTAGACAACCTCGTGGGTCCGGATGATGTCGCGGAAGATGTTGGCGACTTCCTCCTCGGTGTCGGCGTGGCCGAGTGCAGTCAGGAGGTCGTTCTGCTGGGCTATTGACTTGTACGCCCCGGCGATTTCACCGGCGTTCTTCGATGCGATGTCGCGGAAGGCGCGACGGACGTTCCCCCCGCTAAAGGAGTTCATCAGATTGTCGAAGGCTTCGGTGGTCTGAGGCCCCTTGCCGGGGAAGTAGTCCCCGAGTTTGCCCGCCGCCCCCACGGCGGAGTTGGCCTTGCCAAGGATGCCGAGGACCTCAGGACCGCCGACCTGGAGGTCGAAGATTCCGTCTATGAGTCCCGAGGTGATCTTGAATCCCTTGGTCCCCTCCCCGAGTCCGGGGATGACTCGGCTGAGTTCGGAGGTGATGTCTCGTCCGATGGACACCTGTTGCTTGGTGTGGGGGTCGGCGTAGGATGCCTGCCCCGTCCGTTCCCAGGAGTCGTGGTAGAACACCTGGCCCTCGATGCCGGCGGCAGTCTCGGCCCCGAGTTCTGCTCCGTTGAAACCTCCACCATACGCACCAGCCACCGTGCCGGCGGCGATTCCGAGTCCCTCCAGCATTGCCGCGGTCGGGCCGTGTATGGCTTCCACATCATGCAAGTAGCGGTACTCATGCTGGATGAGTTGCAGGGGCTTGTTGAGGACGTTCGTGACGGGGGCGATGTCCTTCATCGTGTCGGAGATGCCGACCGACGCGGCGTGAGAGACAGGGGCCAGGACGTGGTTCCCGAACCAGTTGAGCGCATTGGTGAGTTCACTCGGTCCCCCAACTGTTGCGGCGACGGAGGAATGGGCTGACTGGTCCGTGACGGTGTTGGCAGCGTGGGCTATCGACTGGGCGTTGCCGACGATGTCCCCTCCGGCGGTGGCGGTGGTGACTGACAGCCCCGGAGACTGGGTGAGTTCCGGCGCTGAGTTCAATACGGCGCTTAACGGCTCGTCAAAACCGTTCGCCATTACAGCACTCCGCTCTGCGCCCTCGCGGCGAGGTCACGAATCGCCGTCGTGCTTCCCGGCTGTGCCGCCAAACTTGACAAGAGGTGGCTCAAGGTTCCCTGCTCGATGACGTTCTGGCGGGCGGCGGCTCCGATCCCGTCAAGTGCTTCGGGTCCAGCCCCCGGCCCCATCGGGAGTCCGTGAGTGACGGGTTCGGTAGGACGTTCGGTAGGACGGGTAAGGGGACCAGATGCCCCGACCATCGGAGCTCCGGGGATGGCGGAGGGAGA
>JGI26470J50227_1000889_pt1 | contig 11277 bp, 15 predicted proteins | sample FreactTroBogLake_FD_50227 | JGI IMG/M metagenome (IMG submission 50227) | reverse complement strand
TCACTTCTTTTGTAATAAGTGTCCCGATTCACACACTATTCGGGATCCGATAGCTATTAAGGTAGACAGTGATTGCCGTTGGGGCTAATTGAGGACCTTGTGTTAACTAAAGTATTTATTATACTTGAATAAAAACAGAAAAAAAAGCCCTTTCGGGCAAATTNCCANTGANNATAGTTATTATAGAGTGTCTAGAGTACAGGGACCAGGAGGGTCCGAGAAGGAGTCTCTATCTNNNTTAGACAGGTTTATTGATTGACGAGCAATAAACAAACTGTACCCCAGACTGAATATTTATCGATTTCGAAATAATTCTTGAATTTCATCTGCGACTAAATCACGATTGACAATTAATTGTGGTCCATAACGACTGACAATCTCCCAGCCCGCAGGATGTGGTTGAATACGCCGTACATCTTGTACAGTGGCTACCCAACCTGAAGTGGTACGACGATAAGTTTGAATTTGAATTTCTAACACAGGGTATTTAACCAATTTGTATAAATACTCCTATGCAATTCGACTTACAAGTTATCGCTATATTGGCCACCATAGGCATATACAAGCCATGGGAAAGAGTTGTCAATCTCTTGTGCGAAAGACATTTTGGTGAAGAGTTACCAAAAGAAATNTGCATAGCCTGTTGCCTAAGCATGTTTATGTTTATGTCAACAATGGTTAACATTGTGTCTAGGAACTATTAATAATGGCTGCAGGTCCAGTTCGTTGGCCGGGTCGTAAGACATTTCCCAATCCCAATCCTCTTCCACCACAAAGAAGCTAATGCCGGCTAGACTTTCCCGTTTGACTGTTGTGAGCGGAAATGGCAAAAAATCTCACATTTGGGTTGGCCTATCGTGCCATTCTCAACCGGCTGAATATTTATCTTGACCTGATTTGTCTAGCCTTACATAAATACAGTATGACGGAAAAACATTCAGAAAAACCCGCTTTACTGGCTAATAAAACCAAGAAGAAAGTGCCTAGTCGTGGTGGTGCCCGAGCAGGTTCGGGTAGACCTCGAGGCAGTACNCACAAATTAACTGCACAGGCTTTACTAGCCGAATTGTCAGCCACTGGCTTGCCATTTGAACAGGCACTAGCTCGCAACTACATTGAAGCACAGGCCAATCCTGACTTGAGATTTAAGTATGATCAATTGTTCTTGGGCAAGTTATTAGCCGACCAACATGCGGTTGAAATAGATGACACCCTGTCAGTAGAATCCAGACAAGCGGCTTTTTTACGAGCACTGGAAACCATAGGCGGTGTAGCAGAAAATTCATTGAATCATCAAGCTAACTAGAGCTTTTTGTCTAAGACGCTAAATACTGTACAAGGAAGAAGACAATGCCATTAATTAAATCAGCTAAACCTCAAGCATTTCAAAAGAACATTAAAACTGAAATTGCTGCTGGACGCCCTCAACCACAGGCAGTGGCTATAGCTTATAGTCAAGCTAGACAAGCAAAAAAAGATCATCGTGAAACTCCACACCACAGCCGACTAGTAGATGAAATGGGTTCGGCTTATGAAAACAATCATGTTAGTTCAGGTGCCAAACCTGGCTATCATCCCATAGTAGAACATGCTATGAAAAAACCATCAGCAGATAAAGGANTGGCATAATGGGCTTAAGAAGCGACGAAGAACGACAAGGCCGCACGGGTGTAACTCGACTCAGTGCAGCTAGAGACACAGCAGAACCAATGCGTGACTATACTCAAGACACCCGTGCTGGTTCCGCTGCTGAAATGCGTTATACCGGTGAGATGACACAGCGTATGGCTGAAAAGCATCCAGGTTTATATCGTGGACCTAAAAANCAAACGCTAGTAGCCGGACATGGCGAGCGTAAGCAACATGAAAATGAACATCCAGCAATCAAGATGTGTAAAGGAAAATATTAATGGCTAATCGACCAAACCCCATGACAGAATTGTCAAAAACTTCTCCAAAGTCCAATCAAATGGATCGAGACTTTTACTTTGATGGAATAGATGGCTCGCGCATCAGCCATAAAAATCATCGTTTTTCAGGCAATCAATCAGGCCTCGCACAGCGTCAAACATTCAAGCAACTGCGTACAGGCAATGCCAGTGACTGCAGTGCTGACCGTATGTCGTCAATTGGACCTAGTGNTACATTTGATGCCAAGCGTGAAACAGTTGCCACAGCAAAACAAAGTTCAAACCCAGTTGAGTCTGGCCGTGCTGAGCGTGAATATCCAAAAAATCCTGACCGCATTAATGCTGGCAGCAGACAAGATCGTAAACTCGGGAATTTCAGCAAATGAGTATATCATTTACACCTAATGGCAACGCCAGTTTAATCGCAGCCAATACCGCCAGTGGCTCAAACAGAATTAGCATTACTGCTACCAAAGGTGCTACTATTGGCAGCTTTTTAGTAGTCAATGGTGATGTAGCCAACATAGCCATAGTTAACATTGGTTTTGCCAATACTACTAGTGCTGTAACTCCAACCGGCACTGCCAATGGTACAGGATTTCCCATACTGCCGTTTGAAAGTAAGTTTTTAAATTTANATCAAGAATCTAATTTTAATCCCAACACCACAGCTTATGCTGCGGCCAACACTATCAGCGGCACTGCCAATGTAGTAATCACACCAGTTTACATTTACAAATAAAGGTCTAATATCATGGCAACAAAAAAAACCACNGCACATCTTACACATATGAAAAAAGCAGCAGATCATTTGGAGCGAGCACATGAGTTTATCAAGTCAGCTATCAAGCATCCAGGCGCACTGCACAAAGAATTAAAAGTTCCAGAAGGCAAAAAGATCCCAGCTAAGAAATTGGCAGNGGCTGCTAAAAAGCCTGGTAAAGAAGGCCAGCGTGCCCGTTTAGCTGAAACCCTACGAGGAATGAAATAATGTTATCAGTAGCCAGTAATGCTGTACAACAACTTTACTCAATACAACTGACTAATCAAAACTCTGCTAATGTCGGCGTACCTNGCTACTTGCCTGGCGGCCACACTGCTAATGTTGTAATGGCGGGTAGTATTACTCCTGCTACAGGCAATGCCACTTGGGATATAGGCAACAGCGTATTGACACTGGGCAATGCCACTAGTTATTTGGTAACAGCAGATGTACAATTTACACCCAACACCATTCAGTATCAACTGCCTGCGACATTTTATCTAGTCAATGCCAATACTAACACTGTGGTTAACTCGACCACTACACCAGTAGGCACACCATTTACCACAACGATAAATAATTCTGGTAACGCTAATGTCTATTTGAAATTACAAGTAGCACAGTCTGGAGAAAAAAAGCAGTTTGAATATCCATCTGCCATTGGCCAAGCTACGCTAACTGTTGTACAGACTAACTAGGAAACAATATGAAAAAGAATCCAGAATCTTATAATCAAACAGGTAAGTCACTAGACTTTAATGTTAACCAAGCTCAAGGTCCAAGAATGGGCAATACAGGTACACCATCCAAGCGTGCNAAATTTGTTGAAGAAAANTCNGGTGAATTCCGCACTGCTCTAGCAGATGAAGTAATGCGTGCCCTTGAAGCAAGAAGTCCAGGTGGATATAGAGATCCGCGTGTAGAACCATTAGATGCCAACCGTGGTCCAAAAATCAATCCCACAGCGAATGGTGCTAAATTACCCAGCAAATATCGTCGACCAATCAGTCGCGGTTAATCAGCAATAACCCCTTAGGGGGTAGTAGTAAAGTATAGAAAAGGCCAAGCAATGACAAAGAAAACAACAATCGAAGCATCTGACGACATTTGGCAGGATACACCGCCAGAATTAGCAGCCCGACCGCAAGCCCCCGTGGCAAAAACTCAATCAGCAGATTTTGATATGGAAGGTCTAATGACAGACTTTCCCACAGCCAGAGACTTGGAGAGATTTGTCTACGACGAAACAGGCGTGGTATTAAATCTCAAAGGCCGTGCTAACAAATTAAAATATCAAATAGCCATGCAGGTATTAAATGGTGAAACAGTAGATGACAAATTTTTGGGTGGTGAAAATCCCTATGTGGAAAAAGCCGAATTAATACCCACAGAAGACTTGGCACCTGTTCCCGAAAGAGACAGAGAATTACCCCCATTGGATCAAATACAAAACAGTTTTGTCAGCAGACATATACCACATCCAGATCCTGAAATGCGTGCCGTAGACAAAAAAGTTGACACTATATTCCGCAAGTACAAAAATGGCATGATTAGCTATGAAGTACTGGGACCATTAGAAACTCGTCCACACGGTGAAAAGATGGATAAGTTTGGTAGACTGCGTCCTGAAATAATCAAGTGGGTCAATCCTCGTACTGGTGAGCAATTGGTAGTACGCCGTGACGGCACACTAACAGCACAGGGTCGTAATCTTCGTGCGCTGATGCAGAAGATGCGTGTTAACAATACCAACTACTGGGACACTTGGGTAGACCGTGAATTTGGCGCACTGGACAATGGACAGTTGCGTAATCCGTGGGACTTGGGATCAGATGAATGACACCAGAAGCTGCTAGACAGATAGAAGACACACGCATCCTGGGCAAGATTAATCTTGCTCATCGTGAAGCTTTTAAAATCAAATGGCCTGGACAAGTTGAACATATACTTAGACTAACTGCTGAAAGACTTCAGCAGGGTCTTGCCAAGTCAGCAGCTGAACCTTTGACTAATCAAGAAGTCTATGAACTTAGCCAAGCACTTTATTCTGTGTATCAAATACATAGGATGATTCAAGATGCTGGATAGCCAAGTGTTAATGCGTAGAGCACTACGCTGGGTTTTAGAACAACACAACTTAAAGCCTGAAAGCATTAGGCATTTGGATGCCACTACTAGACAGCAGTTTCAAGAATATGCCATTGCCATAGCCGATGACATGCGATACAACAGTCTTAAATACTTTAGACCATTTGAACATCAGCGAAGGTTTTTTGCCACACATGCTAGTCCGCGTCGTGGTATACTGGCTGCCAATCGAATTGGTAAAACTGTCAGTACCTGCTATGAAACAGCCATGCACTTGACAGGCATTTATCCTGAAGATTGGCAGGGCTATCGTTTTAACCACCCTATCACTGCTATGGTGGCAGGTGAGGGTTGGCAACAGGTAGCTATGGTGTTGCAAAATGAACTATTGGGCTGTCAAGATGTTAAAATTCGTGAGAATCTTGGAACAGGTGCTATACCTCGCAACTGTATTCATTTTGATACTATGCGTAGTGATGGTGCTAACTGCGTGGGTGTAGAAATACGGCATATATCGGGTGGCAAAAGCTATCTCTTGTTTGCCAACTACACACAGGAAGTAAGACAAATGCAGGGATTCAAATTGAATCTAGCTGTGTTTGATGAACAGCCACCTGATGACTTCTTCAGTGAAATAGTCACTCGTACTGCCACAACACAGGGACAGGTCTTGTGTAGCTTTACCCCTCTCAAAGGTCTTAATGGTCTAGTCAGCAAATTTTGGAATCGAGAAGAGGGCTATGACTTTGTGCGTGTGGCTTGGGAGGATGTGCCGGAATATGACCCTTGGCAGGAACCATTCTTACTAATGGAAACTAGACGCCAATTGGAACGAGACTATTTGCCACACGAACGAGAAGCTCGTATAGCTGGTAAACCGGTAATGGGTCAGGGTGCGGTGTTTCAAATTAAAAGTTGGCCGACTTATGTTTCTGGTTCAATTAATTTCAGAGAACAGCCCAACATACAGCGTGTTATCAGTTTGGACTTGGGCTTGGTTAATGATCGTACTGTTATCAGTTTGATGTACTGGGATCCCTATGAAAAAACAGCTTGGCTGCATAGACAAATCTGTGTGGGTGGTACAGAAGAAGCCAATCCCTTAAACTATATCAATCATCTTTTAAGACCCGAAGTATTTGGCTGTCCCATAGTNTTGCCCGCTGATGCCAACACACAGGGAAGATATACCATGTCAAGTCAAAGTCTTCGTGATTTGTTTGAAGAATATGAATTAAATGTACACCCCAAAGCCATTATGAATCCCCCCGACAATCAGGGTCGTGTTACCAATCACAAAAGCTATGGCGTTAATGTCATGCGACAGATGTTGGAAATGTCTAGTCTGTTGGTTAATGAAAACTGTACTGACTTTCTGCGCGAAGCACAAAACTACTATGTAGATCCGCAGGGCAGATTTTCAGACCCCGATGACTGTATAGATTCAGCTAGATATGGCCTGCTGGCCTGTTTACAGGGCATAGCCGAACCCTGGGACAATCGCACCAGCAGAGAGCGTATGTTAAGCTATAGAAATCAAATTCGCGATCGTAATGACAGAAGTCGCAAACCCGCATGGAAACAAAGCTATGATCCAGGTGGTTAAACTGTTTGTGCTAAATACAATACTAAGGAATCCGCCATGCTTAACATAAAAATGAAAGCTTTAAACAGCTTAAATACTTCAAATCCCATGCTCAATCGATTTGTAGCACTCAAGGGCCAGTTGGATACCAAAACAGCCAGTTATCTTAGATATTTAGGAACTAAAAATGCGGTCAATCGTGCTAGTGATTATCATTATCTCTGTTTGGCCGTTAATGATAGTACTGCTCCTGTCAATGGTATTGATTATATTCACCCAGTAGTTAAACCCTGTGTTGACTATGTTACAGCAGTGATTAATAAGGGTCTAGCACCCAATGGCGAAATCAACTTTGAATTTGTGCCAGACAATGATCAAGATGACGCTGCTGCTCGTCAAGCCACTGACATGGTCAGCCGTGTTATAAATGAATACAATGATCCACACTTTATTCTACAGCGTTGGATTATGGATGCCAACATGCACAAAAATGGCATGTTGATGGTATTGCCACAGCGTGAGCATGTGGTGAGATATGTTGAAACAGAAGGCACACGGGATCAATTAAAAGCATTTGAACAGCAGGCCGAAGACAGTGGCCTAACTCCTCTGCGCCAAAGTCGTCGTAAAAAGCGTGTGGACATTGAACAGGTAATTAAAGAAACACAACAGTTTGTACAGAATTTGCCCCGACAACAGCACGAAGAAAACATCAATCGACTGGTAGAAAATGCCGACAATCATAGACAAAACCCCGACGCAGACCAAGAAGAACCTGACTTGGTAGAAGTGCGTGATGGTGAGGATGAAATCTCTGCCAGCATAGCTAGAAACACCATTTACTCTTGTCGTTACAAGTTGACTGGACACAGTTTAAATATCAAATTTCGCAACATAGCACAGCACTACTGGATCTGTGACCCCACAGTACAGGAAATGCGTGATCAAGTATTCTGTGGATTTTATGATCCAATGAGCATACAAGAAGCCACACATCTTTACCCACACTTACAAGCACACATGGAAGAGTTCCGTGAATTTGCCGAGTACAATATGAATGGTGCTTACCAAGCTGGTTCGGTATTAAACAATCTAGCAATACACGCTAGAGACAGCGTGCCAGTTATGGGTATTCCAGTTGAATCGGGAGTTGGTGCTGATCCTGACAGTAGACTAATTACCGTACTGACAGTTTGGGACAAGTATGACATAGATGGTGATGGTGAATTGGAAATGATTGAAATAGTCTATTCCGGACAGTTTATTATACATGCCAGAGAAGTAGAATTTATTCCTGTGGCCAACATGTGTCCAAAACCTTTACCTGGTAATTTTTATGGTATGAGCATCGCAGAAAGCGTAGTGCCTATGCAGGAGTATATGACATCTGCTAGTCGTGCGGAAATCATGTTGGGTTTACAAACTGCCACACCACGCATTGGTGCCAAACCTGACAAGTTGGATTTTGAAATGCTACAGGATGGTGAAGCAGCTATATTTGTTTTAGACACCAAGTTTGATCCTGCTACTGACATCTACGCACTGCCCATGCCCAGTGGCAATTTACAATTTGTAGACGATGCTATGGCGCGTATGCAACAGGATGTTATGGCTATTATTGGTATGACACAGCCACAGGATGTGTTTAATCCCGAAGTAATGGCAGCAGGCAATTCCGGACAAAAATTAGCCATGGCTCTAAGTCCCAATCAAATCATACAAGACAATGCTGTGCGTAATGCCGCTGATGGCTTGAAAGAAATGATATGGCTAGTATGGCGTACACTGATACAGTATGGTGATGACTATGGAGTTAAAAAACTAGCACAACTTTATCACCCTGAAGGCAAGCCAGAATTTATGGATTTTCTCAGTTGGGATGACATGAATTTCTGCGATCGTCGGCTAATGCATGTTGAATTGGCACTGGGCATGCAGAGTGAAGAAAACAGACTACAGAGACAGGCCCTAATTACACAGTGTCAAACACAGTTATACACACAGGTTTCACAGTTAGTACAAGCTGGCACACTGACCAAACAGTTTTATGACAAAATCAAAAAACCCTTTGCTGACACACTTTATGTACTGGGTATTAAAAATGCCGATACATACTTGCCAACAGATGAGGAAGTCATGACAATGATCACACAAGGACAAGCGGCCAATCAACAGCGTGGACCTAATCCACAGGATCAAGCACTGCAAGCACAAGCTGACGCACTAGCCGCACAAAAAACCAATTATCTAGCCAGTGCCAAATTAAGTGATGCTCGTGCACAGCAGATAGCCGCACAGGTAGCAGGTCAAGATGCCAAGAGTCAATTAGACTTTATGAGTATGGCCATGTCAGAACCCAAGGTCTACTAATGTTATCAAAAGACGCTATAGACGCTTTCAATACTAGACTAACTATAAATATAGGTAGTATTAAAACTATGACGCCTGGTCAATTGGATCAGGTTAAAGCCACAGGGTCAGAAGCAGAAGCCCTGTTAAAAAACAAACAGTTGGCTTTGTTTGTACATACAACCAAATTTGAATTGTTAGATGAAATAGCCAGTATACAAGCTCATACTGCCGATGACAATTTAAAAAGAATAGCTCTAGCCAATAAGTTGGCTGGATTAGACAGTTTCATAACCACACTGCGTAGGGCAGTACATATGAAAGACCTTGCGGTAAAGCGCCAAAACGCTCCCGTAAATAACCCCGATGAGGATAATATAAATGGAAACTAATACAGCACCTAACACTGACATCAGTGCGGCCTCTGTAACAACACAAGCAGTACCATCTTTGGATTCAATTGTCAGCAAAATGACCGCAATGAAAGAAATGACCTTGCGTAATCAAATGCGTCAATCCGAAGACACTGCGCCAGGCGAAGATGTAGTGGCAAAAGAAACATCAACTCCTGTGGCACCAGATGAGCCTAGAATCACATCAGCCGAAGAAGCAAATATTGACAGCATAGATAACGACGAGACCCCAGAACCAGATGAGTCTGAAGAGGTAAGTCCCGAAGAAACATCTAATAGTACAGCAGATGATTTGATTGATTTTATCGAATTCGCAGAAACTAATCCGAACGCCAAGTTCAAGTTTATGAAGAATGGTAAAGAAGTCGTAATCGACGCTAAAAAAGCAGCCAGTATATTGGGTCAAGGTGGTGCGATACACGAAGAAGCAAGACAGTTAAAGATCGAACGAGCCGAATTTGATGAATACTTACGCGAACAAAAAGTTCAACAGGAAGGTTTATCATTGGCCATGGAATTTACGATTCAGCCGCAGATACGAAAAGCCTATGATGAAATCATAAAAACACAAGGTTATCAAAACACTTTCCAACAGCAATTGGCAAGAACTACCAATCCCAGTGAACAAGCTAGGATTCGTGCCAGTATGCAACAAAACGAAAGATATATCCAAAGTCAATCGCAGTTGGTAAATCAATTGAAACCTAACCTTGATGAATTTAGAGCTATTCGTAGTCAACAGGTAGCACAAACACTTGAAAATAATCGTCGCCAGTTTCAGGACAAAGAATTGCGTAATGAATTCTTGTACAACGAACTGCGTGACAAATTAAGCAAGTCTTGGGTTAATGCGACAAGTGAATTAGTTCCTGGTATAAAAAATATTGACCTAATCTCTTCAGATGAAACCATCTTGGGTTTAATCAGAGACGGTATCAAATTTAGAGACAGGCCCCGAGCACAGGCAGCTGGATCAAACTTAAATCAGTTTACCGGCCGTAAAAGCAGTATGCCCACTAGCCGAGGTCAAGAAGATCAAATTGTCAAACTCCGTGAACAAGCCAAGGGCGGTGATAAAAAAGCCGCAGACAACTTATTAGTAGCTCAATTACAAAAAATAAGAGCTAATCGTAAGTAATGTTGTAAGCCTAGATAAATTCTAAAGGAGAATAAAATGGCAGAAATAACAACAAGTCAAATTGGTAACGGTACTACTGCGTATGGCGCTGACATCGTTGTCAAGGACTTAGATTTAGATGTATCCAATCGTGTTAAAGACGATACACCAGTATTGAACATGTGTATGACTAAAAAGCGTAAGGTTAACTCAACTTTGCCTTTATGGACTAACGATATCTATCGTAATCCACAAGTTCAAGCTTGGACAGAAGGTGCTCCAGTAAGCACTACCAATGCCGAATCAAATCAGCGTTATAACCTAGCTAACTACACACAAATCTTCACAACTACCATCGCAGCTTCAGGTACAGCTCGTGCGGTTATGCAGTCTGGTGGAGATCCACAAGCTTATCAAGAAGTCAAGCAATTGATTGAATTGATGTTTGATGTGGAAGAGCAGTTAGTTCGTAATGACCAAATCGGTACACAGTATGGTGGACAAACAGGTTCAGCAGAAGGTATTACTGGTAACAGTCAAACAGGTCGTCGTATGGGATCACTCAGCAGTTTTGCTGGTACACAGAGTTTTAACACAGCCAGTGGCAATGCTAGTACAATTACAACTTATACTAATAATGCTACAACTGACAGTGCTACAGGCAATGTGGGTAATTTAGTAATTCAAGCTAATGGAACACAATTCTATACAGCTAGTGACTTTACTAACCAAGCTTTCAGCCCAATCACTTACAAACAGTTAGTGACAGTAGCAGAACAGCGTTACAATGCTAAGATCCGTACTATGGTAGCTCCAGTAAGTTTGAGAACTAGTATCTCTGACAATATTGGCACTAGCCAAACCAGTATCAATCGTCGTAATGTTGAGCGTGGCGACACGATTCAAACTTACGAAGGTGATTTCAATTATACATATGAAATCTTTGACAGCTGGATTATGGACCAAGCAGGCGTTAGCAACAGTATCTACTTCCTAAACGAAGATGTGTTGCAATGGGGTAGTTTGCGTGATTTAGGACCTAATAATGAAGT
>JGI26470J50227_1000888_pt1 | contig 11280 bp, 18 predicted proteins | sample FreactTroBogLake_FD_50227 | JGI IMG/M metagenome (IMG submission 50227) | reverse complement strand
CTTGTTCTTCACCCAATGCTGTTTTAGTCCAAGCAATAACTTTATCTAAAGTTAATTCGGCAAATGGTGTGTAGTTTGGTTTAGTTTCATCAACCTCAAAAGATGCTGTACCGTAAACTGAGCCTGTATAAGTCCCATCAGTTGCAGTAAGAGTCCAATGCGCTGTAACGACATAATCAAGCATACCATTGACATCAGGTTTACAATTCATCGCTACGATGTTCCAAGTGTTTGTAATCATTTTATAATCCTGCTTTAGTTAGTCTTGCGGTTAATGTTTCAATGAGGGTTTGTTGCTCTTGTACTTGTTTCTTGAGTTGTTGGCAATAAACAATCAAATCTGGAACATATTTAGAGTAATCTACTTGCCATTGCTTTATAACTTCTTCGCCATCATCACCAACACTAACCGCAGAAGGATTAACTTTTACCGCTTCTTGTGCAAAAACTCCACGAGATTGTGTGCCGTTTGATTTCCATGTAAAGTCATGAACGGCTGTATCATCAATAATATTTGTTTCAGTTACTATACCCAAATCATTTTTAAGTCTTTGGTCTGATGTAACATTATATAATGTAGCCGATGTGGTGACTGTAATTGACCCAACGGCGGCGGATGCTTGTCGAAACTCAATTACCGTTCCAGCGGAACTTTGTCTATTCATATACCATAAAGCAAGAGTCCCTCCAACGTTTGTAGATACGCTTTCGTTATAGTTTAACGCTGTTGATAATCCAAACGCGTTCCCTGATGTCGAGGCGTATGATGCACTTTTCCCCACAAGCAAAATGCCGCTGGAGTCGATACGCATGCGCTCTGTGTTGGAAGTGCCGAAAAGGATTGGGTACGCACCAGCGTGCCACAGAAAACCGCCATAAGCAGCACCAAAGTTTGCACCTGTGCTTGCGTCTATGCCTATGGAGAAAGCGCCGCCTGNATTTGAGTATATCTGCGAAACACCGTTAGTNCCCGTTGCCGCGGTTAATCTGCCACCAATAAATGCAGAAGATGTAACGTCTAATTTGTATGCTGGTGTGCCACCAATCCCCACGTTGCCGGAAGCATCTTTATAAACTTGACTTGAGCCAATGTTCATTATGCCTGTGGAGCCTGTGAGTGTGCCTGTATAGGTTGGGTTACTTAATGTGGGCGACTCACTCAAGACTGTGCTTACAGTTCCTGTGCTGGTAGTAACACCTGTACCACCATTTGCTACAGGCAAAACCCCTGTAACGCCTGTTGATAAAGGTAATCCGGTAACATTAGTAGCAACAAAAGCAGAGGGTGTCCCTAACCCAATAGCATTACCTGATGCGTCTTTCCATATGCCTTTTTCAGCTGGATATGTGACAAACACATCTTTTGTTCCAGCAGTGAAGTTAACTAATGCACCAGTATTAGAAGAAGCCAATACAGTTGTCCTTGACAGCGTGCTACCAACAGCAGTATATGTTCCTAAGCCAACTTCCCAGTTAGCACCGCCTTGATCCGCAATACAATAATAAGTTGTGTTACTGTTGCCCACACCAGCAGAAAAAGACTGAAAGCCTGTAGATGCTCCCAAAAGTGAAGCCGTGCCTGTACCAGTAACAGTGGTTGTTTCTTTAACTCGATCTGCTAGTATTAATGCCATAGTAATCTCTTGTTAAGCGGCTGTTGCGGTGTATGTTACAGAAATGGAATCGCCATTAGTTACTGTTTTAGACCCCGCGGTAAAGTCACCAGCACTAAACAATGTGCCTGTAGTGTTATCAATAGTTGATGACCCACCTACGTTTACAAAACAACCAGCAACAGTACCTGAACCTGTCATTGCAAACACCTGAGCAGATGTTGGGGAAATAGCGCCTGATGCGGCTGTGCCCCATGTGGGTGTTTTACGAGGACCAGTATACGTTGGCGCATTGGCAAGACCTACTTCTAGCCAAGCCCCATGAGATGCCTGTGTGTCACCAACAACGGCCGTGCCTGTGCCTTTAAGACCCATGTATGAAATACCTTGAGCAGCGTTAGTTAATGCGCCAGTAATGGTTAGGTTTTTACCAACAGTAGTTACAAGGTTTTCTATCTCATCTTCCCATTTAAGATTGCCATCTTTATCATGGCACACCNCATGATAATGACCGTGCATCTCCATTCCTTCTGTATGACCTGCACCGCGAGTAACTGTTGCCGAACAANCGTCACCTGATTTTATGTGTTCAATTTGCATTTTTATATTCCTAAGAAATTCGTATAAGAGCTGTTGTAGCTGTGTCTGGTGGAAAAGTTATTGTAAACGGTGTTCCTAACTTTGCTGTTTTATCCGCACCAAAATCAAGAACTGCAATAGCGGCTTTTGTAGTGTAATTATATATCAAAGCCCCTCTAGCTACAAAAGAAGCGGAAAACCATAGCACATCTGAAAAAGAAGCATACGCTGTTGCCCCTGACGATAACGCAGGTGTTGGCAAAATAGGTGCACCACCAGCAGAATAACCCGTGCCTGATACTTCACCAACAGGTGTATACGCTAATGTTGAACTATCTAAAGAGGCATTAGAAGTATATAAAGCGATCTGATAAAAATAAGGGGACGTGACAGAAAAATTTTCTAAACCATTCAACAAGTTTTGTTTGAAAATGGTACATTGGCCTTGTGCTATCATAATGTATTATACGGTATCTTGATTTGATTATTTCTATACGCGTCTCCGCGTTCCAACCCATTCACTAGTCTGGTTAATTGACCAATAGCTTCTTGATATTTTTGCTCGTAATATGTAACCATATCTTGTTCTTGTTTCATAAAGATCATGGCCTCNCGCATAGCGCCATAAAATAATGCCGGATCGTAGTTATCACTTAGCCAGGTAACGCCCGCTGGATTATTGACAGTGTCAGTGATAGATACAGGATAATAAAAATAATGCAATTCCACATTATAATTTGAATCAGGTGTCGGTGCGGTTAATAAGGAGATGTCCAACATATTAGAAAGTTGTGGACCAAACAACGCATAATACTTAGGTATACCAGTTACAGTAGGGGTAGGATAGGCCTCCCGCATAAAACTTACATCTTTGTCTATTAAATAAGAATAAGCTCCTGTNCTGTCAATAACAGCCAGAGAATACACAGACAAGAAATCATCAGGGCAAGATAAATAAGGGTTAGACATAGTCAAATTACCTGTTACATTTTTTCTAAGTACAGGGATATGCACCGTATTATATATACGATCCTCTGCTTGGCGCAGGAATAAACCAATATTAGATACAAACAAAGACTCTGTATTTTCAGCATAGTCTTGGATTGCTTGGGTAATTTGTTGGAGATTCATAATAACCCTATATAGGAAAAATATTAACCCATTGGGCCGCGTGAAGTATAGCCTTTAGTTGCAGCGCCTTTTCCTCTAGCTTTAATACCTTGAGTTTTGACACTAGTATCTGGATAGCCATTATTACCTGTTGGCGCATTGTTTGGTTGGGGTTGCTTATATTTATTTTCATCAGACTTAGCCATTATTTACCACCTTGATTTTTAGCACGCGCTAAATTGCGGCCAAACTTTTTCATTGCTTCTGAAGATACTGTTGTAGCTTTACCTTTAGATAACATGNCCCCATCTTGACCAATTTTAGNACCATCGATACCCAATTGTTTACCTTTAGTTTTACCTTTGCTTTCTATACCATCGCCTTTAGCCATTTCGTACTCCTAAGAAGTTGTTACTGAACCGACATACGTTGTCGCTACTAAATCATTTTGTGTTAATAATACATCATTTGCACGAGAGCCGCCAACTGGCGCCCATCCCCATTGAAATACTCTTGACCCTTCGCCTTGATACCCATTCGTATCTAAACCTGATGTTTGATAACTATTATCTGGNCTAGGTTCTAAAACAGCTTGAGGATCAAAAACGGGGTACATGCCAAGTTTAAGCTGGGGATGATCTTCATTCCAACATTCAGGGCAGGCTTTGATCGCTACTGTTTTAGTTTTAATAACAAGCTTTTTTAGTTGGTGCAACTTATAGCGTTGTCCACAAATATCACATTCAGCAATGGAATATTTGCCAGCAGCGTATTTAGNAGCCATTATCTACCATAACCAATTCTAGGNACATATCTATCCGCAGCTTTATCTCGATCTTCTTCTGTCGCTAATTGCAACTGCCTATCATATTCAGCTTTAAGACCCATAGAGCGGTTCATATCTGCATTGGGGAGCTTCATAGAAAGATAATAAGCTAGACCCGCCACCATTGCATTTAAAAATCTAAAAGGTATATCTTGGGTATTGTCCCCATTACCTGAATCTTGAATACGNCNTANNCGCCAATAGACAAAATAATAATAAGGACTACTTAGGCTTCCTTGGTCTGGTGTGGGCCATATATTTATCTGAGGATTAGAAACACCCGTAACAGGATACGTAGCNCCAGATTGTCTATTGATCCAAACTTGTATCGGCCTACCTGTTGCATTCTTATTAGGGATAGTCGAATAAGTAGACGATGAAATTCTGTTAATATTAATATCAGTTTGTTGTTGGCCTGATCCTGTGCGAACAACTTGATCTAATAAATCTATTGTATCGTTTGGTAAGTCATAATTAATTTGGCCAGGGATTAAAGGGATAGTCCCCTCTTCAATAGTCCATAAATTAATCCCAATGTTAGCCCATTCTACGGTCAATAAGTTAAGACTTCTTCGAGCAGTTCGTAAATCATACCCGTTACGTAGTTCAGCCCCACATCTTTCAAAGGCTTCCTCAACAAGATCTGTAACGGATAAATTAAAACTACTTGTGCCCGAAGTTGTCATTTCTTAGCCCGTCTGCTTTTGGGTTTAGTGTTAGGAGGAAATGATTTAGNCACCCCTCCTTTTTTGTACATATCTACATCATTGGGATCATCCTTACGAATAATCTTTTTCTTGTTCGGCATTTTAGATGGGTTTATATCCCCCATACCTCGACTAGCCNTCATTAGATGTAACGACCCTTTGTTTTGCCTTTTTGAGCAATACCATCGGCTCTAGCGCAACCGCCTTTAGCAAATTTTTTGGGTTTAAAACCTTCGATACCTTCAATTTTTCCTGAATCACCTAGGTTAACGCNTTTGGTTTTACCACGTTTTTGTACAGCAGATTCACCAAACTTAGTTAATTTATTTGAACCTTTTTCAACGTCTTTTGACATTATTTTTGGTCCCATAGTTTCTTTAGTCGCACCGCCTTTAGCCATGCACTTACCACCTTTTTTCATGCCTTTAGCTTCTTTCTTTTCAGATTGGCTAATCATTTTTTTAATAAGCGCTTTATCTTGTGCCACGTCATCATGCTTTTTCATTGATCCACCTATTTTAAATTGTTTACCTTTATCTGCAGCAGCAAAGTCTTTACCTACTGATTGTGGAACACCCACTTTTTTAGCAAAACCTTTGTTATGTGCTACAGCTTCCATTAAATTATGCTGTTTCAAATTTTTACTTGGCACCGCAGTTCCACCTTTTTAATGCCACTGCTTTACGAGTAGGGTTGCCGTTTTCATCTTTCATAGGGCCTTTTGCCCCACTCATTCTTGCACAAAACGATTTTTTCCTCCCCTCATCTGCTTTTGTTTTTGGATGAGGAGCAGGGGCTTTTAAATTAGAACCAGTAGCTGCATTATATTTGGATCTACCTTTAGCAGTAAGTCCAGCACCTTTAGATACAGGTAATTTCTCACCTCTACCAACAGATAGTACGGGTGTCTTCTTAGTAGCCATTAGTGTTTCATAAAGTCAAAGAGCCATGCCACACCAGCACCTATACCAGCCCCTATACTTCCAACAACCATAAGCATGTGCCAACCACCTTTAATCGCCGACAAGGTGTGACTTATCTCTCTAAGAGCGTCTTTCACCTCTTCCATGTCTTTGCTTAGTTTATCCATGTCAGTTTGCAAATGTTTAATCTCTGTGCTGTGTGAAGCTAACTCTCTTGCATTTCTAATTTCAGGCGTGTTATCAGGCATAATATTAACCATAAAATGCAGTGACACCCATTACCGAGCCAACACTAAAAGTTAAATAAATATTAGTGCGGAATAAAATACCTTCCCCAGGTATAAGAACATCAAATGTATTGGGGTTTGAGTTTACGGGAATATCCATCTGATACAGAATTTCACCCGTAGCCCCGCCATCTCTAAGTTCAAAAGTAGCTGCTGTACTAATAGCAGGAGCTACCACAATACCTTTAAGCCTAGCTCTATCGGCATAGATGCTGCCAGCCGCACTTAAATGTTTGCTTTTTACGTCAAACTGCATAGCCATAATTAATCTCCTACTGGGTTTATAAAAAGGGGGTTAGCACCCCCTAATACATTAATTATGCAGTATATGCAGTAGGCGCAGATGAACCATCTGAATTTCGTACTAAGTACTCAACTAAGAAAAATCCAGCTCCAGCAGAGAAAGTTCCAGAAGAACCTACAGTGTAAGTAATAATCGCATCAGTTGAGCCAACATTAGCAAATAGGGCTGTTTGAGCGTCAGAAGCGGGAACTAAATAAATAATACCTGAAGCCCCAGCAGTAATTGCTGAAGTTGCTGCAATAGCAGTGCCATTAAGATAAATAGTAATTACGCCAGAAGTACCAGCAAATTTAGTAGTTTGGTATAGCGCAAGATTGGTAATTAAAGAACCCGCTGGAAGAACAGCTAAAGTTGAAGCAGCTGTATCTGTGTAAGCAACAGGATCAGTTTGACCAACAGAAGTAACACCAGTGTTACGAATAGTACCCGCGACAGCGCCTGTTGTGTTTTTTACAGTGCCTAATAACCAAGGCCCAAGGTGTGTAGCTAAACCCATTGTAGTTTCCTTCATAGAAAGTATAAGCTTATCAATCTTCTATGCGTCTGTGGGGGCAGTTTGATAAGCAGGATGTTCCCCTGTTAAAGNNACTTATACTCTTTTTTTAGGGCTGTTGCAAGTGTTGATTTTTCCAGACCCACTTCTTTTTTCCGCAGTCGTATATTCTTCTTGCCCCCATTAAGTAAGTCATTTCTCGTTCAGTCCGAGAGTCTGATGTGGCATCATAGTTATCAGGGCTATTGTGGTCTTTTAAGCGCTGAGCTATATGCCTTCTTTGGTAATGTGACTTGGGTTTTACCCCTATTTTAGGGCTCCATACTTGATAATCAGGNGGGGTTTCTTCGATTAAATCAAAACCTAATTGAGTGTACATTGCCCCAGAAAAATACCTATTGTCAGAAAAGGACTTTACTTCTGCAGGATTATGCTCTTGTATAAAAGCTTTAAACAATTTAGATGCCCCGCCCGAAATAGTCGTTCTTGTGGCATATCTGGATANAGTCCAAACTCTGGTTGCCGCGCCTGCACCTCTATCATTAGCNCCATAAGTAAACCGCATACAAGCGACAAGCTTATTTTTCCAATAGAGCCCATAGTGATTCCCGTTTCCAGCACCCCCTTGAGGATGATATTTTTCATAGAAGTCTTTAGCGTCCTTATGTTCTACTTTTTTTAATTCACACTTTCTGGCCATAAGCTTGCCTTTGCTTTTGCCCACAGCATTTCTAAGTAATCTTTTTATAGCATATTGGTGATCTTTCCATTCGCTTTCATATATAGTCAACAGCCGTACTCCTTTTTCCGCGCAAGATAAGTACTTGNTATAATGATTATTTTTATTTTTTGCTTCTTCCTCTATGTTTCCATGACTATGCCAGTACATACCACTATACTCAACAGCTAAAGCTTTTTCAGGTAAATAAATATCAAGTTCTTTGGGCTTTAAAATATCCCTGTTTCGATGATCTACAAGGGTAAATATTTTTAAATAGCTAGCGATGGCTAACTCTTGTGTTGATTTCATGTGATTGCATTTTGGGCATGGGTTGTATCCATTTAAAAGCCAGTTTGGTTTTGTTTCGCATAAAATATTGTGTTTTACACATTTGATTTTTATTTTTTGTTTGCTGCTTGTGTACTCTGCTCCAGTAAGATCAAAAGCATCGCCATATATGGCACACACTTTTGCAATAAATGAATCTATTGTATCTCGTTGTGATGCCCCTCTACGCTCATTATGAAAACATTGAGGACACCCTGATCCTTTCCAATGGTATTCTGGTTTTTGTTCAAACACTCCATGTTTTTGACAGATTATAGCTACTGGGGTTTGCTGTCCTTTATATTCACATAATGAATAATCGTAAGTCACCCCATGTATTTGAATAAATTTATCAAGCATTTTCTTTTTGGTGAACCGATTTTTACCCGCCCGTGCTTCCATAGCACATTTATTGCATAGGGCTCCATTAATCATATTTTTTGCATCTGATTGCATCTCACCATGTATTGGACATACATAAGTTATTTTTTGATTCATGCCAGCATACACAGATTTTGAAAAATCGTATGCCCCTACATACTTACTAGCAAAGGTATCCCATTTAGCCTTGCCTTGATTAAATAAAGGGCTATTTTGTTTATTTATTTTCATCACTAGTCTCCTTAAAATATAGAAGTAGTNTACATTAAAGAAACCATGCGTACAAATAAAGAAACCATTTGTTTTCTACAGGCAAAAGAAAACCCGCCGAAGCGGGTTGTCAATAATAACCTAAGTTATTGATTTCTATCAGCTTGAACCAGATGAACCATAGATACCTAATGAATCCGACCAACCGAAGCTGTAGCGTTCCCTGCTCTTATATCGAACGTTGCCTGTATCAAAATCCCCATCCATTGAGTTCTGTAATGGAGTACGAATGAAATGCTTCAATCCGTTGGGCACGTCCGTTGTTAAGAACCAAGCATTAGTGTCAGTCAAGAAGTGATTAATAGCATAACCTTCTGGAACAGCACCGTTGCTCTTAAGCGCGTTGATGTCATTGTCAGTTGTGCCAACACGTAATTCAGTTTCTAACAAACGAGTAGCAACGAATTGTAATGCAGGTGGTACAATCAACTTTTTAGGTTTAGCAGCGATTAAAAGACCACGTTCGTCGGTCCATGCAGCAATTTGAATCACAGCATTTTCTAATGAGGTTTCGTTTAAATCAGTAGCAGTAGAAGGTACGTTGCTGTTAGTGCCACCATTTACTAACGGGTGAGCGCTTGAAAACAATGGTTGACCGTCACCACCAGTAACAGCAGAACTAAAACCATTGTTAAGCACATTAGCTGCTTTAACTTGTTTAGTGTATGCCATTGCACGGGCTAATGCTTTAGTATAACGAGCAGACAAAGAGTCGTACAAGTTATCTTCAATAGCTTCCTCAGTTAATGAGAAGCCTAAAGCAATAGTTTCATGGTTGTATCGAGCAGTCCAAGCTTCTTGAGCATTGTCATATTGAAGAGCTTGACCTTCGTTTTTGACAGGGGCCGCTGAAAAACCAGACAGTTTTGTTTCTTCTTCAAAAGAACGCTCTGAAGATTCAGTTTCATAAATCTCTTTGTGTTCTTCACCATAACGAGCATACTCTACACCGAACAATGCGTTCAGACCCGGTAATAACTCTTTTAATAGCTGGGCGCGTGAAATTGCCATGTGTTAATCTCCTAATTAAATGCCAGCTACGTTTGTATAACTATGGAAAGTGTTATTCCAAGTTACCAAAATTTCAGGGTAGCCCACAAAAGTAACTGCAGTACCTGATGCCAAAGTAATAGCGCTAGATACAGTTAAAGTTACACCATTTACGTTAGTAACAGTGATATAGTTGCCAGCTAAAGAACCAGTACCAGATGGAGCAATTAATTGCATACCAGCTTGGATAGCAGTATTAGCAGCGGTCAGAGTTACAGTAGTACTTGAACCAGAAGTAGAAGCTGTAGCAGCAACAGTAACAGCAGTTTCAGGAACTAAACCAACAACACGTAAAGGAGCAGCAGCTACACCACGAGTGTTACCAGTGCCATTAGTAACAACACCACCAGATACAGAAACAGCAGAATCACCAGTTAAAGTGTTGCCAGTATTACCATATAAAGGATATACGTTAGTGCCTATAAATTGTTGTGAAGCATAACCCGCACCTGAAGAAGTATTAGCCAAGGCTGTTGCTTGTGAACCCATAACTACTTTAATAACTACACGTGGATCATCAACAACATAAGCAACAGCGTCTTGAGCAACAGTACCAGAAGGCCAGTATTGCGCACGGATACGTTGACCAGTGGCTGCTAAGGTATATTCACAACCTACGAAAATACCAATAACACCTGGAATTGGTGTAGTAGGTGCAGTAGCAGGTGTATAAGTATCTTGAATTGCAGTACCTGCAGACAATTTAACAACGTCACCGAAGAAAATGTTTGCAGCATAACCAGTTGCTATCGGTACCATGCGAGTAGAACCCGCGTAAGGTAGGCCACCGATTTCATTAACTGGCTTTAGGCCGTAAGGGGCCGAAATAACAGGATAAGCCATTGTAAACTCCTAAAATTAATTAACCATTTCCGAAAGATACACTCGATTTGCGATCTTTAAATAAAGGCATACGAGCATCGTTCTCTCTCATAAAGCTATTATCTACTGCTTCTGCCTGCTGATTAGTCATGTTGTTGTAGTATGCGCTACGTTGTCCCATAAATTCAGTAGGTATTTTGCAAAGTAATAACCCACCAATCTCGATGTTGTCTTTAAAATGACCTTCACGAGAGGCTAGCAGTGTGTATTGTGGTTGCTCTTCAATCTTTACAGGTTCCCAACCTTCACGCAATGATTTAGAAATATTGCTAGGGTCGGCCTTGTTTAGCATTGCTACGCGAATCCACCTATATGTGTACCCAGCCTGTTTGTCGGGCTCAGGAAGTGCTTCTGGAGGCATCCACTGCTTAGGACGCTCTNTCAACGCTCTGGTTTCTGATGCACGAGTAATTTTGTTTATAGGGTTAGTAGTCATTATTTAATCTCCAATTTTAAAACTTCTTTTGCGTATACTTCAGGGCTTATGCCCAGTTTCTTTGCTATCTGGACTTGGCTCTGACTTAGTCTTATTTTATTGGAATTTGTGCTACGAGAACCGGGCGCAACTACTGTTGATGGTTTTGCTTTAGGTTCCCCAAAATACTCACTAAATCTTTTGCGCATTGTTTTGTCCAATGTGCTGTAATATTCATCTGATCCAGCAATCATGCCGTTATTAACGAGCTTATTATGTAGGCCCAACGCAGCGGATGTCATCTCCTCATCTTCTCCAAACCACTTATTGCGTTCTTGCCACGCCGCATCTTTAGGGTTCACTTGAGGAGCGGGTTGCTGGTACTCTTCTCG
>JGI26470J50227_1000885_pt1 | contig 11313 bp, 13 predicted proteins | sample FreactTroBogLake_FD_50227 | JGI IMG/M metagenome (IMG submission 50227) | reverse complement strand
ATAATCGTAGTACAGAGCTATCTAACACTCAAAAGAATAGCCCAATTAAAGCATTTAAGGGCTATAAGAAAAAATAACTGAGTTGTTTTCATGAATAAGTAGTTTCATGACAACATCAGCAGACATCAATCAAACTCTAGACCTCATTAAGATAAAATTCTATAATGAATGGCTTTACACTGCTCACATCTACGATGAGGGTGATAGCGAAATGCACAAGACGATGACTACTCGGGTAGTCAGCCAGTACATTGATCCGCTCAATATTCCTAAGGACGCGGCTATATTAGATTTAGGTAGTGGTCCTGGATATTTCCTAGATGAGATGAAGAGTCGAGGGTATACGAATCTAACAGGTGTGTCGTTGACGCCAGATGACAACAGAATTGCTAGAGATAAGGGTCATACTATTAAAGAATATGATCTATCTTTCTTGCCTCAGGCACAAGGTTACTATGACGAATCAGTAGATTTCATCTTTCTGCGTCATGCCTTAGAACATTCTCCTTATCCTATCTTCACATTGATGGAATACAATCGTGTGTTAAGGCAAGGTTCTAAGATTTACATTGAAGTTCCGGCTCCTGATTGCGAGCGTAAGCACGAATATAATCTAAATCATTATAGCGTATTAGGTTCTAATCAGCTTGCTGCTTTGCTACAGCGCTGTGGTTTTGACGTTGACAAATTTGAAAACCTAGAATTTGAGATCAGTATGCCTTCATCGGAAAGCGGAGGCGAGCCAGTCATCCTACAAGAAAAGTATTTCTGTATTGTTGCAACAAAGGCCCGCCCCTTGGATATTAAATGATAAATAGATGTGAGTCGCGGGACTGCAATCCCCACTCACCCTAATGCTTTAGAGGAGCATCAGTATGACTATTTATTTGTATAAGAAAATTCATAACAAAACTGGATTAAAATATCTAGGAAAAACAACACAAAATCCGTATTCCTATCAAGGGTCCGATACGGGCTGGATTATAGCCGCTAGACATCAAGTAATATAAAAGGCCGAATATGTTCGGCCTTTTTTGTGCGCATAAATATCTGTATGGCAAACACTCCTACCCTTATTAAGGATCCGTATAAAAAGACGATCTTTAAGAATCAAAAAGACCTAGACGACTTCATCAAGTGTTGCGATCCTGAAACCGGTCATCTATATTTCATGGATAACTTCTTCTACATTCAGCATCCTACTAAAGGTAGCATGGTATACCATCCATGGGACTACCAAAAGAGATTGATCGAGACATACCACAACTATCGTTTCTCTATCTCACTGATGCCTAGACAGTCCGGTAAGTCAACTTCTGCTGCTGGCTATCTTCTGTGGTATGCGATGTTTGTTCCTGATTCTACTATTCTAATTGCCGCACACAAATACACAGGTGCTCAAGAAATCATGCAGCGTATTCGATACGCATATGAGAACTGTCCTGATCATATCAAGGCAGGTGTGACTACATACAACAAGGGTTCTCTTGATTTTGAGAATGGTTCTCGTATCGTGTCTGCTACAACGACTGAAAATACAGGTCGTGGTATGTCTATTACACTATTGTATCTTGACGAGTTCGCCTTCGTGCGTCCATCTATCGCAACAGAGTTTTGGACATCTATTACACCAACTCTAGCGACTGGTGGTAAGGCAATCATCACTTCTACACCAAACTCGGATGAAGATCAGTTCGCTCTTATCTGGAAAGGTTCTAACAAGACCGAAGATGAGTTCGGCAATACGACTGAACTTGGAGTTAACGGATTCAGGGCATACCGCGCTCACTGGAAAGAACAACCCGGCAGAGATGATGCTTGGGCAGATCAAATGAGAGCCCAACTCGGTGATGATCGTTTCAATCGTGAAATCGGTTGTTTGTGCGGGGAATCAATGTTAACCTTACGCGACAGCACAGGAAAGGTGTTTAAGGCCACGATGAATGACCTTAAACAGATGTTATACAATGACAATCACTAAGGTAGTTCGCATGATTGGAATCACCAAGTGCCCTGCAGCTTGGGGGAGCAAAAGATCGTAATGAACATAGTTGTATTTGGTGGGGGTCAACCTGGTAAGTTTGGCAATGATTTCTGCATCCTAGCGCGTCAACAAGGGCATAACGTGTTTATTCTGTCACATAGAGATTATGCTACAGGTGATCCGCAACATCACTATACCAATACCAGTGAAGAGCTTCAAGTGGTTAAAGATTTTAATCATTTGACCCAGTCTATCGATCACATAGACATATTTGTCTATAATGGACGTATGGATGTGTATCCTAGCGATGCATTAGACTTCAGGTCTACTGCAACAGTAAGTTCAAACCGTTGGTATAACAATTTACACATCACTGTTATACTGGCCCATATATTAGCTGTAGAAGCCCTAAAGAAAATGTCTAAGGACAGTAAGTTGGTGTTATTAACCACGGGCATGTCCATGGAATTTGAAAGAACTAACTATACTGAAATGGCCGGCTATGCTGGAATTAAGGCGGCACAAAATCATCTAATGATATCACTAGCACATCACAATGATCGTGGTGCTATTGCTACGTCAGTCAGTCCGCATTTTCCCTACGAAGATTACGCTACCTATCGGGAGACATTTAAAAAAGTATATGACTATATACTAGAGTTTGATTCTACTCAAAACGGAAAAATAAAAACAATACATACTAGATGAGCAACTAAAGGGATTTGAGTGTGGACGAATTACTAAAAAATAACTTAGGATTAGAGGTATTAACTGACACCGGCTGGAACAAGTTTGACGGTCTACTGATCAAGGGTAATAAAGACACGGTTACCCTAATGTTGGAAAAATCCTCAATCGACCTTACACCTGATCACGGTTTATTCTTAGATGATCTAACCAAAATAGAGGCCGGATCCCTACGACCAGGACAGCAGATCAAGACTGCCAGCGGCATGCAAAAGGTAATAGTTGTAAAACATAATAAGGTTGAACCGGTATACGACCTGCTCAATGTAGGTAATAACCATCGATTTTATGCTAATGACATTTTATGCTCCAATTGCGAATTTATCATTGCGGATGAAACGCTAATCAATCCAAATACATTGATAATGCTTGAAGGCATAGAACCAATAACTCGTATGGGCCAAGTCCGCTGGTATCAAGAACCCAAGAGGGGTAATCTGTATGTCGTAAGTCTTGATCCAAGTCTTGGTACAGGCGGTGACCCTGCTGCTATTCAAGTATTTGAGGCAAATACGACTACGCAGATCGGAGAGTGGAAGCATAACAAGACTGACATTCCTAGCCAGATCAAACTACTTGCGCAGATCACAAAATACATAGCAGACATCACTAATGAACCAAACAACATCTACTATTCAATAGAAAACAACTCAATAGGGGAAGCATCACTCATATCTCTCGCAGAATATGGTGAAGCTAATGTTCAAGGTACGTTTATCAGCGAGCCGGGTAAGAAGCGTAAAGGCTTCAACACAAGCAATAAGCCCAAGTTAGCAGCCTGTGCTAAGTTCAAGACGCTGCTAGAATCAAAAAAAATGACCCTGCACAGTCGGTCATTGATAAGCGAACTCAAAGCATTTGTCGCTCACGGTGGCAGTTATGCTGCTAAAGTCGGTGATACAGACGATCTCGTGATGTCTTCACTATTAGCAGTTAGAATAATGCAGCAGTTGTCAGAATTTCACGGTGATCTAGAGACGCAGATACGTGACCATGATGAGTTCTTGGCTCCGCTTCCCTTCTTTGCTACATTCAGCTAGATTGGCATAAATATCACTATGAGTAACGATACAGAATCCTTTAATAAAGACCTATATGATCTCCTAAAAGTAAGAGGATACAAGCCTATTCCCTTAGACTCAAAGAATCAGCGAGTACCGGCATCACAATCAGCCGATGTTATGCAGTTTGATTTCATTAAAGATGGTGAAGATTATGGTAAAGTCTGGATAAGTATCGATGATGCCAGCAATGTCATCGTGTATTATGACAATGAACAACAGAATAGTCCAAGTTCACCTACTCCAGGGGTCGAGTATAACGATTCTTGGACTGGATTTCTAAAGCAACTAAAGAGTTGGGCTATGACCAGACAACTTAGTTTCGAACTATCAAACAAAGATCGCTTAGGCGACGACATGAGACAGCGGGAATATTACAAAATGAAAGAAAGAGTTTCTGAAGGCTACTACCCAATGGGTAAGAAGGCCAGCTACAACGATGCCGTGCCTAATGTAAAGATTGTCCTTCAACACAATCGTGCGTTAGAAGAAGGTGAACAACGCTATCGCAATGTTGCTAAGATTTATCTGGAAAACGTAGACGGTGAGAGATTCCTTGCTCCAACTACTCGTCCAGGCATCGCTCGTGTGTATGCTCGTCATATCGCAGAAGGTGGATTGCCTAACGACGAACGCTGGAATCATATCAAAGGTCTCTGTGAAGAATACAATCAGATGGCTGGCTTTGTACGCGCTACTCGTAGTAAGCAGTTTAATGAATCCGCACAAGCACTAATAAATGAAGGTGTCAGTCACTACAACGGTCTCCGCGAGACTCTAAGCAGAATGACTGGTCATCGTGGATATAGTGCATACTTTGAATCATGGACTCCAACTCTCATGGAGACTGACGGTGATGACTCTAATGTTAACGCATTGTTCGTTCAAGAAACTATGGATCCACGCATTGAGTCAGTGATGCCTATTCTCTCTCGTCTCCATAAGAAGAACATTGGGATTACCGAAGTCAATGAACTTGAAAGCTGGGCTGACGACATCGTTAATGAACATATGGGCCTAGATGAAGCACATACCGGTGACGAAGCTGAAAAAAAGTTCAATAAGTATAACGACAAAGAACTTGATCACATGCTAGATAGAGCATACGGCAGATCACAACCAGGCGACGCACATAAGCAAAAGAGAGCCGGTCAAGCTAAAGATGCCGCATACAACATCATGTGGAAGAAGAAGCACGCTGATACCGCGTTTGAAGGTGATGAAGGTCACACTGAAGAAGAAAACAGCATGGCTCAAGACAATCTTCATAAGATGGCACAGGCTGGCATGATGACCGTTGAAGAAGATGATGCCGATGGCAAACCAGCAGAACAGTACAAGAGCCTAAACGATGTATACCCAGCAGGTCAAACTGAAGTTTGGTATTGGAAAGAAAACTTTGGTCGCGATGCTATGATGGGTGCTAACTGGTTGCAGAAGCATGGCAAAATGCCAACACTGGCTAGCATTGGACAAGACTACAAGTTAATTGGCAAGATCAAAGAAACCAGCCCAGAAAAAGTATTCATGATGATGCAAGGCGACATGTGGTCTCCTGCAGGACAAGCACGCAGCATGATCAAGGCCAGCGGCACTGGCCACACAAGCATGAGCGTTGGCGATATCATCAAGGTTGGCAGCAAGATGCTCATGGTAGACCGTTTTGGATTCCACGAGCTTGGAACAGAACCACAAGAAGAAGTTGATGAGGCATTAGAGCCTTGGATGGGTAAGGACCTTGATATCCCTTCTTACCTTCGCAAGAAGAAATATGACGACGCTAAGCAGGACGCGGAACTAGGAGGCCCTGCACTTCGTAGGGTTAAGGACAATCCTTCTGCGGACAATGATGAAGTAGAAGAAGGCATAGACGCTAACCAAAAGCGTGTAGGACAACTTGGTCCTACTGAAAAGGTAAAGAATAACAACATTGGCAAACTAGTAGGCGCCAATGAATCGGCAATGAATGCTGAACTAAAGCGCATTATGGATATCACCCGTTTCAATAGATAACGCAATAAACTATAATATTGGTTACCCATAACTAGTATAAATATATTGACATAGGATGAGAAGTATACTATATTTCATCTTGTGTTAGTTGTCTCCGACAGCATAACATCTACTCACATTAAGCTCAACTTTGACACATTTTAAAAGGAGAAAATCAAATGGCAAGTCTAGCAGATATCCGTGCCCGTTTAGCGGCACAAGAAAACAAGGGCCAGAACAAGAACTCTGGCAATCAATCCGACAACGCAATCTACCCTTTCTGGAACATTGACGAAGGCGCAACTTCTACGGTTCGTTTCCTTCCAGACGGTGATAACAACAACTCATTCTTTTGGGTAGAGCGTCAGGTCATCAAGCTTCCGTTCAACGGAGTTAAGGGTGACTCTAATGTCAAGCAAATCACTGTTCAAGTTCCTTGCGTAGAAATGTACGGGGACAACTGTCCCGTTCTCGCAGAAGTTCGTCCATGGTATAAAGACGACACGCTGAAGGATATGGCTAACAAGTATTGGAAGAAGCGTTCTTATGTATTCCAAGGCTTTGTTCGTCAAAATCCTCTCGGTGACGACAAGACTCCCGCAAACCCCATTCGTCGTTTCGTGATCACCTCTCAGTTATTTGCCTTGATCAAGGCATCTCTGATGGATCCCGAGTTGGACGAACTGCCAACTGACTATCAGCGCGGCCTTGACTTTAACATCAAGAAGACTACTAAGGGCGGTTATCCTGACTATACGACTTCTACTTGGGCTCGTAAGGAATCTTCGCTAACTGAGGCCGAACAAGCTGCGATTGAAGCACACGGTCTTTACAATCTTGCTGACTTCTTGCCTAAGAAGCCCAGTGAAGCTGAACTTCGTATCATCAAGGAGATGTTTGAAGCATCGGTAGATGGTCGTCCTTATGATAACGACAAGTGGGGCGCTTATTATCGTCCTTACGGGCTTGAAGCACCAGCTGGCGCAGTCTCCGCAGTCTCCGAAGTTACGCAGGAAGCAGCAGTGGTCGCTACGACTAACACGGTAGCTTCAGTAGTAGAAGACGAAGTACCTTTTGAAGTCGATCAACCGATCGTCGTTCCGACTACAAATACGTCGAGCGATAAGGCTCAGGACATTCTACAAATGATCCGAGCAAGACAGCAGAATAAGGCCTAATCCGGCTAGGGGAGCTAGTCATCTAGCTCCCCTGTTTCTGCATTAGGAGATCACCATGACATTACCAGATGAAAGATACCGAGCTATAAAGCAAGGTAAGAAATTATTGGAAGAGCTTTGCGATCCAGGCAAGACTCCAAGAGTTCCTAGCATCGTTAGGGATCGTGCCCGTAGTATTCTAAAGCATTTTCCAACTGATTATGAGTTAGAACAACTTGCGGCTAGCAATCCCGAGCTACTACAAAAGTTATCATTTAATGATAAGATAAAACAGATCGTAAGATAAGGAAATACATGACAACTAAACCGTTTGACGTAAGCAAGTTCCGTAAGGATATTACTAAGGCTATTGATGGTCTTAGTATTGGATTTAATGATCCCACAGACTGGATCAGCACAGGAAACTTTGCACTAAACTATCGTATTAGCAGTGAGTTTAATAAGGGTGTACCTCTTGGTAAGGTTACTGTATTTGCCGGAGAATCAGGCGCAGGTAAATCCTACATCTGCTCAGGCAACCTAGTTAGACACGCACAAGAACAAGGTATCTTCGTTGTTCTTGTTGACAGTGAAAATGCACTAGATGAATCTTGGCTACACGCTCTTGGCGTTGATACTAGCGAAGCCAAGTTGCTCAAGCTCAACATGGCTATGATCGATGATGTAGCTAAGACTATCAGCGAGTTCATGAAGGGCTACAAGGCTATGCCAGACCTCGACAAGCCTAAGGTCCTGTTCGTTATTGACTCTCTCGGAATGCTGCTCACTCCTACTGATGTGAATCAGTTTGAAGCAGGTGACATGAAGGGCGACATGGGGCGTAAGCCTAAGGCTCTTACTTCTCTAGTTCGTAACTGTGTGAACATGTTCGGTTCACACAATGTTGGTCTAGTTGCCACCAATCACACATATCAATCACAAGACATGTTTGATCCTGATGATAGGATTTCAGGTGGACAAGGCTTCATCTATGCTTCTTCTATCGTTGTTGCTATGAAGAAGTTGAAGCTCAAGGAAGATGAAGAAGGTAACAAGATCACTCAAGTGCGTGGCATCAGGGCCGCATGTAAGGTGATGAAGACTAGGTATGCAAAGCCTTTTGAATCTGTTCAAGTCAAGATTCCATATGACACTGGCATGAGTCCGTATTCGGGGTTGACTGACATGTTTGAATCTATGGGACTTCTCAAGAAGGAAGGCAACTCTCTTGTCTATACTAAGATTGATGGTACGGCCATCAAGAAGTTCCGTAAGGCTTGGGAAGCTAATGTCGATAACTGTCTGGACGCTGTGATGTCCGAATTTCACCAGCGCGATGAATCTAAGATAAGTACCGTTGTCAGTGAGGAAGAGGAAGTCGCAGGATGAGTCTACATTTGGTTAATGAAATTTGGAAAGTGTTGAAGCCTAGTATTGAAGCGGGCGACATGAATGGTGCTGCTGAGACTTTGGTCAACTATCTGGTTGACGAAGACTATTCTCCGAATGAAATTAAGCAAGTGTTCCGCGGCGATTCTGACATCAAGGATGCATTGACATACTATCTGGAATCACCATCGGACGGATTGTATCATGAGGTCGAGGAAGACCTATTTGATGAGGACGCAGACGAAGACTCCGACGAAGACTATTAATGGCTTGGTATAGCAGAATAACAGGTGATCTAAGCGTTCTGCCAGACTTCATAACTCATTATGAAAACGAGTTAGTGTCTGCTAAACAGGACGTTAAAGTCTACGGTAATGTTGAAAAGAACATTGCGGCTCTGCCCGGCATAACTGAGTACCGTTTCAATCAACTACAAGAGATTGAGGCGGTACTCAACTTTCTCAACATTCAACTAAGAAAGATCCGTAGGAAACATTTTCAGAAATATCTGGAAGGCTACGCTCGTGCGTTAACATCCCGTGATGCAGAGAAGTACGTTGATGGTGAACAAGAAGTAATTGACTTTGAAGTGCTTATCAATGAGGTAGCATTACTGCGTAACAAGTGGTTAGGTATTCTAAAGGCAATCGAGTCTAAAAACTTTATGTTAGGCCACGTCGTGAGATTACGAACTGCTGGCATGGAAGACATCAGTATCGGGTAACATGCTACTTGACATATATGTCAAAAAAGTTACAATCAATTAACATAATAGGAAACACTATGAACATTGTACAATCTGTTCTTTGGGATGAACCCGAAGTTACGAGAGAAACCGATATCGCCTTCCAATCAAGCGAAGACATCATCACTCTTAGCTGCGCTCTGTATCGTCTTACACAGACGATAGATCCTAAAGTAACATCTATCTTTGAATACTATTCCTTAGATGATCAAGATGGCAAGTTGGCCAAACACATTACTGAAGAAGATAGAATACTAGCTGAAAGCGTCCGATCCCACTTTAGCAATAAGATCGTCTTGTCTCGGCTTCGTGGTGCTAACCTAACTAGATTTAGGATCGACCTAGGGAAACTACTGGTCAGTGATTTCGTCAAAGATGGAAAATATGTGTACCCTACAACGTACATGGGTATGGCATACAAGCTACCTTACTTCTATAACTATGATATGGAGCTAATGGAAGTGTTTCATGGTGATTATTTCAGCATCAAAGGTCCTAAAACTCCGTTCACTGCTAACAAGTTAGTGACATTCATGAAAAAGGTCGATTCGCATCGCAAATCATCTAACACACCGTCTTCTTATGAATATTGGTTTTCGGATGAACTTAACGACAGAATCGTGCTTACTGTGGAAAAGAGAAACCCTCTCATTGACCTGCTAGATAAGATCATTGAATCACCAATCACTATTCATGCTACTTTCGGGCAGGTATCTAAAGATACGCTCAACTTCTACAAAGCCAGTAACTGGAAGTTTGTTCCTGTAGAACAAAGTGCATGAGAATCGCAATTTATGGTGATAGCTTTGCCGCCGACGTAGCTATAGATCCTAATGCTAGGACCAATCCTGAAAGTTCCCCGTGGGCTACTAAGTTGCGTGAAATGCGTCCCGAATGGCAAATAGATAATTATGCCCAACGCAGTTCTTGTCTTTATTTTTCTTGGCATATGTTTAATAAAACACACACAGAATATGATAAACATATTATATTTGTTACTCAATGGGATAGGCATGTAATTCGTATGGACCATTATGCAGAATCAAATGGCTGGAGTCATTTCAGTGGGGTTCAACAAGTTGAGAGAAGACTTGCCGATAGTGACTATTCTTCTACAAGAGATCGAAAAGCACTTGAATCTCTACGGGCATACTGGCTTGACGTAGACCAAGACCAACAACGTAAAGACATGCATAAGTTAATGTTGGAAGACATGAAAAGGAGAGAACCGAATGCATTAATGGCTCCGAGCTTTGGCGCCAAAGGCTCATTACTCAGAGGTTCCACAAATATCCATGCAGGATCTATCGCTGCTTTAGACGTAAAATACTATAAAGGTGAAAACAACCCAAGCTTCTATGCCACCTACGCCGACAAAAGACATAATCATATGAATGACATTAATCTACAGCTTATGGCAGAAAGTATGGCGCATTGGATTGAGACTGGAGTTCTTATATGGGACGAGATGCAATGGCGACCAGACACCACAAAGCCGTTTTGTCCCCGATGAACTTAGGATAATATCGGTTGACATCTGGTCACTAGCCTGCTACATTGATAATAAGGTAGTCGCAGATACAGAGGCAATCGCACATGGACATCTCAATCAACACTGTTGGTGTCGTTGGTAAAGCTAAGTTAAAAGAGATTGAGACTGCTATTCGTTTTTTCGCAGATCAACTCATGGATCCTCGTATCGTCAAGAATCTCAAGATTGATGTCGAGATCATGTCCAAACTGAACGCTCAGGGTGATCAGGGTGAATGCGTCAATGAAGACGGGTTTCGGAACCCTCGGTGGTTCACGATTAACCTCAAAAAGCTTGACATTGACTCTATGATCCGGACGCTAGGACATGAGATGGTTCATGTGAAGCAGTATGCTAAAAATGAACTCATGACTGATATGCGTGTCAACGTGTCTAAGGGTAAGAGCATCCTAAGTGCTACTCGTTGGAACGGTAAAGTTTGGTCTCCTAAACGTAAGGAAGATGAATATTTTGATAGCCCATGGGAGATCGAAGCCTATGGCCGTGAGATAGGGCTCTTTGTTCGTTGGGAAGTATCGCAAGGCAGGTAGCTTAAGAAATCGGTTGACATCGGTTACCCATTTTGCTATATTAAATCATAGAAGAGGAGAGCGAAATGCCTGAGACGTATCAAGAACGAGTTGGACGTTACCGTATTATCCGTCACGAAGAACTTCCTGCTGCGCATAAGGCGGAGTACCGGCTCC
>JGI26470J50227_1000883_pt1 | contig 11333 bp, 9 predicted proteins | sample FreactTroBogLake_FD_50227 | JGI IMG/M metagenome (IMG submission 50227) | reverse complement strand
AATACCAAGATGTGACAACGTTATCACCACCCGATTGAGTCCAGTAGCTCAAGTGTGCTACCTTTCGTATATCGCTGTGGACAATGTGCTCTGCACCTTCGGGATCGCCATAACTTGTTTTACACATTAGACCAGTGTTGGTCAGTGGGTGTATGTTTTGTTTGATCCATTCAAGTAAGGGTTCGTTTGAACTGTAACCATACTTGAACTTGATGGGCTGTATGTCTGCTCCGTCTCTGTTAAACTTGTGTCCGTGACCAATGTCATAGACCATGATGGGGTTATCAATATCAAGATTAATCAACTCATCTGGTATTCTGGGCAAATCAAGTTTCTTGTAAAATTTCGACATACAGCTATTTATGGTGCTCCTAGATGGAGTCGAACCATCGACTTCTCCTTACCATGGAGATGTTTTACCGTTGCAAACTATGGGAGCGTGTTTGGTACCCCTGGTCCGATTCGAACGGACAGAACTGCTCCTTTTGAGAGAGCCGACTTTACCAATTTGTCCACAGGGGCGTGGTAGTTCCTACTGGATTTGAACCAGTGACCTTCACCGTGTCGAGGTGTTGCTCTACCGAACTGAGCTAAGGAACTATAAGTGGTGCCCCAAAGGAGACTCGAACTCCTATGCTTTTCAGCACAGCGACCTCAACGCTGCGTGTCTACCAATTCCACCATCAGGGCATCTATAAATACAAAATAAGGTTATTTCTATGTCTTGGACACAAAGCACAATATCAACAACTGATCCGTGGAATTGCATCGCATTCGGTAAAAATACATTCGTCACAGTAGCAAACATCACTGGCAACACTGCCTCTAGTAGTGATGGTATTACTTGGACTCAGGGAACTAAAATGCCATGGACAATGCTTTGGGGCAATGTGTGGCAAGATATCGCATTCAACAATGATAAGTTTTGTGCCATTGGTTGGGCTTGGAACAGTGCTGAAAGCATTGACGGCATCAACAACTGGCACGGAGTAAACTTACCCTATCAGCGCTACTGGAATGGCATAGCCTATGGCCAAAATACTCTAGTAGCAACTGGCACAGGATTCTTTGCGGGTCCAACAAACCCATATACCAGCATCACAGTTGCAATCACTACTGATCCACACGATTGGGGTAGCAGTACTATGGATGTTCCTGGATACTGGACTGATGTTGCTTATGGCAACGGTAAGTTTGTCAGCATCACTGGCAACAGCGCAATGAGTAGTGTGAGCACAACACAGGGTCGTAGCTGGACTACAAGTAACACTATGCCAGTAGCACAGGCTTGGTCTGCTATTAACTACGGTGGAGGCAAGTTCGTTGCTGTGGGTAATACCAATGTTGCTGCTTACAGCACTGATGGAGTACATTGGACTAGTACCAATCTACCAGCAAATCAACAGTGGGTCGATCTTGCTTATGGTAACAATCACTGGGTTGCTATTGGTTCAAATACCAGTATTGCTGCTGTAAGCAGTGATGCTATAACTTGGACTTCAACTACAATGCCAAGCAGTCAGCAATGGACTGCTATTACATACGGCAATGGAAAGTTTGTCACAGTTGCTTGCAATACCAATGTAGTTGCAACTACGATTTAAATGGTACCAGCGGAGGGGATCGAACCCTCTCAAGAACGCTAATCTGGCGCTAAAAGTCTTATAAGGACTCTCTGACTTCCAAGTCTCGCTGGCATTGTTTGGTCCGGCGTGCAGGAATCGAACCCACATTCATCGGGTAGAAGCCGATTGTATTATCCATTATACTAACGCCAGAAAATTTATTCGTCTTCTAATTCTTTAGCCCAACGTGCTTCACGTACTATGCGCTCTTGCTCGTCTTTAATGCCTTCTTCTGTGAGTTCAGTAGCACTGTCACACATTGGACAGATATGATTTTCGTGGTGTGATTCTTCGTCGGAGCCAAAGTAATCTTCAATCACTGTGCCATCTTCACGGCAATATTCTGTGCCTGTTTGCCAACGGAGACCAGTCCAACGACATTTGGTACACTTGTGTGTTGGAGGCGCATCTTCTGGAGCAGTGTGATAACTATCTTCATCACCTAGGTCAAAGGTAACATCGTAGCCACCCTTGCGATCTGTCCAGCAGTCATCGTATTGGTGTTCCCATTCAAGATCAATATCATTGTCTTGTGCGTCAATAACTACATCTTCAACGTCAATCTCGCCGTCTGCTATCTGTTGTAACTTTTCAGCGATTTCATCCTCATCTAAATCAGGATAGATTTGACTCAACAGGTCTTCATCAAACTCTAAACAATATTGACGATCTACTTGATGCCATTCGTGTTTTACAATAGTTACCATTTTGTTTCCTTGATTAACGAACTGTTTTTGCTCGTGCCATGATTATATCATCAACATTGCCTTTGATGATAACATTTTGGTAAGTATCAGTGAATCCACTGGCATGATCAACCACGCGGTTGTCAGGTTCGTGATATGTACGAATACGCTCTGTGCCCGCCTGATTACGCTCTTTGTCAACGTGACAAGAACGCTAATCTGGCGCTAAAAGTCTTATAAGGACTCTCTGACTTCCAAGTCTCGCTGGCATTGTTTGGTCCGGCGTACAGGAATCGAACCCATATTCATCGGGTAGAAGCCGATTGTATTATCCATTATACTANCNNCACTTGCTNCTATTGGTGCGACTGGCCGGACTCGAACCGGCACGTACAAGACGGGAGATTTTAAGTCTCCTGTGGCTACCATTACACCACAGTCGCATTGTTGATGGTCTCGGTGGAAGGAATCGAACCTCCAACACATGGTCCCAAACCACGAATTTTACCATTAAACTACACCGAGAAACTTGGTGGACCGAGGGAGAATCGAACTCCCAATTGAGGCTTGCAAAGCCACCGTTATCCCATTTAACTACCAGCCCCAAATTCGTTGACAGACTACTTATCACATTGTACTCCGCCTGTCAGGGAGAGTCTTGGTGCCCCGGGGGTGAATCGAACACCCGACTACGGATTACAAAACCGTCGTTTTACCACTAGAACTAACGGGGCAAAATTGGCTGGCAAACCTGGGCTCGAACCAGGGACCCACGGATTAACAGTCCGTTGCTCTACCAACTGAGCTATATGCCAATAATTCTTCAATGACTGTATTATATATCAAATACATAACACTGTCAAGTTATTTTGGTATTAAATACTATATGTTGACCGCAGAAGAAGCCGTAGAGTATTTGCTTGAAGTTGCTCGGGGAGAATACTCCGAGAACAAAAGTTATACTTGCGTAAAAGAATTTAAAATCTCGTACCCAAATACTGAAAAGCCTGCATTTGTTCCAGATGGCTTACCCAGGCAAGTTAAAGAGCTTTGAAAAATAAGCATCTCGGTATATTTTATATAACCAAGGTATCTGCGGTAGAATATCTCTGACACTTCTACCATACATAAAATCAAACGTGTATCCAAACTTGATTAGGCCAGAAGCATGGAATGCTCCGACTCTGCCTCTGCCTGTGTCATAGTCTGTGCGTAGTTTTTCTATTGCTATGCCACGACAGGTATCAAAATCCCAGTAATCGTTTTTCCAACCTGTACCAGAATTTATTATAGTGTAACCATACTTTCCAGGATTCTCAGAGAACTCACTTTTATCTGTGATAAAGTTTATATTCAGCGGAGAATATGTGGGCAGATCGATTGGACAAGCAGGATCATCTACCCAAGATGACCATTTCTCAAAAGTCTCTGGGGTTTCGTGTGGCAGACCAATAATAAATCCACCAGTGATAAAAATCTTGTTGTCAAAAGTCTCACGCAATTTATACAGCGTGTCTTTTATTTCTTCTGGATCCATACCCTTACCAATACTGGCAGCGCTGGGTCTGTGTAGTGATTCTATGCCAAAAGTCATACCATTAAAGTTCATGGCCTTTAGCAGTGCGAGTTGTTCTGGTTTCCTTGCTATCAATTCTATTCTGTTGAAACCTACAAAGTTTAAATCTATCTTTGATCGGTCTCTGACTCGTGCCATCATTTCCAACTTGTCTAGTCTTTCGTTGAACGTGTCATCAACAATGGTGTAAGTTGTAGTGCCAAATCGTTCGTAGTTTGACAGTATTTCACTCAGAATATTTTCTTCTGTTCTGATATATGACATATCACGTGAATCTCTACCGATCAAGGGATAAGAACAAAATTTGCATTTGAATGAGCAGCCTCTAGATACTTCTAGTGGCAAACTTTCATTTGGCATCACGCAATCGTCATCGTGCCAAGTATGTACTGAATCGTGAAAGTTGTAGGATGATCCAAACCTGTCATACTCAATTTGATAGACACCTGATTTAGTTTTACTGTTCACGTGTCTGAGCGGATCTACAGTTATCTTTGAACTGAATCGCTGTGTTCTGTTGTTGGCAATGTTGTTTGCAAAGTCTAGAATCATTTGTTCTCCCAGACCGTGAAAGATGTAGTCAATACCAAAACTGTTATTTTCTAGATATACTTTTCTAGCAAAATACTTGCTTGCTGCACCGCCCAACACTATGCGCAAATTCTTGTTCAGAGTTTTTAGATATGCATTGAGTTCAGTGAATTCTTGATCAGTGCCTGGCAAGAAATTGCCATTTCTTCTGTCTGCTGGAATAAACAGTGTGCTGCTATAGCCAACAAACATTGTTTTATCGCTGACAACTCTGGCCAGAAAAGCATACAACTCGTGTTGTTTCAAACTAGAATACATTTCTATGACCAAAACTCTATAGTTGTTTTCTCGTAGCACGTTTGCTATACGATACACACCCATCGGTTTGGTGCTTATGAAATGATGTTGTTCTGTGCCATCTGCTAACAATATAGCGTGGTAAAAGTTGCTCATCGATTATTTATGGTGGAAGTAAGTAGATTCGAACTACTGACCAACGCCGTATGAGAGCGCTGCACTACCGCTGTGCTATACTTCCAATTCGCTAACAAGATATTCAACAATCTGTTTAACGGGTTTTATTTCTGTTACATAGTCAATACCAGAGCCAGCATACAAGTGTCCGTGTAGACCATCTGTACGTAAGCCTGCTTCCAGTGAGACTACTCTGTTCCAATCCTGTGCATCAGCTTTGCTTTGCTCACTGAACACATAATCTTTATTACCCAACACCAGTGTGTTTTGCTTGGTGTCTGGCATCTTGGTCAAGTCTTGCTGTTTTGCTGAGACAAACTTTTGTTTTGCCTCTAGAGACAATGAACTTTCTAGACTTGCTGCAAGTAATGTGCCAACTGCCACAGCAGCGGCACCATTGTTAATGTAATATGCGACCTGTTGAGGTGTACCCACGCCACCGTTTGGTATAATGACTGCATCGGGTGTCAGTGCTCGTTGCAATTCAAACATCTCCAAAGTTGAATACTCTGACGAACTAAATCCGCCACCATCTGAACCCTTGAGGGTGTATCCAAAGTTATATGGACACTGTCTGACAGTGGTTCTGCGTTGCAAGACCTGTGTTGTGCCACTCAGCATCTTTATAGTAGATGCCATAGCAGCATCAAAACTATTGCCAAATTTCTTTTTAACATCACGCCAGAAGTATCCATTGTCTGGAGTTCTTGCTGGAAAAACTTCTAAATGACTTACACGATGTTTACGCACTATGTTCAAGAACTTTGGATTAACAAAGAACTCTGGATCAATGGCTAATACAACATCGCAGGCTCCAGTTGATTGTTTAAACTCTTGCAGAGTTAGGTCAATCTGGTCAAAGTAGTCTGTGTCTTCGTGCGCTGTAGCTGTGTCAAGGTCGACCAGCATATTGGTAACGTACAGACTTGGAAATATACCAGCATCGTGGCAAGCTAGTGCGAGTTTCAAATCTGAACCTCGATTCATAGCAGCTTCCATAATGGGATATTTTGAGTTAAAGAACTTGTGCATTATTCATTTGCCCCAAACTATAATACAAGATGAACGAACGCAATCTCTGCGGCTTACCGTTCTTAAAGTGTATAAAGTTTTTGGTCTTGTCTGCAAAATAATCTAGACCTCGATTGAATATCTCAAGTCTGCGATTATCTGTTTTTGATTTCCACCAGTGATAATCATACTCATTGTCCCACACCCCGCCCAATGCTTTGGCAGCTTGAAAGCCATTGTCCCAAGTAGTGTAGATCCAAGGTATCATCATACGCTCGTGATAGGTCTTGAACACATCTGAGTAACGTTCTCCTATGTGTTCAGCGTCCCATAGTTTGTGTAGCTGTGGATTTGCTTCAAGATTACGCTTGACTATATGTGCTTGCTTGCACAGCATATCTACCGCTGTCTTGTCCCAATAAAAATACTCAACAGTTAGATTTGTGTAACTGTGTTTGTAGTTCTGTGGCGTACCGATTGAAAATGCGTTATCAATAAAGGTCGTGTAGAACACCCCGTCTTTAATCAATGTTCTGGGCTTTTCTGCACCCATAACAATGCCAACTCGTTTGCCACAGTCGAGCAAACGTTTGAAATGCGTGGTGTGAAACCAATCTCTGGTAACGTTCCAAATGGGCTGAATATCGTTGTAGTTGAATATCCAATCTTCTTCGTTGTTGCTGTCGATATAGTTTAACACTCTATCGCTCATATCAATCACAGTGAACGTGGTATTTGTTAAATGATTCTTCAAGTCTCGCAACTTGGGAATGGTATTTAATTGATGTTCTGCTACCACATTGAATGGATCAAAGCATTTACCAGAATAGTCTGTTTGTTTATCAGCAAGTTCAGTAACGTGTGAAACGATGATTTCATCCACAAACAAACCCTGTCTGATAAAACTCAGCAATAGATTGTGACTGTCTGCACCACCGCTGTACATTACTACAATGTATTCGTATTTCTCTCTAATCTCTCTGGCACGTTTATCATAGTAAAAGTCCAAAGACATTTCTGGTTCTGTAGACCAATCATATTTGTCAAAAACTTCTTGTGCATCAAAATGCCATTGAACAGGTTTGTTTGCTACTTGTGCAAAAATGCAGGCATCGAGTTTTGAATCAAACCCAAGAGTTCCAACTTTGTAATATGAATTCTTGTTACGCATTAAATCTTTCCAATGTAAAAATCTTTACCGAATGGCAGTAAGCCGTCTGGTACTGTTTTGTTACTGTAGTTGATGTATTTCCCAACTGCACTGGATAGAAAATCTATACCACGTTGCCAATTCTGTTGTGCTAGAGCAAGTTCACTGTGATTGTTGAACCACCGATCAAACTCGCTGTGCCACCAAGTGCTGCTTTTATCTGACTGATACCACCGGGGATTCCAAGTTGAGTATATGAGTTGTCTGGTGACTTTTTCTTTTGTGCTTCGCCAGATTTCCCAATCAGTCTTGGACCACAATTCACGATATGTGGGTGTCTGTGAAAGCCAACGTTTAATCACGTGCGCCTGTTTACACAGCAAGTCAGCAGTTGTGTCTGCCCAATAAAAATACTCTGTTATGACATTATCATAGTCATTGTTGTAATCGTTTACGTGCGACAATGATGTTGATTTATCGCCCAGTCGCAAATAAAAATCTTCGCCTTTGATAAAGGTAATGGGCTTTTCAATACCGATTATGAATCCAACTCGTTGTCCTTTGTCAAACTGTTTTTTCACAGTGGAAAAGTACAAGTAGTTTGTTCGTGTTGGTTGTCCGATTGACAAGTGATCGCCTCTGTGCAAGGCCCAACGTTCGTTTTCAAAATCTTTGAGTGATGCTAAAACAGTATCGCTCATATCCAACACAGTTATCTTTGTTTTAGGTAACTTGTCGTGTATGTATTTCAATCTTGGCACTGTCTGGAGTTCGTGCTCTGCATAAAAGTTCCAGCTTGCAGTGACCTTAGTGTCTAGTACTGTTGTACTATTTGTGGCTTTGGACATATGCCCAGTCAGAATCTCGTCTATATGTAGATTCTGCCGAATAAAACTTTCAAGTATATTGTTGCTGTCTGAGCCACCGCTGTAGCTCAGTATAAGATAATCGTATTTTTCTCTGAGTTCTCTGGCTCTAAGGTCATACAAAGAGTCCAACGATAGCTCGGGTTCTACTGTCCAATTGTATTTATTGTAGACTTCATCCAAAAAATGCCACTCTAAGGGCTTTTGATTTAGTTGAGCATATATGCAAGCATCAACTTTTGAATAGAATTCTACTCCATTGCAGGTATAGTAACCCAGCGCTTTATTTCTCATCAACTTACTTAGTTGTGTAAAACTATGCCATATAGAAACACACTAGTAATTTGGGGGACCGCGCCAAGTACGTAGAGTATTGTACGCCGCCCAGTGCTTCATCTAATGTGTTTTTATATGATAACGTGCGATGGGATTCGAACCCACAGTCACTTTCGTGTAATTCCAACAGATTCCCTTTCGGGGCAGGTTTAAGGGTCCTGCTTAATCCGTCCTGTCTACCAGTTCCATCACGCTTATATCCGTCGTTACCATATGTAAACACACTTGACCTACTCTGCACGGCAAATGACTGGCGTTCAGAAAAATGTGTTTTTATATGGTAGGAGCACAGGGACTTGAACCCTGAACCTACCGGTTAAAAGCCGGTTGCTCTAGCCAGTTGAGCTATACTCCCATATTGGTCCCTCGGGTCAGATTCGAACTGACGACCAGCGGATTAAGAGTCCGTTGCGCTACCACTGCGCTACCAAGGGTTGTTCGTAATAGATTTTCTTTTACGTGCCAACCTTGACCAATACGGGATCAAGATTGACACTAACGTTTACTACGTTTCATGTCGTTCTCCAAAAAAAAACTGGTGCCGAAGACCGGGGTCGAACCAGTGACACACGGATTTTCAATCCGCTGCTCTACCAACTGAGCTACATCGGCATATTTGGGTTGACGTATGAGAATCGAACTCATGATAGCGGAATCACAACCCGCGGTTTTGCCATTAAACTAACGCCAACATAAACTGGCAGAGGGTGTGGGATTCGAACCCACGATGACGATTTCAAAGACCGTTGCCTTAGACCAGACTAGGCGAACCCCCAACAAATAGATTCCCGTACTACGACTTTTACGCACCTGGGTCTGTGTATGCCCCGGACAGGAGTAGGGCAAAGGTGTCGTCTTCTTGCGCTAGAATTGAATTTGTAAGTTGTGCCACCATCGTTATTGGCACCATTCACCTATGTATATAAAGCCGGCTAGGACTCGGTACGTCACTTGGGATACTTGTCCAACGTGTCTATATTTTTGCTAGGGTTTTGCGCCCCCCGTTGCCTTACACTACATAGCCCTTCGAAGAAACTATATTGTAGCGTGACTTTCTCTTGCTAACACTTACAAAACTTGGAGCGGGCTACAGGCATCGAACCTGCATCTTTCGGCTTGGAAGGCCAAACGTATTCCTCTAACAACCCGCATATTAAATTAGTGTGTAAGTATGACCAAACCTGCTACTTACACTTCGAATGTCTTGCCTTGATGCGTGGCGTTGTGGTCAACCCATACATTCTACTAAACTTGGTGGACACCGAGGGAGTTGAACCCTTCTAGACAGCTTCCTTGCAAGGGAAACCCGTAGCCCGCTACTGCGCCCATAAAATTGGTGGAGGTCGTTACGCTTATCAAGCGTCGGTGATTAGCCTGGACCCCCATAAAATTGGCTCCGTGTGTGAGGATCGAACTCACCTAGTCACTGATTAACAGTCAGGTCCTTGCACCTTGCTTGGATTTCACGGAATAACTTGGTGCCTTTTACAAGAGTCGAACTTGTGACCAACGCCTTATCAAGACGCTGCTCTACCACTGAGCTAAAAAGGCATAACTGGTCTGTGTGGCAAGATTCGAACTTGCGACCTCCCACTTCCAAGGCGGGCCGTCTGACCTGGCTGACATTACACACAGATAACTTGGCAGTGAGTGTGGGATTCGAACCCACGTCCCATATTAATAGAGAAACACCTTAGCAGGGTGCCGATTTAAGCCACTCATCCAACTCACTATATTATTTTCATTTCTATTAACTCGTTGCGTTTCCACACAGTTAACGGATCAGTAACTTTCGCAACCTACTTGTTCACAATTGCAGTCGTCAACAAATAGTTTCAAAACTTGGTGCGCCCGTATGGAATCGAACCACAATTCCTAAGTTCGTAGCCTAGTGTATTATCCATTATACTACGGGCGCAATTTGGTGGACTGTGGAGAATTGAACTCCAGTGACAGGCATGTTTCTTAGGTCCCATTGCTATACTCTTCAACCATATCGCAGTGCACCACAATACAGTATAGGGTCGGCCTATCTTCACATTCCAATCAGCCCATTATAGGTTTTCTGAGTGACCAACTATCTTTCTTAAGGACTCGCTGGCTTGTCTCGTAGAGGAGAGTTTAACGACCCGATGTTGCTACTGGTGTGTCAGTCTCAAGAATAGGGACCTAGCGCACCGGGGACTCAATCCAAACGTCTAACTCAGAAACTTGGCGGGTCGCCAGGGAATCGAACCCCGTCCAAGGGATTTGGAATCCCTTGTGCTACCGGAACACTTGCAACCCAAATTTGGCTGCGTGTTTTTGTCATTCTCTTTGAGGTTTAACGCAAGTTCCTCAAATCAGTTGCAACACAACTTGGCGCCCCGTAGGGGTTTCGATCCCCTCGCCTCCGCAGTGACAGTGCGGTGCTCTCCCGAATGAGCTAACGGAGCAGTATATGGTGGAGACGGTGTGAGTCGAACACACAGTGCCGTAAGGCGGCGGATTTACAGTCCACTGGGGTTACCAATTTTCCTACATCTCCATAAACACAAAAGCAATACTGTACCCTCATGGCTGAGGATATTTTCAAACTCTTGTGCTTAAAACTTGGTAGTGGATAGGGGAATCGAACCCCTCTTACCGACGTGAAAGGCCGGTGTCCTAACCGATAGACGAATCCACCAAAAGTATCACTGTACTCATAATCTTAAAATGGGCTCTAAGGCACTTCTCGGTACAGTGATACAAACTCTATATGAAAACACATTACTTTGGGAATTCCTATGACTACGGCTCATTAAGGGCTTACTAACTGCCTTACATCTTGCCTCGCTCAATACGTCTTTGAGTTTTCGCTAGGAATCATTACTGCCGAACAACACCACCGCTTTTCTGGTATCTGACTGTAACTTGGGGAGAATACTGACGTTTCACGGCCAGCACCTTGTGTCCCTTTGCTACACGATTGCCTGCTTCATGACCTAGTACAGGCGGCCCCCGTCGGAACCTCGTAGAACCTGTACTAAATCCTAGTGGATTCGGTAACCCTAATGTGTTTGCATATAGAGTCCTGAAACTTAATCAGGATCTATA
>JGI26470J50227_1000881_pt1 | contig 11377 bp, 7 predicted proteins | sample FreactTroBogLake_FD_50227 | JGI IMG/M metagenome (IMG submission 50227) | reverse complement strand
GACGACCGGGACCGGGAGTACCTGCTGAACCTGGCGGGGCTCGCCGCCATCGCGATCCACAACGCCTACCTGTTTGAGCTGACCACCACCGACAGGATGACGAAACTCAAACTCAAGCACGCCTTCCTCCACACGCTTCAAACCCAAATGAAGAACGGAAACTTCGACGACAACAATTTCTCGATCCTCATGCTCGACATCGACCACTTCAAACGGGTGAACGACACCTACGGGCACCAGGCCGGGGACGAGACCCTGAAGGGCGCTGCCTCGATCGTCCTCGAGGAAGTTCGGACCGTCGACGTCGCTGCCCGGTACGGCGGAGAAGAGTTCATCATCCTGTTGCCCGACACCGACCGAAACGGCGCCTGGGAAGTGGCCGAACGGATTCGAAAACGCATCGAGGCGGCCGGATTCGTGTCGGGTCAGCGGCTGGTTCGGGTCACCGTCAGCCTCGGGGTGGCGATGTACGACCACAACCTCGATTCCAAGCCCGAAGCCTTCATCGACCGAGTGGATCGGGCCCTCTATGTCTCCAAACAAAACGGTCGGAACCGCAGCACCTTGGCCGACTAGGCGGCGGATCGGTTCCCTTGCCTCTTGGGGGGATTTCCCCTATCCTGATCCCATGGCATCCCTCCTCCCTCCCACCACAGCCGAGATCCGACAGCGCTCCTTGGATCTCCACCGACGTTTGGGGGGGAAGCTGGCGATGGTTTCGAAGGAGCCAGTCACCGGCCCCGCCGATCTGGCCCTCCTCTACACCCCCGGAGTCGCCGAACCGTGTCTTGAGATTGCGGCCCGCCCCGAGGCGGTCTACGAGTATACGGGCAAAGGAAACCTGGTGGCCGTGGTCAGCGATGGTTCGGCCGTCTTGGGTCTCGGCGACATCGGACCCGAGGCCGGGCTTCCCGTCATGGAAGGTAAAGCCCTGCTCTTCAAGGAGTTCGCGGGAATCGACGCCGTTCCTTTGGTGTTGGGGACGAAGGATCCTGCGGCCATTGTCGCGGCCGTCCTCGCCATCGCTCCTTCCTTTGGCGGCATCAACCTGGAAGACATCGCCGCCCCCCGCTGCTTTGAAATCGAAACGGCCCTGCAGGCTGCTCTGGACATTCCGGTCTTCCACGACGACCAGCACGGGACGGCGGTGGTGGTCCTTGCGGCCCTCACGAACGCAGCCAAGAAAGTCGGCAAGGAACTGACGAGTCTGAAAGTGGTGGTCAACGGAGCCGGCGCCGCGGGAACCGCCATCAGCCGGTTGTTGCTTTCGGGGGGGATCCGGGACTTGACGGTCTGCGACAGGGCCGGAATCCTGACCGCCGGCGACCCCGCGCTGAACGGGGCTATGGAATCGCTCGCGGCCTTGACCAATCCCCGGAAGCTCGCAGGGAATCTCGCCGTCGCGTTGGTCGGAGCCGACGTGTTCATCGGGGTCAGCGCCCCCCGGATCCTGACGGCGGCCCACGTGCGCGCCATGGCCCCCTCGGCGGTGGTTTTCGCCATGGCGAACCCGGAGCCCGAAATTTTCCCTCAAGAAGCCTTGGCCGCCGGCGCCGCCTTGGTCGCCACGGGACGGTCTGATTTTCCCAATCAGATCAACAACGTCCTGGCGTTCCCCGGCATTTTTCGGGGGGCCTTGACGGTTCGGGCCCGACGAATTTCCGAAGGAATGAAGTTGGCCGCCTCCCGGGCCATCGCCGCCCTGGCCGGAAGTGGTCCCGAGGGTCTCGACGCCATCGTCCCTTCGGTCTTCCACCGTGAACTGACCTTCCAAGTCGCCGTGGCTGTCGCTTCGGCCGCCGTCGTGGACGGGGTGGCCTCGCTGCCCCTCGACAGGTCGGCGATCATCCAGGGGGTTCAAAACGGGTTGGTCGAGGCAGGGGCCCACCGGACCCTTCGGACCAGGCATTTCACCGGGTCGTCGGGGGCCACGGCTCGCAGGGTCCAGGAGCGGATCGGTGAGGGCCTGGTCAGGCTCGGGGTCCTGACCGAGGAGCGGTGCCACGAAGTCTTGAGTTTTCAGGCCTCCGGAGACAAGCGGTTGTTCGGTGAGATTGCACTGGCCCTGGGGTTCCTGGATTTCGACACATTGATCGACTACCTGCGGCGACCCGGGGGGGGCGTGTGAGCCACCTCGTCGAGGCCGAAATCTGGACGGTCGCCAAGACCGACCAGGGGAACGCCGTGTTGGTCAAACCCGTCGACGGGGACAAGGCCGTGCCCATCTTCATCGGTCCCCTGGAGGCTCAGAACATCCTCCTGGGTCTGGGAGAGGTGGAAATCCCCCGCCCCCTGACCCACGACTTGCTGCTTTCCCTCCTTTCAACCCTGGAAACCAAACTGGTTCGGGTCGATATCCACACCCTCAGCGAAGGGACGTACTACAGTAACCTCATTCTCGAGCACGGGGGACAACGGCTCGAAGTCGACGCGCGGCCCTCGGATTCGCTGGCCCTCGCGGTCCGCGCCGATTGCCCGATTTACATCGACCTCGATCTGGTCGAAGAGAGCGGCGTCAGCCTGGAACAACTCAGGCAGGCCGCGGTCGAGGTCGACACCGAGGACGGCGACGATGAACCGGAGGCGGAACCCACCGCCCGGGACGCCGAACGGGACGATCTTCGCATCCGGCTCGATCAGGCCGTAGCCCAGGAAAATTATGAAGAGGCCGCTCGGCTCCGGGATTTGCTCCAAAAACTGGACAACGCCTAAAACGGTTTTCCTTGACGGCTCCGGACCACGGCTCTAGAGTAAAAAGACCCGCTACGCCTCAACTTCCGGAGGTTCTTACACCATGGCTTTCCCCTCCTTGAATGTTCCCTCCACTGGAACGGCCGTTCCCTTGTCTTCCCTGCGGAGCCACCAGAGCTCCGGAATTGGTGAGTTCCCCGACCTCGTCGCCCTGGGCGCTTGGTGTCGGGATTCCGGCCTTTCCCTGATTCAACTCCTCCCGATCAACGATACAGGGTACGAGAGTTCGCCCTACAGCGCCTTGAGCGCCTTTGCCCTGCATCCGGTCTACTTGCGGTTGTCCGACCTTCCCGGCGCCACCGCCATCGAGGAGAAGATCCGGGTCTTGGCCGCCGAGCTCAACGGCCGCGTTACTGTTGATCACACCAGGGTTTGGGCTGCCAAGCAAACGTTGCTGCGGACTCTGTTCGAGACGCTGGAATTCACGGCCGCCGCAGCCGAACACTGGCTTTCCCAGAATTCTTGGGGACGAGCCTACGCGGTGTTCTGGGCGTTGAGAGAACGCTACTCCCGGGCGGGGTGGCAGTCTTGGCCGAAGAACCAAGTCGTCAATGCGACCCAGATCCGAAGTTTGTGGGACGAGTTGGGATCGGACGCCCGGTTTCCTGTCTGGTTGCAGATCCAGGCCGAGGCCCAACTCGGCGCTGCGGTCCAAGCTCTCGAAGGCCTGGGGGTGGCCCTCAAGGGCGACATCCCCATCCTGCTCAACGAGGACAGCGCCGACGTTTGGGCTCACCCCGAGTATTTCGACCTTTCGCTCCGGGCTGGAGCCCCTCCCGACGGGATGAATCCCGAAGGCCAGAACTGGGGCTTCCCCGTCTACCGATGGGACAATCTGGCCCGGGATGGCTATGGATGGTGGAAGGAACGGCTGAGGCACGCGGCCCGGTTTTACCAAGCCTACCGCATCGACCACGTTTTGGGTTTCTTCCGCCTCTGGGCGACCCCGCAAGAAAACCATTCCGCCCAGCTGGGTCACTATCAACCCGTTTCGCCCTTGACCGAGGTGCAGTTGAGGACCCTCGGGTTCGACGACGGAAGGCTGACTTGGATGTCCGAGCCCCACATTTTCGGTCTCGAGTTGAGGGAGCGGCTGGGGGACGAAGCGGGGCAGGTGATCGACCAGGCGTTGGTTCGGGTCGGGCAAGAGGACCTTTTCAGGTTCAGGCCCTCGGTCTTGGGAGAAAAGGACCTGACCGCCCTGGCGGTGTCCGACCAAGCCAAGGGCGCCCTGGTCCAATGGTTCCGCAATCGGGCCTTGATCAGGCAAGCCGATGGATCCTATCTCTCGACCGCCCAATATTATACCTCCCGCGCCTTCGACAGCTTGGGCCCGGAGGAACGGTGGGCCTTCGAACACCTGATCCAGGAACACTACGACCGCGCCCAGAAGGATTGGGAGGAACAAGGGCGCAGGCTCTTGAGCTTCATGAAGGATTCCACGTCGATGCTCGTCTGCGCCGAGGACCTCGGCTCCATCCCCGAATGCGTTCCCCGGGTGCTCGGTGAAATGGGAATTCTCGGTCTGAAAATCTGCCGTTGGGCCCGCAAATGGAACGCCCCGGGTCAACCCTACGACAGGGTTGTCGACTACCCCGAGTTGTCGGTTTGCACGCCTTCGGTCCACGACACGTCGACCCTGAGGCAATGGTGGGAAGAAGAAAAGGACCACCGGGGGTTCCTGACGGCCTTGGGCCTCGATCCCCAATCTGACGGACCTTACACCCCGGCCCAGGCGAAAAAAATCCTCACCGCCTTGATGACGACCCGGTCGCGGCTGTGCATTGTGGCGCTCCAGGATTGGTTTGCGTTGGTGGACGACCTGAGGACCGAGGACCCGGCGGGCGAACGGGTGAACACCCCCGGCACCGTCGGCGGCGCGAACTGGGCCTGGCGCATGAAGCCGTATCTGGAAGATTTGACCAAACACCCGCTGACCGCCCAGATCCGGGCCCTCACGGACCTAAGGAGCCGGAAATGACAGCCTTGACCCTGACGCTTTCCCGAATCTCGAACAGGCTGGCGGTTTCCCGGGCGGCAGCCCAGGAATTCCATATCTCCCGGAAGGTCCGTGACCTCTACGGCTTCGATGACGGCTTGTTTTCCACCACAGGAAACGTGGTGTTCGCGAATTTCCTGGCCACGCGGATCTTCGCGCAGAAGATGAACGAAAAACGAGACATGGCCCATCACCCGGAAAAAGCCGTCCTCCCGGGCCAGATCAACGCGATGGGTTTGATCGACGAGATCCTCCACTATGTCGCCGCCTTGTACCGCGAAGAAAATGGGGTCGACCTCTGGGGACGGGCGTTGGACTTCATCGCCCTTCGGATCGGACGGACCGAGACCGACGAAGTCCTGGCGAGGTTTGTCCATCACTTTCCGACCGTCGACGTCTACCGGGGGCGGCGGGCGGAAGTCGACTACCTCGAAGGACGGACCGAAGGGGTCAGCCACCGGGAGACGGTGTTTGAAGAGGTCTTGCTGCTCAGTCTTTCCAACGAAAACCAGGCGTTCGGTCCCTACCTCGAGCTGTTTGACGATAAAGCCATCCGAAGGGAATGCCCCTACACCGAATTCCTGAAAGCGGCCCACGAGTTTTTCGACACGGTTCCTCCCTTCGGTCCCGATCGGCAGAATCTGATCGACATGCTTCGGGCACCTGCGGTGGCCGTCCCCCACAGCTTGTCGGGTCAGTTGCAGTTCATGCAGGAACGGTGGGGCCTTCTGCTGGGAAAATTCCTGCTTCGCCTGCTGGGTTCCCTCGACTTCCTCAAGGAGGAAGGCCGACTCTTCTGGGCCAAGGGCGCTGGAGCCGGGGCCGGCGGTCCGAGCCAAGGCTACGAGAGCTCACTGACGTTCAGCGGCCAGGACCATGAACCCGAGCGGTTCAGTTCCGACAAGGATTGGATGCCGAAGGTGATCCTGCTGGCCAAGAGTACCCTCGTCTGGCTTGACCAGCTGAGCAAACAGTACGGACGTCCGATCCAGACCCTCGACGCCATCCCCGACGAGGAGCTCGACCAAATGGCCGCCCGGGGGTTCAACGCGCTCTGGCTCATCGGCTTATGGGAGAGGTCCATCGCTTCCAAACGCATCAAGCAAATGTGCGGCAATCCCGAAGCGGAGGCGTCGGCCTACTCCCTGCACGACTACGCCATCGCGAACGAACTCGGCGGTTGGGCCGGGCTCGACAACCTCCGGGACAGGTGCCGACGCCGAGGAATCCGGGTCGCCAGCGACATGGTGCCCAACCATACCGCCATGGACAGCCGATGGGTGAGCGAACACCCCGACTGGTTCCTCCAACTCGACCACAGCCCGTTCCCCGGGTACCGGTTCGACGGCCCCGACCTCAGCCGTGACCCGAGGGTCGAGGTCAAACTTGAAGACCACTACTACGATCGGTCCGACGCCGCGGTGGTCTTTCGGCACATCGATAAGGGCACCGGTCGGCACCGGTACATCTACCACGGCAACGACGGCACTTCGATGCCCTGGAACGACACCGCGCAGCTCGACTACCTCAACGCCCAAACCCGTGAGGCTGTCATCCAAGTGGTTCTGGAGGTCGCCCGCAACTTCCCGATCATCCGGTTCGACGCGGCCATGACCCTGGCCAAGAAGCACATCCAGCGGCTCTGGTACCCCATCCCCGGTACCGGCGGCGACATCGCCACCCGGGCCGAGCACGCCATGAGCAAAGAGGCCTTCGACAAGGCCATCCCCGAGGAATTCTGGCGGGAGGTCGTCGACAGGGTCGCCAAGGAGGTTCCCGACACCCTCCTCTTGGCGGAGGCTTTCTGGATGATGGAGGGGTACTTTGTCCGCACTCTGGGCATGCACCGGGTCTACAACTCGGCGTTCATGCACATGTTTAAGAAGGAAGAGAACGAGAAGTACCGCTGGACGATCAAGAACACGATCGAGTTCGACCCCGACATTTTGAAGCGGTTCGTGAACTTCATGAACAACCCCGACGAGGAGACCGCCGCCGTCCAGTTCGGCACCGGCGACAAGTACTTTGGCGTGGCCACCGTTTTGGCGACCATGCCGGGGACCCCGATGTTCGGTCACGGTCAAGTCGAGGGCTTCAAAGAAAAGTACGGCATGGAGTACCGCAAGGCCTACTGGGACGAAAAGATCGACTCAGGGATCGTCGAGCGCCACGACAGGGAAATTTTTCCTCTGCTCCNCAGGCGTTACCTCTTCGCCGAGGTCAGGCGGTTTCGGCTGTACGATCTCCACAACCGGGAGGGAGGCGTCAACCAGAACGTCTTCGCCTATTCCAACGGAACAGGAACCGAGCACGCCCTGGTGTTCTTCAACAACTTCTGGGAACGCGGTGCCGGTTGGATCAAGGATTCCTCCGCGTATGTGGAAAAACTATCCGACGGATCAAAATCCCACCACCACCAGACCGTGGCCCAGGCCCTGGGCCTCACCAACGCCGACGATCGGTTCCTGGTGATGCGGGAACAGGGTTCCGGCTTGTGGTACATCCGGCGTTCCCGGGAAATCCATCGCTCCGGCCTGTTTGTGGAGCTCGAGGGGTACGGGAAACAGGTGTTCCTCGACATCCACGAGGTCTCCGGAGGCTCGTTCGGTGATCTGTGCAACCACCTCGGTGGTGCCGGGGTGTCCGACCTGGGCGACGCCTTGCTGGAACTGGCCCACCCGAACCTGTACTCCGCCTTTGCGCACCTCGCCGGACGAGAAGCCCTAACCCGGTGGACAGCCGTGGTGGAAGGCAAGGTTGTTGCCGACGAGGCTTTCTGGACCGAGGTTCAGGGGCGGATCGGCTGGCTGTACTCCGAAGCCCAAAAAGTTCTCAACTCCCTGGTCGACCCTGCGGACTTGGTCACCAAGGTCATCGAGGATTTGAAGGCTCTGGTGCGGCTGGGGACCCTCGCCTGGCACGGCGGTCACGTCGACGTGCTGACCGTCTGGGCCCTTCTGGGACGGCTGGGTGAACTGCTCGGCGGTGAACAACCGGGGCTCGCGACCCGAAGCATGCTCGAGGAATGGGGGTTCGATAGGCGGTTGACCCAAGGGTGGATTCAACTCGGCTTGCCGCCGACGGAGGCTTTGTACCGAACGACCCTGGTCAAGATCCAGGGAGTGCTGGTGGGTGACCCCGATCTCAAGCAGGTCTTGAAGCACGCCGAGGTCCAGGCCTTGGCCGGGGTCAACGTCTTCCAAGGCACCGCCTGGATCGACCAAGGGGGACTGGAGTCGTTGGCCTGGTGGACGACGACCAGGAAGGCGCTCTCGGTGTTGGGGAAGGGGTTGGTGGCCAAGACTCCAAACGACCTGGCGAAGGCCGTGGCGCCGGTGGCCGCCCTGGGCGAAGCCTGGTTGTCCCAAGCCGCAGCCGTGGGCTATCGCTACGACGCCTTCCTGGCGTCTTTGGATCAAACAAAGAAATTAGCGGTGGTGAAGAAGACTGCCGCCCCGAAAGCACCCCAGAAGAAGGTTCCTGCGAAAAAGGCACCCCTTAAAAAAGGTTAGCGACAGACCATCGGCGTGGTCTTGGGAACCGTTCCCTGGAATTTTCTCCAGTTTTCGTCCACATTGTCCGATGTGTAAAGAGTAGACCGTTCGGAAGGAGTCGCCCATGAACGCCCAAAAACAGCGGAAAAACACCGCCGCCGCCGTAGCCATCATCGTCCTGATCTTGTTGGCTGTCCTTGGTATCGGCTTGTTTTTCCTTTTCAACAAGCCTGCCCCCGTGGTAGTCGTCCCTCCCACCCCGGTAACCACCCCCGTTCCCGAACCGGTCAAGGTCGAACCGCCCGTGGCTCCGGTGGAGCCGGCCGCACCGAAGGTCCTTGGGGTCCACACCGTCGTCAAGAAAGATACCCTGTGGTGGATCAGCGACAAGTGGTACAAAGACCCGGTGCTCTGGCCCTCGATCTATGAAATCAACAAGGCTGAAATCAAGGATCCCGACTTGATTTTCCCCGGCCAGAAGTTTGATATCCCCGCCATGACAGGAACTTCCGCCAACCTTTCTCCCGACGACAAGAGCCTGTTGGCCCAAGGCTACCTCGAGGCGTATCGGGTCTACAAAGAGAAGGGCCGGAAGGACGCCGAGGATTACAAGCGGACCGGAGACAAACTCAACAAGAAGTGACCAGGAGCTTCCTCAATGGAAGACGCCTTTGAGGATCAGCGGTAGCGTCGCGTACATGCCGATGGTCGCTCCGACGGTGGACAGCATCACCACCAGGAGGATCCTCAGAAGGCGGTTCTTGTAGTACCCCGTGAATTTCATCGCGTCGTCGGCGATGTGTTCGAGGTCCGAAACCCTGGGTCGCCGCAGGGCCGCTTCGGAGAATCCTGTGAAGTAGGCCACGTGGACCAGGGGATGGAAGAAGGCGGCGAACGGTGCGGCCACGATGGCGACCAAGATGGTCACCGGATGGGCCAGCGCCAGGATGGAACCCAGGGCGGCGAATCCGGAAGTCGTCACGGCGACCGTGAACAAAATCTTCTGAAAGGCATCCCACCCTTGGGTCACGAACCCTGAAACCAAAATTCCGAAGAACGCCACCGGGATCAGGTACGGCCAGACCCGGCTCCACCACGAGGGGGGGGGAACCATGGAAATCTCGGTGAGGTCGGCCTGGGCCTTTCCTTGATGGAGGTTGTCGAGCCATTTGACCATTCCGGGCACATGCCCGGCGCCGACCACGGCCACCAACTTCTTCCCCGAGGCCTGAAACAGCGAAGTGGCCAAATATTGATCCCGCTCGTCGATGAGGACCTGCTTGACGGTGGGAAGTTCCTTGGCCAACTCGTCCATCATCCCTTCGAGTTCATTTTTCTTCTTGAGGTCTTCGATCTTGCTGGCGTCGACCTTCTCGTCGTTGAAGACCGACCCGAACAACAACGCCAACAGCTTGTTCTTGCCCAGGAACGAGGATTTTCTCCAGGCCCGGCGGAGGGTCACCTGAACCTCGCGGTCGATGAACACCGAGGCGGCTCCCACCTCGGCGGCCACTTCCACGGCGGCCAGCATTTCCTGGCCGGGCTTGGTCTCGAGGTCGAGGCCAATGCGCTTTTGGAACGTGGAAAGCGCGAGGTTCGCCATGAGGAGGAACCCCTTCTTGTCGCGCAAGACCTGGAAGATGTCGAGTTTCTGCCAGTTCTGGGGCTCGGAAAGCGATTTAAACCGACCGGGGTCGATCTCGACCCCCACGGTGTCGGGGTGTTCGGCGCGGATCACCGCCTTCACCTCATCGATGCTGGTGGCGGAGACGTGGGCTGTCCCCACCAAGACATATTCTCTCTGGCCGTGGATCAAGCGGGTGACGGTGTCGCTCATGGTTCTTAGGTCCCTTCGTGGATGTAGTGGTCTATGGCCGAGCGGAAACGCTCGTACAGGTCGTCTGGTCCGTGGAAATCGGTGAGGCGGACGGTTCCGCCCCCCATGTGGAAGTGGCCGCCGCCGAAACCGATGCCGTAGAGCGCCCGACGAACGACCTTGCTGGCGGCCAGCCCGGGGTCCTCGCTCCGGACCGAGACCTTGATCTCGCCCTGATTCAGGCCCGCCACGACGCTGAAGGCGACCTCGTGGAACCGCAGGTAGTCGTCGGCCATGACCGCGATGGTGTCGCTGTCGGTTTCCTTCGAGATGAAGGTGAACGCGAACCCCTTGTAGACCCGCATGTGTTCCAGGCCTTCCTGGAAGATGGGGACGTTCTTCACCGAGAGGCTGTTGTTCAGAAGGTAGTTTCCGCTGACCCAGTCGGCCTTGAAGTAGAGGCCGGTAAAGGCCGCGAGGTCGGCGGGCCCAACCCCCCGGGTCAGGTAGTTCGTGTCCATCATGATGCCCATGAGCAACACCGTGGCGACGGTTTTCGAGGGTTGGAAACTCGACCCCGCGTAGTACTCGTAGATCAGCGTGGAGCAGGAACCGTACTGGTCCCTCACGTCGAGGTAGGGAACGGGCACGGGGTGGGGCGGCAACGGATGGTGGTCGATGACCCCCCGGATGTCGGTGCCGGGGATGAGTGTAACGTTCTTGTTTCCGGGACAGCTGTCGACCAGGATGACCTGGTCACCCTCGGTGGGGGTCAAGTCCTTCATCCGGGTCACCGGCACCTTCAGGGTCCGGATCGTCTCTCCCAGCGAGAACCCTTGGATCTCCTCACCGTAGACGATGGTCGAAGGCAGCCCGTAAGTTTCAAACAGGCAGTACAGGCCGTACGCCGAGGCGATGGCGTCGAAGTCGGGAAAGTCATGGGTCTGGATCAACAGGCGCCGGTCGGGAGACAGGCCGAGGAGAAGGGCGTCGAAGGACTTCTCAGAGTCCATAGTCCGTCCAATCGTGGGATGCGGCAATTTCAGGGATCTTCATCAAGGAACTGGCCCCCACCTCGTCGAAGGCCGCCTTGGCGGACCGGGACGCCTTGCTCAGCGCGTAGAAACAACCTTGGTAGAACCGGAGCCGGAGCCGGATGTTCTCTTGTTTCTCGAGGTTCATCGCAGCATTGAAGTAGAAATCTGAACCGGGAGTCAACAGGAACCGGAAGAACTCGTCCACCGTCGAACCTCGGGTGAACCGGGGCCTTGCCTTTTCCAGCGCCGCCACAGCGGCGGGCCATCGGCCCATCGCCTT
>JGI26470J50227_1000878_pt1 | contig 11403 bp, 17 predicted proteins | sample FreactTroBogLake_FD_50227 | JGI IMG/M metagenome (IMG submission 50227) | reverse complement strand
TTAAGGCTTGACATTCAGCGTATATTATCGTATTATTCGTTACATAAGAGTTATGCGCGCCTGAGGCTGAATGGTTTCACAAGAGTCTCTAAAGCTCAAGACTGCTGCTAAAAAGGCAAAATGCGGCGCTGCGTCAGCAGATTAATATACACATACGACTATCACGCATCTAGTATGCGTGATAGTCGTGCATAGCACCTAAAGGAAATACAATGAACCTCAATAACTTAGGTACAGGACGAAAGTTCATAAAGCAGATACTTGAACACGGCAATCTAAGATTGATGGGCTTTACGCCACAGCAACAGACTGCGGCTCTAATCAAACAAAAAAATCCACATAATCCTAACTCAAGACCCAAATAGTCAACTGAGCGATCTGAAAATATTTGATTTTGGAGACTAAAGCAGTTGGCATTTCTACAGGTAGAGGAAGACGGTGAATAACACCCAAAACATTTGCAAGTCTTGTTGCTGCTTGCTATAATATGCACATTAGTAAATTAATAGGAGAATTTAATGAGTGATGCACTTCCAACTTTAGTTCCAAGTGTAGTTTTTAAGACTCGCGTTCGCGATGAGAGTATTGAAGGTCCTAACCCATATCGTTGGCAGGACGTGAATAGCTTTGATCTCTTTGGTGGTAAGCGAGTTGTGTTATTTGCTCTTCCTGGAGCGTTTACGCCGACTTGTTCTACATATCAGCTTCCTGGTTACGAGAACAACTATCAAACCTTCAATGATCTAGGTATTGATGCGATCTATTGCCTATCTGTCAATGACTCGTTTGTCATGAATAAGTGGGCGCAAGACCAAAACCTTCAAAATGTTCAAGTCATTCCAGACGGTTCTGGTGAGTTTACTAGCAAGATGAACATGCTTGTTGCTAAGGATAATCTAGGCTTCGGCGCCCGCTCTTGGCGATATGCTGTCATTGTTGACAACGGTCGCATTGAGCAGTGGTTCATTGAACCAGGTGTTGAGCACAACTGTCAAACTGACCCGTACGGTGAATCTTCACCTGAAAACGTCCTTGCTTATCTGCAATCGGTTACGGTAGCAGCATAAAAATGACTCTACTTGTATGGTTGCTGATTATACTTCAACTCAAGCACTTTCTGCTGGACTTTGTATTTCAGCCACCATACATGTGGAGGAATAAAGGTACGTTTGGTCACCCTGGTGGAATAATCCACAGTGGTATACATGCTTGGATGACATTCTTTATAATCACTTTTTTGATTCCAAGTAGCACGATAGAAGTAAGATTGGGTATATACGCCCTCGAGTTCATGATTCATTATATGACTGACTGGTCAAAGATGAATATCAATAGAATCAAAGGATGGGATGCTAATAAAAATCCAGAGTTCTGGTACTTGACTGGGTTAGATCAACTAGTTCATCAACTTACATATTTGGGGATTGTTACTGTAGTGTTCATAAATATACATATAGCGAAAGAACCCTCATGTCAGTATTGATATTAACAAAGCGACCAGCTGAATATGAGAACATCAGGTTAAATGAAAGTTTCGCTAAAAAGAATATAAGCACAACATTTGTTCACCCAGATAACTTTGATCTAGTAGTAAAGCACAGTATTGATACTGGAATCAATTATTCAGGGCTGGCGATTGACAAACCAAAGCTGTTACTGACTAGAACTGGATCCGGTACAAACGACTTTGCACGAGCGTTGATCCGACAGTTTGAAGAAGAAAATATTCCCTGCATCAATGGTTCAGAGAGTATTGGGATCGCCAAAGACAAGCTAAGAACCTCTCAACTACTGAGTAAAAAAGGCATTCCTATTCCAAACACGATGCTAGTTCGGTTTCCCGTAGAAGTAGACCTAGTAGAAGCTAATGTCGGTTGGCCTTGTGTAGTTAAGATCATCAATGGTAGTTATGGTGAAGGTATCTATCTATGTGAAAGAAGGAATGACTTCAGGAAACTCATGGAGTTCGTATCTAGCCTAAAGAGCGGAAAGACTCTCATCGTTCAAGAGTATGTTGGTTATAAGCCAGGTGAAGATTTGAGAGTTCTAGTTGTTGGTGGTAAGGTTATCGGTTCAATGAAGAGAGTTGCTCCTAGCGGCGATTTCCGTGCTAACATATCAAATGGTGGACACGGAGAACCGTTCCCACTTACGGAAGAAATTGATTACATCGCCCGCGAGACAGCCAGAGTGTGTGGTCTTCAAATTGCCGGCATTGATCTTCTGTTCGACAAGACTGGTTTTAAGGTTTGTGAGGCTAACTCTGCTCCAGGATTCGAAGGGTTTGAGCAGTATTGTGGTATTGATGTAGCAGAACACATCACTGAGTTTGTAAAGTTCAAGTTAAACGGTTTAACAGTTAATTAAGGAAATAATATGACACCAATGTATAAACATGACCCGGATGCTCAAGTAATAGAGCCGAAACCGAAAGCAACCACAACTGAAGAAAGAATGGATGCTCTTGAATCAAAGGTCACCCGGCTATTTGAGATGATGTCCGCCCTACAGGTAGACACAACGAGCACCCGAAAAGCTGTGCGTCGCCAAAACACAGATATCGGAAATCTTAGCACTGCCCTTAGGAGCCGTGGATGACACGAAGCTGGGTTGAAGAAGTAAAGAATACTATTCCAGAGTATGCGGAGATCGTCGCTGATAGGTTGGTAGTGGCTATGTCTAATAGCCTGCTGGACGAGAAGATCGCACATGGCTGTGCATTAGCGGCAGCCGCAGCAACGGCAAACGGTGGACTGGCATTTGAAATCTCAATGAATGGGCCGCTGTTTGGCTCGGATGAAAGAGAAATCGCAAAGAAGGCAGCAGTGCTAGTCACGCTAGAAAGCGCATTAAATACCGGTAGTTGCGATCCAGGCCGCACACATAAGATTGAAGGAAATTACGCTATGTATGCGTATGCCGCAGCAGTAGCCATGCAAAACATTTCTTCTGCTGACTACTATTCACATTTCATCCTTACGGTAAGGTATGAAGCCGGACAGCAGATACGGGTTATAGCTGAGATTGCTGCTTCTGTAGCCGCAATTGGAAAGATCACTTAATACCGATCAACATAAATCTATTGTACCCTCCTTCATCGTATCTTATTTCCTTCGTTCCCGAATATAGATATTTTGATAGAGGGTACTTTTGTGTTAGATCATCCAATGATTCATTAGGATTGACACACATCCAAACATCATCGTCTGTTGTCATAACACTACTAGATTGAATGCAGACTAGTTTTCCATAATCTAGGTTCTCAAACCATTCATTTGAATTCATGTGTTCTGGACTACAGTTTATAACAAGATTGAACGGTGAAAGGTCGTATGTATTTGCGTCCGAAATGACGTTGGTTACGATAGAATCCACACCAAAACGCCATGCATCGGTGATTTTATCTGCGATTTCTTTGGTATTCTCATCCAAATCAATGCCTATAATCTGTCGGTATCTGTCAGGCTGTCTTGTGAGCAGCATTAGTGCTATGACGTTGTACCAACTGCCTAAAACAGCGACAGAAGCGATTTCGGGGAGAAAGGGTTCAAGTTCCTTACATAGCCATAGTTTGCTCTGTATCTGACCATGCGAAAAAGAATCAAAGTTCATATTCGTATTTAGATGAAAAAAAGGTTGACAATGGTTTTTAAACGATGTATAAATAGAAATGTAGCGTTGATTAAGACGAAAGTTTGAAAAATTGTAGATAAAACTAGCGTTATGTAAACAAGGACTAAATAACTTTACTATGAACACTAACACTTGTAAAATGTCGATGAAGCAGCATGAGCAACTCTGGGGACAAATGTCTTTAGTGGGCGCAGTTGCGGATGCGGTATATCCTACAAGAACTCGCGGTACCTTTAATTCAATAAGGTTTCGGGATTAGATAGACAGTTCATATTAAACTAGTTTATTTGGTCCCTGAGAGTCGAAAGATTTTCAGGGTTTTTTATTAGTTGGAGGCAAGAATCTCTGACAGTTAGGGTGAGAGACCTAACACAAGTGCATGTCGGAACGAGCCTGCAAAGCACTATAAAAAAAGAAGGGGCGGTGTTGGAGATGAAATCTGCGGAGGTAACGTAGAGAGTAAAAACTTTCAGTGAAGGGCATTGTGACCTTTCGCAAGCGGGATAGTTCGAAATGCCGAACAACATAACTCGCTTGTCAACAAAAGGCTAACCCATATCATTTGACAACATCGTTGATCTAAACGACGCCCTCACCCCTTGAAGCAGCAGTGAGAGAAAGCACATCATCGGTGTTTTCAAATGATATATACTTCTTTTATTGTCCCTTCGTCCAATGGTAGGACATTCGTTTTTGGTGCGAAATATCAAGGTTCGAGTCCTTGGGGGACAGCCAACAATTTTTTTTCATGTATTTTTTGTTGTTAAATAATGCAGTAAGCCGTCTTAGCTCAGTTGGTAGAGCGTCACACTAGTAATGTGAATGTCAGTGGTTCGAATCCTCTAGACGGCACCATAACTCATTAGTATGCATCTGTATGCCGCCTGTCTTCGAAACAGGAGAAAGCTAATGGATACATGTAGGTTCGAGTCCTATCAGATGCGCCATTTCAGTAGAAGATTTCAGAGTTATCCACGCTTAGATCGTCGGGTATTCCGATTCGTAACAAATATACCTTCTCACTATCGCTCGTGTTTGTAGCAGAGTGCCAAACATCCGATCTTAATATGCCAGGATAGCTGAGAACTTTTTCTTCAACTATCTTTGTTGTTCTGCTAGCTTCTTCGGCACTTAGTATGGGTAGTTTATTGTCTTTATTACGTCCGTAAAGAGGAATGTTTGACATCTCATACGAATCATCAATGATCTCGTGCCACCGAATTGTTAAGTTATCACTACTTTTAATAGGGATGCATAAAGCCCATGGCATCGGCGTCGTGTCTAAGTGCGGAGTAACAGCTTCTAGTGGTTTAAAGTGAAACAAGACGACATGTGTTAATTTTATCTCAGGACGCAACTTTATTGCTCGTCTAACATCATCTAGTACTGTAACATCATTACTTTTTGATGCTTTGGGCCAACCGAGTTCGCGCTGAGCATGATTGTTGAAGTGGAAGTTTGGATCTACTGTGTCATCTTCTAGCACCAATCCTGATATCGCTTGATTGAGTAGATCGTAATCAATGTTAATAGTGGGTTTTATAAGAAACGTGTCCATATTAATATTTATGTTACATTAACGAGTTGCTGGATTACCATAGAGACGGTGCAGTAACAGAAGTTGGAGTTATGTTAGGATTCGATGATACTGAAAAGTTTCGTAGTCCTAATTTGTTAGTAAAACATCGCATGATGAAAGCTCTAGGCTGGACATACGATGAAAACGAAAAGCCAAACATTGATGATTGGCGAACTTTTAAACCTATTATTTGAAGAAAGGAGCATAATATGCCAGCAGTATTTTTAGTCAGCGACACGCACTTTGGTCATGCAGGTGTATGTCGCTTCACACGTAACGATGGTGTTACAAAATTGCGTCCATGGGATGATGCGGACGAAATGGATGAGTTCATGGTCAAGGCCTGGAACGAACGTGTTCGTCCTAACGATAAAGTGTATCACCTTGGAGATGTTGTTATTAACCGTAAGAGTCTTGCTATTATGCATAGGCTCAACGGGGATAAAGTTCTTATCCGTGGTAATCACGATATCTTTAAGGATACTGACTATCGTGAACATTTCCGTGAACTTCGTGCATACCATGTAATGAATGGAATGATTCTTAGTCACATTCCTGTACACGTAGAGTCACTTGGTCGGTTTGGTGTTAACATTCACGGACACTTACACGCAAATCGTGTTAAGAAAATTCGTGGAGTAAACGCCAAGACCGGAGAACTTCTGTACAGTGATGAACCAGATGTACGCTACCATTGCGTATGTGTGGAGCAAACTGACTTTGCACCTATTCTGTTTGAAGATGTTATCAAACGCATTGAAGCAGAAGGTGGTTCCGTGGGTTTCCGTAACGGTAACGGCCCTACGATGTAAGAACAGTCTTGGACACGCAGACTTTAAAGCGAGGAACCTGCTAAGTTTATAAAGAATAACGCGGATGTGGCGAAACTGGTAGACGCACTAGATTTAGGTTCTAGCGCCGTGAACCGAGGGTCAACGGTTCAAATCCTTCCAACTGTACCAAACTAACTTATTTTCAAATAAGGCAATTTTTCGGTTGACTCTATCCGTAAGAGTGTGTATATTAAGAAAATAGAGAGAGCGACACGAACGCTCTTGTTCTTTGACATTGTGTGAGATTAAAAGTTTCTAACGAGTTTGTTAGGTAACAGCGCGAAACTCATAGACCAAATCAGCATAAGCTGGAATAACGGCCCTGTTGATAGCTGGAAGAGTGTTCACTGGGAAATGATGAAATACTCATTTCTACCTAGCAAACTTCTTAGAAAAAGATTTTATATAGGGCCTCAGCCAGGGGATGACGCTGAATACTAAAAGGTGAGAATACGGAGAGACCCTTCGCACCACCCTATCTAACTAGAAAGTATTTAATGAAAGCATTTTGGTATATTTGGGCAAAGGCCTTAGGTGAAAAAAGTGGTAATACGAATGTTGCGGACAAAGTAGCAGTAGTTCGGACAATCATCGTTCTAACATACATCATAACTAACATAGTTATCGTTGCTGGTGTTATACGACACTGGAATGATTAGAACATGCAGAGGAACGCGAGGGTGAGCGGATTTCGGGTAGCGATAGTCAGGGTAGCTCTTGCAATGGGCAGATAGGTGGCGCGAATCCCCTATATAGGTTACGATTATCAATGAATAGGTCGCAGCAGAGTTTAGAACGTGCTGCGTAATTGGGGACGAGCTGGCACTCTCCACTCCCACAGATTAATACAATGAGTTAAACGGTTGAGGGAAAGCTAGGCAGCGCAATACTACTATTGACAGGTCTCTAAGGGGCACCGGTCTCTAAAACGTGGAACCTGCTAAGTTTATAAAGAATAACGCGGATGTGGCGAAACTGGTAGACGCACTAGATTTAGGTTCTAGCGCCGTGAGGCGTGGAGGTTCGAGTCCTCTCATCCGCACCAAATACAATGCACAGGTGGGTGAGTGGTTAATACCAGGAGACTGTAAATCTCCCGCTGTAATGGCTACGCTAGTTCGAATCTAGCCCTGTGCACCAATTATGAGAATAGAGCAGAGTTATCGCCAGGCGCGATGATTTGCAAGATGTAAGATGAGCTTCCGTCTGAAAGTGGAATCGGAACAGAAACATTGTTGGCTGCTATGATAATAGGTTGCTCAGCACTTATTGCCGTATTTCCCCAAGGTGGTCTGGGGTCAAAAATTTCGAATGACATTCCTTCATAGTTGAGTATTGGAAGATAGATTTGATCGTGTGGCCATTGGAAATAGTTTGATCGGTGCTCGCCGGTGCGAGTCATCACCGAACGTTCATATTTCATCCACGGATGGTCATCTGGTATAACAGATGAACTGGTACTACTAGTAGTGTTAATAACCATAAGAGACACACCTAAAGGACTTATGCTGGTATTAGCAAAAGTACTTACTATGCTAGGAATAACATTTGCCTCAGCTACATCAGTTGCTTTACCTATAAAATGACTAGTTGAGGTATCTTTTGCGGTATTGTTTTGCTGGATGTACGCAGTTGCCTCAGCGATTATTGCAGAGAAATCGATACTTGTTATGGTTGCGAATGTGTTGCTCATATCATTATTTATCATTTAGCAAAAAAAAAGTACACATTAGACAACAACTACTTGACTTGATGAGAGTTAAAATCTAGTACTGTGCATCAACTATGAGAACAGAGCAGAATGTTCACCGGCTGCAATAATTTGTAGCACGTAAGATGAACTTTCATCCAGCCGTGCTACTGGAATAGCAACCGTGTTAGCTGCTACTATAATAGGTTTATCGACACCTATTCTTTTGGGCGTAGTGTTTTCCCAGTTAGGGCCTGAATTAAAAATGTCGAATGACACACCTTCACAGTTAATAATTGGAAGATAGATTTGATCGTGTGGCCATCGGCCAGGTAATCGTCCTTCAGTTCCTTTTGGACGACTATAGACATCCGCATATGATTGAGCATTGCGATAATTTGGCCAAGGATGGTCATCTGGTATAAAAAGTGAAGTATAACTGTTAGTAGTGTTAATGACCATAACAGCTACCCCTAGGGGACGAATGCTGGTATTATCAAAAGTACTTACTATGCTAGGAATAACATTTGCCGCTGCTATGTCAGTTGCTTTACCTACGAACTGTTTATTGGTGATAGCGATGTTCGATCCAATGAAATGCTTTTGGACATACGCGGTTGCTTCTACGATTAATGTAGAGAACTCGATACTTGTTATGTTTGCGAATGTGTTGCTCATATCATCATTATTTATTGCTTAACAAAATGTACTTTAAATAATGATTATGGACTGGCATCTGGTGGTGGCGAGGGCCTTATACCCCCTTTGGACGGCAGATTACCGTTTTGCTGAGAGTTCGATTCTCTCCCGGTCTACCAAAATTCGCGCTGATAGCACACTCGGCGAACCACTCTCAATAAGAACCCTTGGCACAACAGGTTAGCGCGTCTGACTTTTAATCAGAAGGTTCTGGGTTCGAGTCCCAGAGGGTTCACCATTTTTATAATTAAAAGGATAATATAATGGCTAAAGTGTCTGATAAACTTAAGTATGGACTGGCATCTGGTGGTGGCGAGGGCCTTATACCCCCTTTGGACGGCAGATTACCGTTTTGCTGAGAGTTCGATTCTCTCCCGGTCTACCATGTTAAACATGGTTAGAAAAATTAAGGATCTAAGTTTAATCACTTAAATACATGTATGTTGGAGAAAAACATGAACAATAAGATAGAAAATCGCAGAGCAACCATCGCCGATATAGATGGGTACGTCGTGCTTTGCTATGAGAATGAAGTTCTTATGAAAACGATAGACGTTAAGGATCATTCAATTTACTATGCGGAATCAGCCGCAGAAAATTGGGAATCTGGAATTATCACCGAGTAGAAGAAAAACGGTTGACTATGTTTATCCGTTTTGCTATATTCAAACATAGGATAAATATAGAAGTAAGGAGCAACTATGGCGATTCTGGCCTTGGACATTTCCGGTATTCCTCGGACCTGGGTATCTAACGATGAAGCAATTACTTATCACGCTAAGGGCCTTGTTGCCTGGACACTGGGTGATGTTGTTGCTCGTTATCACGGAGGCATCAAGAACGATGGCACCCGCAGTTATCTTGAAACTCCAAGCATCATCGCTATCCATGGCGCAGGTTTTGACTTCAAGAAGCATATTCGGGTTATCCTGACAAATAAGACATTGTTTGCTCGCGACCGAAGCATCTGTGGTTACTGCGGATCGCATCACACGAATCATGCTGGTCTAAGCCGAGATCATATCAATCCTCGATTCCTCGGAGGCGACGATGAATGGACTAATGTCGTTACTGCTTGTCGTCAATGCAATCAAAAGAAGGGTTGTAAAACTTTGAAGCAATCTGGTATGGAGTTGCTGTACGTACCGTACGAACCGTCACATTATGAACATTTGGTTCTCCAAAACCGCAGCATCCTTGCTGACCAAATGGATTACTTGATGTCCGGTATTCCAAAACACAGTAGAATTAGACTATATTTTTAATTTGCGACAGCGGTCGAAATGCCAAACTTGCATTCCTGATCTTTTACCGATCTTTTTGCAATGCGGGCACTCGACAATAACCTGAGATTCAAGTGCGGCTTGCTTCTTTCGAAGTTTTGCTGTACTTGAATCTTTTCTACCGAAGTTTGGATTTGCAGGTCCAATTTTACCGAACATAGGGTTTTTAGCCCCAGACATGTCAGCGTGATTATCGCTCATCTTCTGTTTACGTTCTTCGGTGTGTTTTACACCAAGTAATGCGTTAGCAATGTTTTTCTTACGCTCAACAGAGTGTGGTCCTACTTTTCTCCCTGTTAGCGTCGTGCTAGTTTTATCTCGTTGCGCTATAGATATAACTTTCCCTTTTTGTGAACATCCTATTTTCTTTTTGTGGTTTTCGGTTTTTTTCTTTCCTTTATGTGACGGAGGTTTGCCTCCTCCCGGTACTAAATTGTAGACATCGGACCTCATTATAAATGATTCATTAACTATTTCAGTTTCCTTAGACAACGCATCATGTTCCGTAGTAAACACATGTAGCGTTTCTCGTATAAATTTGTATCGCCCGTATTTCTTTATAGCCTTTAAGATACCTTTACCGCTACCTAAATATCCATCAAATGCGAAGGGGTCACTTTCTTGAAAATGATAACCCACGTAGATTTTGTTGTTGACAGTGTTAGTAGTTTTGTATATAATGTGAAACATGATTTATTTATCTAATCAATATGAGAATCTAATTTATGGTGTTTAATATCATTCCCTAGTAGCACAGTTGGTAGTTGCGTCGGACTGTTAATCCGAATGTCGTTCGTTCGAGCCGAACCTGGGGAGCCATTCTAACGGGGTGAGAGCCGTAAATAACTCCGCATAGGGTCATGGTTAACTCTATATTATTTAAGTTCGGTAGTGTAGTTAAACGATCAATAAATAGCAAGGCTGTCAGCGTTGACTAGTGTACTCTAGAGACGGCAAGAGCGGGTGAAGAATCGTCACTCCCGCCCGAACTACTCATCGTGTTTCTTAAGTAGTTCATGAATATCAGAATGAATAGCTTTGATTTCCTGTAACTCTTTTAATAAAGTTTCGTGATCTTCGTCTGCTCTTTTTTCTGTTTTTTCATTTAAGACCGCTTGACCTACCATAATTATACTAAGTAAAACTAACTGCAAGAAAGTCTGTGCTATCCAACTTATCAGAGTAGCGACCCCACCCTTAATAGCTTCGGGTAAACTGATAAACGCTATAATAGCAAAAAGGTAAGCACACCACATTGTGGCTACAGAATTTGTAATGAGTATGGCTATTGTCTTGTTGATATCATTTATTTTGTCAACAATAGGTTTTATATTCATTAGCTTTCCTTTTACGTATTTATAAATTTTCATGCATGGAACCATGCATATATACATGATAATGCCGGTATAGCTCATTCGAAAAATACGTAAAATACGCCCTTATAGCTCATCGGTAGAGCAGCGACCTTGTAAGTCGAAGGCAGGGGGTTCAATTCCCTCTTGGGGCACCATTTTTGCTCGTTTTCATATTTGAAAGATAAATAATTATTAATTAATAGAAAGTTTCAAAAATGAGTATGAGTAAAGCAGAATAGGCGGATTATAATCCGCTGCAATAACACTGCAAAAAAAGCAAGATCGGATAAACTTGTATACAATCGATCCTAAACGGTGTATACATTGTAGT
>JGI26470J50227_1000877_pt1 | contig 11424 bp, 16 predicted proteins | sample FreactTroBogLake_FD_50227 | JGI IMG/M metagenome (IMG submission 50227) | reverse complement strand
TAAATGAGCACTTCCGGCACATCTGCATTCGACCTTGACTTCACGGATATAGCCGAGGAAGCATGGGAGCGTGCTGGCCGTGAAATGCGTACGGGGTATGACTTGCGTACTGCTCGCAGGTCAATGAACCTGATGACCATCGAATGGTCAAATCGTGGCATCAATATGTGGACGATTCAGCAGCAGTCCATTACGTTTGTTCAAGGATTGAATACCTATCCAATCCCGCTCGACACCATTGACTTGCTTGATCACGTAATCCGCACCAATGCCAATCAGCAAAATAACCAAGCTGACTTGAACATCACCCGCATAAGTATGCCCACTTATGCCACCATCCCAAACAAACTGCAACAAGCTAGGCCCATACAGGTCATGGTTCAACGCAATTCAGGCGAAACCAATCAACTCTATGCAACCCCAATGCCCCCTGCGCAAACGCAGCCTGTGCCCGTTTACCTTGCCACAAGCATAGGTACTACAGATACCTCAATCACGCTTACCAGCACCTACGATATGGCCGCACAAGGCTACATCCAACTTGGGTCTACGACTGGTGAAATCGTGTGGTATTCATACATTTCAGGCAATACTTTGGGCGGATGCTTTAGAGGCCAGAACAACACCACAGCCACTGCCTATACTGGCGGAGGCACAACCACAGCAATCTACGTTCCGCAGCTTCCAGCCATCACTGTGTGGCCCACGCCAGACGGTTCGACCACGTACACATTTGTGTATTGGCGTATGCGTAGGATCCAAGATTCAGGAACTGGCATAAATACTGGCGATATGTCGTTTAGGTTTTTGCCCGTCGTTGCCGCAGGATTGGCGTACCACATCGCCATGAAAGTCCCTGAGCTCATGCCCAGAATACAAATGTTAAAGCAGGTGTATGATGAACAATATGAATTGGCGGCGGGTGAAGATCGTGAGAAAGCTGCGTTACGCCTTGTACCGCGTCAGATGTTCATTGGTGGGGGCACTTAGTGGGAAATAGGTTCGCTTCTGGCAAGTACTCAATTGCCGAGTGCGATCGGTGTGGGCAGCGCTACAAATTAAAACAGTTGAAAATGGAGGTTATTAAGACTAAACTATATCAACTGAAAGTTTGTCCTGAGTGCTGGGATCCTGATCATCCTCAGTTGCAATTGGGCATGTATCCAGTCGATGACCCGCAAGCGGTTCGTCAACCAAGGCCAGACATCACATATGTGCAGTCAGGTATTAACGTCTTGGGTTATCCTTCGGGAGGTTCAAGGGATATTCAGTGGGGGTGGAACCCCGTTGGCGGAGCAAGTGGGTTTGATTCGGCGCTAACACCAAACTATTTGGTGATGGCTACACAAATTGGTACAGTGACAATCACAACATCGTAGGAGTTATCATGGATAAGAAAACGGTTAAACACATTGCTGATAAAGAAGCAAAAAAAGAAGTTAAACATCATGAAGCTAAAATGCACCACGGCAAACACATGGCCGCAGGTGGGATGACTAGCAAAGCCATGATGCAGCATGGTCGTGGTATGGCCAAGGTTATGAACCAACGTNNNNCTGGAAGAGGCGGTTAATATGGTTGCACCTACAAAAAAGAATAGCCCTGCTATTCATCATGGCGCTAATAGGGATAATCTCCCTGCCGAAAAGTATGCGAAGCCCCATACCATGAGCGGCGCTCCATTACACTTTGAAGCTGGTGTGTCGAACAACACAGAATACTTGCGTAATGCAAATGTGTCTGTAGCCAATAGCCGCAGCAATGAGTATCCACCTACAAAAACTTCAGGCATTGAGATGCGTGGAGCAGGTGCTGCTACCAAAGGTCGTATGTCTAGAGGGCCAATGGCATAATGTATTACAGCGACCTAGTCACTTCCGTAAACGCTTACGTTGAGAATAATTTCCCAACGGCGGATATCAACCGCATGATCGAACAGGCGGAGCAACGCATCTACAACACGGTGCAGCTCCCCAGTCTTCGTAAGAATGTTTACGGTACAGTGAGTAGCAGTAATCCATATTTGTCTTGCCCCAATGATTTCTTGGCAGTGTATTCACTGGCTGTATATCCTGTAGATGGATCTACGGGAAACTACCTATATCTGTTGAACAAGGATGTGAACTTCATTCGTGAAGCCTATCCTAACCCCAATGCAACAGGCCAGCCCAAGCACTATGCCATCTTCGGCCCTCAGTCTGGTAATCCTTCAGATTTGACGTTCATGATTGGGCCAACACCCAACACAACGTACACAGCCGAGCTGCACTATTACTACTATCCCCCATCAATCATCCAAGCCCCTATCACAGGGCTATCACTTACAGGCGCAGGTTCAGGGTACACCAATGGGACTTATTACAATGTTGCTCTTACTGGCGGGTCTGGGAGCGGCGCTAGTGCTACTATTGTTGTTAGCGGCAATGTTGTAACTTCAGCTACCATAGTCAGTGGTGGTTGCCTCTACGTTGTTGGTGATAATCTCACAGCCACGTTGGGTGTTGGAGGTTCAGGTTTTGTAGTACAAGTTAGCGCAATTAATAATCCCGCAGGTGAAACATGGCTTGGGGATAATTTTGACTCAGCTCTCTTGAATGGTACTTTGGTTGAAGCCATTACGTACATCAAGGGTGAAGATAGTATGCTCAAGTTGTATCAAGATAGGTACATGCAAGCGATAGCCCTCCTTAAGAATTTGGGAGACGGAAAACTCCGTATGGATGCTTATCGTGATGGTCAAGTAAGGATTCCCGTATCATGAGTATTTTACAAACCGCAACGACAAGCTTTAAGGTTCAACTGTTTGAAGCAGTTCATAACTTTGGCCCAACATCGCCCAATACTTTTAAGATCGCACTTTATACTTCTAACGCCAGTCTTGGTTATGCTACAACCGCATACACCACAAGCAATGAGGTATCAAGTTCTGGAACAGGGTATACAGCAGGTGGTCAAGTGTTGACCATATCCCCTTCGCCTTCTTCAGGTAACAACGTATTGGGTATACCCACTGCGTTTATTTCTTTCCTTAATGCCACATGGCTTAACGCCTCATTTACATGCCGCGCAGCTTTGATTTACAACTACTCAGTAGCAGGATATCCTTCAGTTGCTGTGCTTGATTTTGGCGCGGACAAAGTGGCCAATGGCGATACGTTTACCATTAACTTCCCAACTGCCGATGCCAATAACGCCATCGTGCGTATTTCTTAACAGGAGCTTTTATGAGCAACGAAATTGCAAAATCCGAAGACAGCGTATCGGCTGCTCTAATCACCAATCCAACGATGGAAGAAATTGTTGGCGCAAGTGGTATGTACTTTGTTGAGTGCGTTGGCCCAGACGGTCAAGTCAAATGGACTGACACTATCAAGAACTTGGTAGTTAACGTTGGCCTACAAAATATGGTGCAGACTTATCTTGCAGGTACAGGCTACACCGCAGCTTGGTATTTGGGTTTGATCACTGGCCCCGGTTCAGGTAATACTTATGCCGCTGGAGACACATTGGCTTCCCACGCTGGCTGGGCTGAAAACTCATCCTATACTGGTAACCGTAAAACAGCCACGTTTGGTACAGCCACAACAGCCAACCCATCAGTCATTAGTAATTCAGCTTCTGTAGCATCTTTTGCAATGAACGCAACTGCTACGATTGCTGGAGCTTTCCTTTGTTCTGCTGCTTCTGGTACATCAGGTACATTGTTCTCTGAGAAGAACTTTACTGGTGGCGATAAAACGGTGGCCAATGGCGATACGCTGAACGTGACTTATCAGTTCTCGTTGACTGCGACTTAAAGGTAGCTAGGTGTTTGGAGACGTTGCCTTTGCCCAATCTCCATTCGCCAGCCTTGGCGGGAATGCCTACGCCGTTGCTTTAGCAGAAACGGCATCTATTGCGGATGCCGACAATTACGTATTTACTGCTGGCGGTAACATTGCTGAAACTGCATCAACTGCAGATACCAATAGCGTCCAAACAGTATTCGCACCAACAGTAGCGGAAACAGCATCCACGGCAGATGCCAACTCGGTCATTACTACATTTGTAGCAAACATCAGCGAAACTGCTTCAACCACAGATACGCCATCAGTTAAGGCAGTCTTTGTAACATCAATTGCAGAGACAGCTTCAGGTATTGATTTAACTTCTGTGGTAGCCACGTTTGCAACGGCTGTTGCTGAAACTGCTTCTGGGGTAGACTCGATCCAAGGTGGTTTGCTAATTTTGGTTAGCGTTTCTGAAACCGCTTCAGCCACAGATGCTCCATCAGTCAAGGTTAATTTTGCTACTACGATAGCGGAAGGAGCTTCGGCAGCAGATGTTATTTCCGCATTGAGGATTGCAAATGTATACCCAACAGGTGTGCAGCTTTTAGTCACGGTTGGAAATGTATTGATTTGGGCGGATGTTAATGACAGTCAGTCTCCAAATTGGCAAAATATCAATGATTCACAGAACCCCGGCTGGACACAGATTCCAAGTTAAGGATAAGACATGGCGCTAGTACTTAAAGACAGAGTTCAAGAAACATCCACAACGTCTGGAACAGGGACTTTGACCCTTGGCGGAGCCGTGGCTGGGTATCAATCTTTTTCCGCAGTAGGCGATGGAAACACAACTTACTACACCATCACAGACCCAACATCTGGTGCTTGGGAAGTAGGAGTTGGAACATACACTGCAAGTGGTACGACACTTTCTAGAACGACTGTATTGGCCTCTAGTAATGGCGGATCATTGGTNAGTTTCACATCAGCGGCNAAATCAGTATTTTGTACATACCCTTCGGAAAAAGGTGTATGGCTGGATNCTTCTGGTAATGTTGCGCAAACTAACTACAACTCAATAACAGCGTCTTCTATTGCGTTAACAACTGGGACAATTTCCACAACGCCNTCAAACTCCACAGATATTGCCAATAAAACTTATGTTGACAATACGCTCAATAGCGTTAACTACCATGCAGCNTGTGAATATGCAACAACTGCAGATTTAGGTTCTGTCACTTACAACAATGGTACTTCTGGGGTTGGTGCGACAATAACAAACGCAGGAACTCAAGCAGCTCTTNTTATAGACGGACATACATTCACATCAACTGATGCCACAAATAAAACCCGTGTCCTTGTTAANAATGAAACTTCTGGNCAGTACAACGGTGTTTATACAGTAACAAACCAAGGTTCTGGCTCAACCAATTGGGTNCTAACTCGTGCAACNGACTANGACCAAACAGGTACTGGGCAAAATGAAATAGCACCGGGAGATTACATATTTGTAATCGCAGGTACATCAAACGCAAACACAGCTTGGATTCAATCCACAGACTCGCCAATTACGATTGGTACAACGCCGCTTTCTTTTGTGCAGGTTGCAGGTACGGGAACTTTTTCTGCTGGTACAGGATTAACTTTATCTAGTAACACATTCAGCATTACCAATACAGGCGTAACTGCAACTACATACGGATCAGCCTCAACAGTTCCCGTTATTGTGGTTAATGCCCAAGGTCAGATTACGTCTGCTAGTAGCACATCCATAGCTATTTCTGGTAGTCAAATTACCTCTGGTACGGTAGGTACATCCTACATTTCAGGTTCATACACAGGTATTACAGGCGTAGGTACATTAACTGCGGGTGTATGGAATGGCACTGCAATTGTCACGACTTATGGCGGTACAGGAATTACCAGCTACACTGCTGGCGATATCATTTATTATGCGTCGGGTACAGCGTTATCAAAGCTAGCTATTGGTAGCGCAAACTATGTATTGACATCAAGCGGCACGGCTCCTCAGTATGTAGCGCAATCTACATTGACTGTGGGCTCAGCTACAACGGCGACTAACATTGCTGGCGGTGCAGCCAATCAAATTCATTATCAATCAGGTTCAGGTACAACCACATTTGCCACAGCCCCATCATCTTCAGGTACAGTTTTAAACTGGAACGGCTCTGCATTTAACTGGGTGAACGGCACAATTTCTGGCGTATCTTTGGGGTCTAACCTTAACGCTTTGACGATTGGTACTGGGCTTTCAGGAACAAGTTATAACGGTTCTAGCGGAGTAACAATTGCCAATACTGGTGTGACTTCAAATGCTGCTGGTACGGGTATTTCTGTAAGTGGGTCAACAGGCACGGTGACTATTACCAATACTGGCGTTACTTCACTCACAGGGACATCCAGCCAAGTAACAGTATCCGCTTCTACGGGTGGCGTGACTCTTAGTTTGCCCAGCACAATTAATGTCAATACATCTGGGAATGCTTCTACAACATCACAAACAAACTTTAGCAATTTAACGATTGGTGGATCGCAAGTTTTGTACGCAGGTAATTACACAAGCTACTCTCCATCTTTGACTGGGTCAGGTGCTTCTGGTACTTGGGGTATCAACATATCTGGAAATGCAAGCAATATAACTTCTTACACAATTAACCAAAGTGTGGGTACAGGTAATTCACCAACTTTTGCTGGGCAATCAATATCAGGGAATAACCGCACAACTTACGGCCCAAATTCTACTTGGGGTGCATATTTATATATTGGCGGTAACAGCATTGATGGTTCAGGTATAGCACAAATTGCAGCGTCAAATGGTAATCTACATCTTGAATCCGCTGGAACAGGATACCCAATATACTTAAATTATTATCGTAATGGTTCAGTTTATTTTTGCGGATCAAGTTCTTATGTAGATAACGGTGGAAATCTATACATGGCGGGTAACGTCACTGCCTACTCAGATGAAACGCTTAAAGTAGATTGGTCTACGCTACCTGAAGATTTTGTAGAATCATTAGCTAAAGTTAAAAATGGAACTTACACTAGAACCGACACGGGGGCTAGACAAGTTGGTATAGGGGCGCAATCATTGCAACCCGTCATGCCTGAAGCCGTTCATGAAATTGCCCAAAAAGATGGATCGACACTTTTGGGTGTGTCCTACGGCAATGCCGCCCTTGCAGCTTGTGTTGAATTGGCTAAACGAATTGTTGCCCTTGAAGCTAAAATCCTTGAATTGGAGAATAAATAATGCCAAGTACCTACTCAACCCTAAACTTTGAGCTGATCGCCACGGGTGAACAGACAGGTGCATGGGGCGCTACAACTGACACCAACATTGGCACTGCTATTAACGAAGCTATCGTGGGGGCTGCAACGGTAACATTTGCTAGTGCAGATGTGACGTTAACTTTTACCCAAGCCAATACAACGCAAGCTGCAAGGAATTTTGCGCTCACGCTATCAGGTACTTCAGGAGGTGCAAGAAACCTAATACTGGGTACAGGCTGTCAAATCAGTAAGCCTTATTTGATCATCAATAATTTGGCCGACGCAGTCACAGTAAAGAACACTACGGGAACCGGAGTCACAGTTCCTGCTGGTACGCAAGCATGGGTATATAACAACGCTACCAACGTTGTAAGCGCGATCAACTATATCCCATCTATAACTCTTGGTTCTGCTCTATCTGTTGCATCAGGTGGTACAGGGGTTCAAACTATTACAGCCAATGGCGTAATGGTAGGCAATGGTACAAGCGCAATTACAACTGTAGCTCCCGGCACATCAGGTAACGTCCTAACTTCTAATGGAACAGCTTGGGTCAGTTCTACCCCCACAACTTATGGCTCAGTCACATCAGTTTCAGGCACAGGCTCTGCTAATGGTTTAAGTCTATCAGGAACAGTTACTACATCAGGTAGTATTACATTGAGCGGTAGCGTCACAAGCCTAACAACAACCAACTTTACCATACAAGAGTCTGGGGGTAAGTTGATTTTTAAATACGGTGGCACGACAATAGCATCCCTAGACAGCAGTGGAAACTTCATTGCGCTTACCAACGTCACAGCATACGGTACACCATAAGGAGTAATAAATGACACTTAATGCTTCTGGCCCTCTAAGTATTGGTGGTTGCACCACAGGACAGTCTATTGCCAAAGAACTTGGTTTGACTACCACAGCAACACACTCATTAAACTGTTCAAGTTATAGAACTCTTTCAGGCCAACCATCAGGCGCAGTATCCATGAATGCGTTTCATGGTAAAAGTAATGCTTCTTATATGTGCATTACTACTTCAGGAGCATGTGTATCTGTTTCTGGTAATTACAAAATTGCTCGTTGGAATGGATCGGGTTCTTTTACTGTAAACAGCCTTGGTTCAGGTGTTGGCAATCCCGGTAGCCATATTAATTATGTAGTTGTTGCTGGCGGTGGAAGTGGTCGCACTTCTGGTCAAGTTAATGGAGGCGGCGGCGCAGGTGGTGTTTTAAATGATTGTGGAAATATATGTTCTAGTGGGGGCACTGCTGTTTCAGCAAGAACTTATAGTGTGTCCGTTGGAGGTGGTGGAACAGGGTCTAATCCAGCATATTCTTGCGCTAGAGGAGCATCTTCTTATATAGCTTGCATAGCCACATCAGGAGGTGGTGGAGCGGCAGTCTCATATGGTGGTTATGGATCAAGAGGGAATCCATATGTTAATGGCGGAAGTGGTGGCGGCGGATTTAGTTATCCAAATGGCTATTACAATCCCGGTAACGGAACATACCCTCAAGGTAATGCTGGAGGTGCAGGCGTTTTAAATTGTTCAATTTGCCCTTGTAGTGGAGGGGGCTATCAATATTTTGTTGGTGGCGGAGGTGGCGGCGCTTGTGCAGCTGGTTGTTATGGTTGTTATGGCAACTCTCATGGCGGAAATGGCGGTAGAGGAAGAACAATTAGCTTTTTAGGTTCTACTTACGGTGGTGGTGGAGGAGGAGCATTTTACAACTATCTTGCTTATGGGCCTCTTGCAAATAGAAGTGCTGGCGGTGCTGGTGGTGGTGGAACAGGGGGATATTGTATGTACCCACCACCCGGATGGCATCAATTTGCTGGTGCGGCCGGAACAGCAAATACTGGTGGTGGTGCTGGCGGAGATGTATATGGTTGTGGTGCGGCATATGGCGGTAGTGGATTTGTTGCAATTAGATGGAGATTCCAATAATGGCGCACTTTGCTTTAGTTGACGAAAACAATATTGTGCAAAATGTTCTTGTTGTAAGAAACATTGATTGTGTGGATTCAAACGGTAAATTTAGTGAAACCGTTGCTAATGAATTTTTAAACGCAAATGGTCATGCAGGAAGATATATCCAAACAAGTTACAATACATTTAGGAACGTTCATTTAGATCCCATCACAAGACTGCCCGATGGAGGCACAGCAATCAGAGGTAATTTTGCTGGTGTTGGTGGCATCTATGATTCTGTGAATGATGTTTTTTATGAACAAAAACCATACCCTTCATGGATATTAAATCAATCAAATTGGGCGTGGGAACCACCCGTTGCAAGACCACAAAGAACACAAACTCACATACCTGTTTGGAATGAAAGTAAACTAGAGTGGGACATGTTGACCTTAAAAGAAATTGCAGGAATTTAAATGACTGAAGAAGCACAACAAACTCCGGAACTCCAAGGCTGGACTTATTTTCCATGTCTAGCTTATACAATTGAGCGCCCTGATTTTTTGGCAGTTGTCCAAGAAGTCTCAGAAGAAAAACTTGCTGAAGCAAGAAAGCAACGTGAGTTTAATCCTATATTTCCTGTCATGATGACAAACAGTTATTTTGCTGATTCAAGGATACAAGAGTTTTCTCAATATATTGGTCAAACGGCTTGGGATATTCTACAAACCCAAGGCTATGCGATGGATAACCTTGATACTTCATTCACTGATATGTGGACGCAGGAACACCATAAGCATTCTTTAATGGAACAACACGTTCATGGGCATGGTTCTCAGATTGTTGGTTTTTACTTTCTTGAAGTACCTGAAGGTAGTTCGCCTTTGATTTTTCATGATCCCCGTGCAGGTAAGGTGCAAACCAATCTTCCTGAAGCTGATATGACAATTGCAACACCCGCCAGCAACATGATTAACTTTAAACCCAAACCCGGGTTGATGGTGTTTGCTAATGCGTATTTACCTCATTCTTTTGGCCGACACGCCGCAGATGAGCCCATTAAATTTATTCACTTTAATTTGACTGTTCAGTATGCTCCGCAAAAAACATGCTCACCACCTGTGGAGGTAATTTGAAATACTGCATACGCTTTAATAAGAGCAGGGGTATGCCCGGTCGGGGTACTGCCGACCATGTTTGGCGTGTGTTTGAAAATGGTAAAGAGTATTTGTTTAAACACGTTAAGATTGACGTGCCATCTTACAGTGAGCGTGACGGAGAAGATTGGAATATTTGTTGTGAAGGGTTTTTAGAAATAGACAGAGAAACATCCACTGCAAATATTACTCCTTGCGATGAAATACCATCATTTGCTTATTGGGATAATGTTTTTACTAAAGACGAATGCAAAAAAATAATTGAAATAGGCAATAGCTTAGAAATAGTAAAAGGCCGTGCTAGTGGGGATGAAAAAGAAGAAATTAGAAATTGCGACATAAGTTGGATTTCGGTTACTCCACAAACCGAATGGATTTATAAAAAATTAAATGAAATCACTATATCTTTAAACTCAAGATTTTTTAAATTTGATATTACAGGTTTTGAGGAAGGTCTTCAGTTTACTATTTACAAAGAACCACAAAGTCAATATAAAACACATGTTGATTGTACAAGCGGTAAAAAAATTAGAAAACTATCTTTAAGTGTTCAATTATCAGATTCCAATGATTATGAAGGTGGTAATTTAATATTAGAAAATGGTTCAACAGGTCATAAGGCATCAAGAGAATTGGGCGCATTAATAATGTTTCCAAGTTATACAATGCACACAGTAGAGCCTGTAACCAAAGGAACAAGATATAGTTTGGTTGTTTGGGCCACAGGCCCATCGTTTAAATAGGAGTTGAAAATGGCAGAGAAATGGATACAGAAAGCGATCAAAAAGCCCGGTGCTTTGCATAAGTCTTTGGGTGTTCCCGAAGGTAAAAAGATACCCGCCAAAAAGCTAGCCGCTGCCGCAAAGAAATCCGGCAAGGTTGGACAACGCGCACGCTTGGCCGAGACGCTCAAAGGCATGAAAAAGTGAGTGATACGCACGAACTTGCTACGGAGACTGACAAGCGCCTCGCAGTGCACGAAGCAATTTGTGCATCTCGGTACGAAGGTATCCAGAAACGTTTTGATGATGGTTCAAAGCGGATGCAACGTATTGAGTACATACTTTATTTGATTGCTGCCATGTGTTTGTTTGGCCCCGGTTATGCAGTTGAGTTGTTAAAAAAGTTTATAGTCGGGTGATGAAATTGATCCGTTCACCCTTGTCGCTTTGGCAACCTCTGCGTTTAAACTTGTCAAAGAATCCTGTGAGATGTACAAGGAGGGACGGCAGTTCGTTGTTGATGCCAAGAAAGAGATTGACGGAGTTGTGGGGGATATCAAGGGTATCCAAAA
>JGI26470J50227_1000875_pt1 | contig 11428 bp, 13 predicted proteins | sample FreactTroBogLake_FD_50227 | JGI IMG/M metagenome (IMG submission 50227) | reverse complement strand
AAATTATCCCGGAGAAAGCTGGTATTGGGGCGGAAATCCCAATGGTGCCAACTATTGGAATAGTTTTCTAAATACAGAATACTACAGCAGTTTTATCAAACCGCAAAATGCCATAACAACTATACAAATGACTTTGGACGGTTATACAGGTACAATCAAAGCACAAGCCGCACAAGATTACGAAGCGGTGCCGTACAACGTCACTGAAAGCACAACCTACTACAATCATACAGGTACAATTTATTTGAATGTGATTGGATGGTATCCACTGTTGAGATTGTGTTTCAACAACAGTATATTTGCTGTGCCGGATCAACCCGGCGTGCCAGCGCAGGCATATGCCACATGTGCAAATGGAATAGTACAAAGTATAACCGTGCAAAATCAAGGCAGTGGATATTTGGCACCACCTAAAATTAACATCATTGGTGATGGTGCCGGCGCTACCGCAGTTGCCACTCTTGGAACCAATGGCAGTATTGCAGGCATCACAGTGACCAATGGCGGATCTGGATATTGGTTAGTGCCAAATGCAGGAATTAATACGCCTTACTACCCAGTGGCACCCAGCGGGCAAGGTGCTATGGTTATTATCAGCACAGGTTACATAGTTGATCTATTTTATCGATAACGTTGATTTTTCAAAATAAATGTGTTAAACTAACTACATGATTGATGTGGTTTCTTATCTACCTGCTAAAAGAAAACAGACTCCTTTGGGATGGATCAGTTTCAATGCACCTTGTTGTGCTGATAAACGGCAACGAGGCGGATTGAAAGTCAGTGATCAAGGATGGAGCTATCATTGTTTTAATTGCCAATTTACAGCAAGCTTCATGCTTGGACGTAGCGTAGGAGTTAAAGCACGTAAACTATTGGGTTTACTAAATGTTTCAGAGCGTGACATCGATTTACTTAATTTAGAAAGTTTAAAACATCGCAGTATAGAAGGTATCTTAGATGAACGCCAGCAGATCTTTAATGCACTAAGCGACATTAAATTTGAAGAAAAAGAAGACTTCCCTCCACATGTGGAATTACTAACATCAGAACATACGGCGTATTGGAAATACGTAAGAGAAAGATGTGTACCAGACGATTATCCTATCATGGTACAGATGAAAAATGATGGAGTCCATTGGACACGTGACCATGTTATTATTCCATTTACCTATAAAAATACTTTAGTCGGGTGGTGTGCTAGAATGTTAAGTGGCTCTGGTCCAAAATACATCAATCACAGTCAGCCTGGCTATGTTTTTGGAACAGACTTACAAAAATATAACTGGCAACACGTATTTGTCATGGAAGGTATATTTGACGCACTATGTGTCGGTGGACTAGCACTAATGCACAATACCGTTAGTGATGCACAAGCAAGGCTGATAAGAAGTTTAGGCAAAGAAATTACAGTAGTACCAGACCAAGATGCAGCTGGTATGGAACTTGTAGATCGTGCTATAGAACTTGGATGGGCAGTTAGTATGCCAGACTGGCCAGATAATATTAAAGATGTAAATGATGCAGTAGTTCGCATGGGTAGGCTAGCAACCATGATAACTATATTTCGATCCAGAGAAACTACAAAGTTAAAAATAGAATTAAGGAAACGACAACTTGTTAGAAAAACACAGTGAATTAAAAAAAGTATTAATTTGCGCAGACAGTTTTGGAGTAATTGATCCAGAGTTTCCAGGGCTACATTTCAGCGAGAAAATTTTAAACGCAACGCCACCAGTTTTTGAACTAAGCAATTTGTCACATGGTGGAGATAGTAATGCGTTGATAACACTACAATTAATGCAAGGATTACAATTTAAACCAGATTTTGTAATATTATTGTTTACAGCAACTCGCCGTTATGTCATTGATAATGATGTTAATGTGCATTATCCTTTAGATGTAAATCTTGATGCATTAAAAGAATATCGACACAACCGATATACTACCCGAAAAACTGGTATGAGTAAATTGATCGACCAATGGAATTCTCAAGTTGTATCTGATGATTTTGAAATTATAAAAAATTATTTTTTAATTCATTATTGTCTGCAGTCATTAAACGAACACAAGATACCATTTTGTTACAGCCTTGGAGGAATGTTGCATGGCATTAATTATTCTTCAACAGTTGACAAAAATTTTATTAAAAATTATATCAATGATTATGCCAATCAATCGTTAAAAATAAATTTATGGAACCATAAGAATGGTAAAAATCGTCCATATTTTCATGTTGACAATACCGAAGTACAAACTGCATTTGCCAACGAATGTATATTTCATTTAAGAAATGCTAAGATCATATGACACTCTCTACTGGCAAATTATTTTGCGCATATCATAATCAAGGATTATTCATTGATGCAACACCAAGCGGACAGAAAAGAATTGCTATGTGTTGTTGGCAAAAAAGAATTAATGTAGACAAGGTAGAGTTTGACCACCCATCATTGACCGATATTAGAAAACGAGCAGAAAATGATCTTCCTGGGGAGTGTACTCCTTATTGCAAAATTGAAAATCACATTAATAATGAAAGACAGCACAGTTTAAAAGAAGATTGGTGGAATAATACAGGCAATCATATTAAAAAATTACATCTTAAACAAGGATTAATTTGTAATCTAAAATGCATTTCATGTGGGTCGATGCTAAGTAGTGCGTGGAATGAAGAATATCAAAAGTTTGATCCTGGTGCTCCTAAAGTACAATTAATAAAAAATTCCAATAAATCTTGGGAGCATTTGGATCTGTCTCAACTAAAGCAATTAACATTAGACGGCGGTGAACCGTTGTTAAATGAAGACAATGTTGGTATTTTAAAGCATTTGGATAAGTTAAATTTACTGCATAATATCACGGTCAATTATTATACGAATGGTACAGTTTTTCCTAACAACGAACTAATTTCTTTATGGTCTAAGTGCCACTGGGTAAGATTATTTTTTAGTTTAGATGGAATTGAATCTACTTTAGAATACACTCGCTATCCAGCTAAATGGAATGAAGTCAGTGATAACTTGTATCGATTTCAAAAAATACAAGGTCCTTGTTTACTATTAGAAGTTGATGCCACAGTTGGAGTACATAATATTTTTAATCTAGTAGATTTTTATCAATGGTGGAAAAACAACTACCAATTTGGTAATCAAGGAGATCCATCTAGTATATTTGTCAGGCCAATTGAACCTTCTAGTTACGGAGGCCGAGTATTACAATTAATACATTTACCATTGGAATTAAAAACACAGGCAGAAGATTTATTAAATTCTATTATTGATTTACCAGGGATCCAACAATTAATGCCGTTGTTGTCTAAAAATCCCAATAACGAATGGTTAGATTATTTAGAAAAACTTGATAAAAATAGAAAAACAGACTGGCGCCAGAATCTACCAGCAACACTGTCTCAGTATAAAATATAGTAAAGGAAAAATTTTGTTAAAAGATTATGGACTCGATATCCAACGATTGTTTTTGGAAATGATGCTACAAGATGCAAGCAGTTATGTACGTGTACAAAACATTTACAATCCTGAAAACTTTGATCGCAGTTTACGACCAGCCGCCGAGTTTATTAAGAAGCATAGTGCTGATCACAAAACATTGCCAACTGTTGAACAAATATCTGCTAGCACAGGTATTAAACTTGCACATACACCTGATCTAAATGAAGGGCATTTTGAATGGTTCATGCAGGAGTTTGAAAGTTTTACTCGTAGGCAAGAACTTGAGCGTGCAATTTTAAAGTCAGCAGATCTATTAGAAAAAGGCGAGTATGACCCTGTAGAAAAACTAATCAAAGATGCGGTACAGATTAGTTTGACCAAAGACATGGGTATAGACTATTTTGAAGATCCGGCAGCTCGTATCAACAGATATTTTAATTCAGGCGGCCAGGTCAGCACAGGGTGGCCCCAGATGGATCGATTGTTGTATGGCGGATTCAGTCGTGGAGAATTAAACATTTTTGCTGGAGGGTCTGGATCTGGCAAAAGTCTTGTGATGATGAATATTGCACTGAACTGGTTACAACAAGGACTCAGTGGAGTATATGTGAGTTTAGAGTTAAGTGAAGATCTATGTGCATTAAGAACAGATGCCATGTTAACCAACATGGGCACTAAAGAAATTCGCAAAGACATTGATACCACAGAACTCAAAGTCAAGATGATGGCCAAAAAATCTGGGCAGTATAGAGTCAAAGCCCTACCAGCACAAAGCAATATCAATGATATTCGTAGTTATATCAAAGAAGTTCAAATACAAACAGGTCTACGAGTAGATTTTGTCATGGTCGATTATTTGGATCTGTTGATGCCAGTGAGTGCCAAAGTCTCACCCAATGATTTGTTTGTCAAAGACAAATATGTGAGTGAGGAACTACGCAACTTAGCCAAAGAACTCAATGTGTTGTTTGTAACTGCAAGCCAACTAAATAGATCAGCGGTGGAGGAAGTAGAGTTTGACCACAGTCACATTAGTGGCGGTATTAGTAAAATTAATACTGCAGATAATGTATTTGGAATTTTTACAAGTCGAGCAATGAAAGAACGTGGACGCTATCAGATACAATGTATGAAGTCACGTAGCTCAACTGGTGTGGGACAAAAAATTGATTTAGAATACAATATTGAAACCATGCGTATTACAGACTCAGGAGAATCCGCAGACGAATCTAGTAGCGGGTTTGTTAAAAAACCTAGCATTTACGATAGTATTAAAACACAAAGTCGAATCTCAGAATCTATAAAAACAGATGAAGTTGAAAAAATAACTGCTGATGTTAACAGTGCTAAACTGAAACAATTATTAGGAAAAATTAAACAATCGTGACCGATCTATATTGCTCAATGATACATGGTGGATTAACCATTAATTTCAAATCAAATAATTTTAACAATCAACCTCATGTTGGCCATTGTTGTTTAAGATCCGACACGTTTCCAGTTAACACTGACCATAATTTTTGGAACAATAAAGAATTAGAACAACTAAGACAAACAAATAAACAAAACATATGGGATCCTGGGTGCTCAAATTGCCAAAGATTGGAATCTGCAAATCAAGAAAGTTTCAGAACTGGAATGAATAAAGGCTTAAAAATAGTTGGTCGAACTGATTTATCTGGCCCAACACGTATTGATCTTATGTTTGATATAAGTTGTAATTTAGCATGTCGAAGTTGTGGACCAATATCTAGTACCTATTGGCAACAACATCTTAGAACGCATAACATGTGGAATAAATCTATTTCAAAACCTGGTAAAAAATCTCAAGTTATTGACGCTTTATCTAAACTTGATCTTTCAAATTTAAAACAATTAGTATTTTGTGGCGGCGAAACATTGCTGGGCCAAGAATATTGGCATGTAGCATCTTGGTTGGCTGATAATGTACCCAATGCTAAACAACAACTAACTTTGTGCTTTCAAACCAATGGTACACAACCTATACACTCTAGAAATTTCACAATAATTGAAAAATTTCACTTAGTAAAATTACATGTTAGTTTAGATGGAGTTGGTAATCGATTTGAATATTTACGATGGCCGGCACAATGGAATCAAGTTACAGATAATATATTGAATTTACGAAAAACGTTGCCCGGAAATGTGATGTTTGTTGTAGAAGAAACCGTTAGTATTTTTAATCTTTTATATCAACAAGAACTTAAAACATGGATTGACAATAATTTTACACAAAATAGAGAAGGTGATATAACTAATCATACCAAACATATGGCCAATGGTATTTTTAATTTACAAAACATGTCGGCTGAATATGTGGAATTTATAAAAAAAACAGATCATCAAAAGTTAATACCGCCTAACTGGCAAGAAAATTCCTTAGAAATACAAAATATGTTGGCAGAAATTAAAAAATTTGATGTTTTAAGGAACGAATCTTTTGAAAATGTATTTCCGGAATTAGCTAATCTTTATTCTAGATACTGGTAAATATTGTAAAGGTTATGGCACAAAATGCAAAAGAAAACGCGGAGTTTACTTGAAGAGTTAGATAGTCTATACGCAGAACGCGATCAGCGTCATGTTATAGAAAATCGCGCCACCAATATTATTACTAGTGCTATACGATTACTAGAGCAAATTGATTCCAGTTATACTCCGGAACAAGCAGATAATCTGCAACGCAAATTGCTCAATGCAATCAAGCTTAGAGATCCTGGAAAATTTACCCGTACAGTGAGACGCACAGATGCAAATACATGAACTAACACAATACCCACTGAACGAAGGGTTCATGGACACGCTTAAAAACAAAACAGGCACAATGGGTAAGACTATTAATAGTATGATACCATCTGACCGTGAGATCAAACGAGCGGTCACCCGGGCTGGCCGTCAGGCTGGCAAAAGCATAAAAAATGTTGCTGGTTCAGCTGCAACTGGAGCCAAAAATGTCTATAACAAGACTGCGTCAGCGGTCGCACCAGCAGTCAAAAGTGCTGCCAGTGGCGTTGCATCAGCAGTCACAAATAATCCTGCCACTAGAGCCTACGATAGATCCACTGGTGTGCTTGGTAAAGCACCCAGTTATGCATCAACTGCACAAAATGCCGCCCAAAAATTAAGCAAGCAAGGTTTTGGCGCACAATATCAAGCACCCAGTGCTGACTGGCAAGAAAAACTCAAAAAAGTCCAAACAGACCCTGCAGTCAAACAATACATTCAAAGTCTGGCCTCAGCCTGGTCCAAGTCTGCTCCAGCAGCGGCTGCTCCAGCAGCAGCCGCATCAACCCCAAACTATGGTGCTGGTGGCGGTGCCGCCACTGCCCAACTCACAGGTACTCCTAGTTCAGTAACCAGTACGCCATTAAAAACACCAGCTGCTACCCCAAACTATGGTGCTGGTGGCGGCGCCGCCCAACTCACAGGTACTCCTAGTTCAGTACCCAGTTCGGTACCCAGTACGCCATTAAACACACCAACTGCGGTCAACAAAACACCAACTGCAAATCAAACTATCAGAGTTGGCGGCCAAAAAATAGATCCCAACGATCCAAAAAATGCCACTACCATAGCTGCACTCAGACGTCAGGGTGCCATAAATGAAACTGTATCACCGGATGAAGATCAATATGCAGATGCTTTTATATCCTGGGCCGATGAAAAACTCAAAACTAGAGAATCGAACACTGGCGAAACAATAGAAATGAATGATGTTCGAGAATTGCCAGGCATCAGTGATGCATTAAATCCTGTCTTAGAGCAAATTGTAAACACTCGTGGCACCCCTCAACAGGCTGCAGCCGTTGCAAAATATTTTGAAATTGCAGTGGCAGGAGTACAAGCAGTTGCTCAGTCTATTAGAAACAAAAACCCCAGTGCTCTCAGTAGCGGAATTGCCAGTGCTGCAGCCGTAAAACCGGTGATGCAACAGAGATTACGTGCGCTAGGACTCACCCCTGCACAAATTCAACAGATAGGCCAAATGTTGCGAGTCAACAGTGGTGACAAAACATTCAAACGTACCAACAATCCTCAGATTGATGCATTCTTAATGACTTTGGGGATGACACCAATATGAACATATTTGAAGGCGGCAATGTATTCAAAGATGGCGATGGCCGCGCACTGACACAACGTATCAATCAGACTGATGTTAAACCTACCCTGGCCTGGCTGGATTTGATGCTACCTGGACTTGATCTACAAAACAACACACTGGGCAGCACAGGACTCAAACCCACATCTGGTGACTTAGATGTTGCAGTAGATGCCAACCGAGTGACCAAAGAACAGTTGACCACACGCCTGAGCCAGTGGGTACAAAGTCATGGATTTAAACCCGAAGACTACGTGAGAAAAACTGGCACCGCGGTACATTTTAAAACTCCCATAGTTGGCAATCCTGCCAATGGATATGTGCAAACAGATTTTATGTTTTTAAAGAATGTGCCATGGTCCAAGTTTGTGCTAACTGCTCCGGCAAATTCAGAATACAAAGGTGTAGATCGTAATGTGTTAATGAACTCAATTGCCAAAAGCATGGGTTACAAACTGAATCAAATTGCCGGCATTGCTGACCGTGCCACAAATCAAGTCGTCACAGATGATCCCGACAAGGTTGCCAAACTGTTGTTGAACAAATCAGCCACTAGAGATGATTTGTACAGTGTAGAAACAATTATACAAGCCCTGGCCACGGATCCCAAACGTGATGCCAAATTGGCCGATGCCAGGGAACATTTTGCCAATCAAGGCGTGCCATTCTTTGAAACACGTGGAGAGTCGGACACAAACTTCTTGGCTCGACTGAGAGACCGTATTGTGAATCAAGGCATGCGACCATTGGTGGAATCAGCAAAAGATGTAAGAATTGAACACCTAGAAGATCTTGTGTTTGAAAAAGGCAGTCGTGGCATCAAGGAAGCACTACAAATTATAGCAGATGCAGCAGCTGATACTGCAAAAACTACCACTGTGAAATGGGACGGAAAGCCTGCTATTATATTTGGGCGCAAACCCACTGGCGAGTTTGTACTTACAGACAAGTCAGGATTTTTAGCCAAAGGCTATGACGGATTGGCCACAAGCCCGGAACAAATTGCAAAAATTATGAATCAGCGTGGTGGTGAACGTGGTGATCTAATTGCTATCTATGTCAAGCTTTGGCCCATGCTCAGTGCAGCAGTGCCGGCCAATTTCCAAGGATATATTCAAGGTGATTTACTTTATACACAAACTCCGCCCGAAGCAGCAGGTGCATATGTGTTCAAACCTAACTTTATTGAATATAAAATTCCTGCCAACAGCAACTTAGGCCAACAAATTGGCAACAGTGAAGTGGGGGTGGCCATACACACACGCATTGCCGATCCAATGAGTCCTGCTGAGCCACTAGGCGATGTTAACCTCCGGCCAGTTCCGGGACTGTTGTTGATTACACCAAACGTTAAAGAAATACAAAATGTTCATCCCAATGCCAAATTAGTCTCAGAACTCAAACAACTGTTGCGAGCCAAAGGTACTGCTATTGATCAGTTGTTTAGTCCTATAGATCTCCGCAGTCATGGTATCACTGATTTGCCAGCACTGTGCAAACGTTATATCAATTCAAGAATAACTTCAAACTTTGACAATCTGTTACCAGGCTTTGGAGAATGGCTGCGAGCCAATGTGACTCCAAGAAAATTTGCCAACATAGTAGAATATTTACAAAGTCCAAGATCTAATATGGATGGCATTAGTGCAGCCTTTACTGCATTTTTAGGATTACACGATCTCAAAAGCGATTTACTACAACAATTAGATCGTCAACAACCTGGGCAAGAAGGTTGGGTTTTGGCCACACCTGCAGGGCGTGCCAAACTGGTCAACAGATTTGGATTCTCAGCTGGTAATCGTGCATTAAACAATCCAGATTTGATCTCCTAACCCACAATTTTATCTCCAAAAGATAAATAAGTGTAAGGCAGAATGCCTACATATTAAGGAGATTTTCAAATGGCTTATATCACAATCGTTTCCGGTGGCGCACAACCGGTATTTGCAACAGACGTATTAAACGGTAATGTTGCACAAACAGCTAACTTGGCTGCACAAACAGTAACTAACTTCCAAGGTCCAAAACTTGACTTCTACAGCGTTATTGCTAATTCGGCATTGACTGCAGCTGGAGCAGGTAATGCAAATGGATTTGTTTCCAACACATTGACTTCAATTCAACAAACTTGCACAGTTGCTATGTATCAAGTTGCACCATTGGCATCTGCTAATGCGTTGAATGTTGCTATTTACCCGACCGGCGCTTTTGCTAACACCACGGTGTTATTGACTGCGGCCCAAGGCGCAAATGCAACTGGTGGATTGAACATTGGCTGGACTGCAGCTTATGGCAATGCAGCATTTGTAACACAATAATAGTTCAATACTATCGCAAAAAACCCCAGAATAAAACCTGGGGTTTTTTGTTGGCGTTAAATACACATATTATGATGGTCAACAAAATTACTGAAGCGGTTATATACGAATCACCAGATGGCGGTGAAACAGTGTATGTTAGAGAGCCAGGATCTACCCAACGACGGTTGCACAGTGAAAGTGCTCGTGCAATAGGTCTCAAAGAGCAAATGCGTGATGCTCAACTATGGAATCAAATACACCAAGAGGCCAAAACTAATCCTGCTTTACAAACTGCTATAGAACAAGTTAAACTTATCTATCATCTTAGTAAGAGTTGATCGCACATTAAATGCGATTTATCTGTAGAACATTTTTTGATATCACTGCCACTGGTGTCACTGGACATGCAAAATCTGCACGAATACCTTTTGAAGATCGCACTGGTCAACTGATCTCAGACATCAATTCCTGGAACCGTGCAAGGAACCAACAAAGGAACTGGGAAACCCTAACTCAGATTATATCTATGCGCACACAGATGTTTGATTTGACTGATCCTGTACACAAAAATCGTGTTTGGGAATTTGAATTTGAAACCGAAACCGACGGTGTATTTGGCGATAGAACAGATCCTACACAAATATTAAGGACAGACTCAGAAGGCGTGCCAATGGTAGTAGAGTCGGGTAATCAAGAAAACTTATCATCTGTATTAATAACTTCCGGCCCAGATCAAAACATTTGGTTTGACCCTATAACCATAAATAATTGATTGGGAAACTATTATGCTAGAAACCACCGAAATTGAAAAGAAAAGTCTAGAAGCACATGTGGAATTGTGCGCTGAAAGATACAATGCACTTGAAACAAAATTATGTGTGCTCGAAGACAAACTATCCGGACTCAAAGCCATGATAGTAGAAGTGCATAATATAGTTGAAAAAATGGCCGATAAACGCACAGATCAACTAATAGGGTGGGGTATAGGTATAATTGGAGCACTAACGGCTTCTATTTTTTGGTTGCTAACGCACTACGTATTCAAATAATGATTAAAGATATTGAATTCGAACGTATGATTCAGTCTGAGTTTAAAAACTTGGAATCTAATCTCTTATGGCAAAACGAAGATGGTGATTATGAGCTATTTGGAAAATATCGCATAGTATCCGTTAAACCGGGTTATCGAGTATATTGTTTGGAACAAGCAGCAGGCGTATTTTCTAGTACCCGTAGTGCTGTCAGTTGGTGTATAGCCGACAAGTATAGTAATTACAAATTAGCACAAGAATTATTAACTATAGACCGTAAATTAGAACTATTAAAAAACGATATTTTTGTGAGATCTGCAGTTGCTGATCGTAGCAAACAAGCTCAATTTCGCGAAGACATTGGCACCAAATTAGAAACCAAAATCATATATAAGAAAGTACTGGAAATAGAACTTACCAAATGTGTTAATTGGGCTAAATATAGACAACAACGAGGATTCATAAATGAAACTGCAAGAACTGGCCGCGCCACAACGAACAAAACAAGTCGCTAAAGTAATGGAA
>JGI26470J50227_1000874_pt1 | contig 11431 bp, 10 predicted proteins | sample FreactTroBogLake_FD_50227 | JGI IMG/M metagenome (IMG submission 50227) | reverse complement strand
CGACACCATCGCCTCGGTGGTCATCGGCGGAACCCTGCTCACCGGCGGGGTGGGGAGCATCTTCGGCACGATGTTCGGTGTCTTCGTCTACGGAAGCATCCAGGTGTTGATCATGTTTCAGGGAACACTGAACTCCTGGTGGACCCGGATCGTCATCGGTCTGCTGGTGTTCCTGTTCTGCCTCCTCCAGAGGTTCTTTGAGTCCAGGAAGAAGCGACCATTGACAGCTCCCGTCGCACAAAAGACGGCTCCTTCCGGAAGCACTTAGGACGGATGGGCCGCAAGGAGACCAAACATGACGATTCGAACAAGGTTGCTGATTCTTTCCCTGGCCGTGGGCCTGAGCATCGTCGCGATCACCTTCCTGTTTGCCTCGGCCCTTTCTTCCTTGGTCAAGATCGACGCCGAAAAGGGGCACCTCACCACGTTGTCCCAGTCGGTGCTGAACCTCTCCATCGTCGTCAACTCTCTGGATTCGGCCCAGTACCGGAATGTGAACAAGAAGTTGCAGGATGCCTTGGCCCAGTCGGACAAGGCCTTCGACGACCTGAAACAGGTCGTGATCCTGCCCGTGATGAGCGATGACCTCAAGAAGGCCTTCGAGGTCATCGGGAACATGAGGGCTCTGATGACCGACGATTTGAAGAGCCTCAACGCCCAGTTTGCCGCGCTCCAACCCGACCTCGAGAAGTACTTCCTCGAGTCCAACAGCACGACGATCCGCATGTTCTACACCAACGACCGAATTCGGTCCAAGAACGATCTGAAGGACGTCTTCGCCCGGATCGACGGACTGATCACCAGCATCAACGGCCTGACCGAGACTCTGGCGGGGGTTTCCGACACCATCCAGAGCCAGGCCCAGGTCATCGACGACGAGACCGCCAAGATCCGCGACCTCAGCCTTTGGGAGGCGTTGATGGTGTCTGCGCTGATCCTTTTGGCCGTCGTGCTCATGTCTCTCCTGCTGGGGAATTCGATCTCCCGGAGAGTGAAAGAAATGCAGAGGAAGATGGTGCCGGTGAGCCAGGGCGATTTCTCGCTGTACCTTCCGGTCCGCGGCGCCGACGAGGTGGCCGGGATCACGGTGACGGTGAACGCGTTGCTGGATTCCCTGAATCGGCTCCTCCGCCAGGTCCAGAGCCAGGTCGAGGGTCTCAAGGGACTGGGTGCCGACCTGACCTCCCAGATGGGTGAGACGATGTCCGCGGTGGGGTACATCGAGTCCAACATCGAAAGCTCGCACCAACAGTTGGCCGAACAGACCCGGGCGGTGACCGACAGCGTCGTCTCGGCGAGGAACCTCGGCGGCTCCACCGATCACCTGAGCCAGGCCTTCCAATCCCAGTTGCAGATCCTCGCCAGCTCGTCGGCGGGGATCGAGCAGATCATCGCGAACATCGGTTCGGTGAACGCCAACGCCGTCCGGGCCGAAGACACTTCCAGGATCCTCGAGGACATCTCCCGGGAGGGACAAGTGAAGCTGGACCTCGTGGTCCGGGCCGTCCACGAGATCGCCCGGTCTTCGGCGAACCTGGTCCAGGTGACCGCCGTCCTCGACGACATCGCCGACCAAACCAACCTCCTGGCCATGAACGCCTCGATTGAGGCCGCCCACGCTGGCGCTTCCGGCCGGGGTTTCGCGGTCGTGGCCAACGAAATTCGAAAACTCGCCGAGCAGGCAGGTTCCCAGGCCAAGGAAATTTCCAGGGACCTCCAGGTGGTCAACCAGAACATCCGGGAAATCGATACGGCCACCTCGGTCGCCGTCGGGGTGTTCCAAAAGGTCGTGACCCAATCCGTGTTGGTCAGCACCATCGTCCGGGAGGTTCAATCCTCGATGGACGAGCAGAACAAGGGAGGGCGGCTGGTCCTCGAGGGTCTGCTCCAGCTCAACCAGATCAACGACCAGGTCGGGGCTGCGGTGGCCGACTTGAAACGCGGGGAGCAGGAAATTCTGGAGAGGATCCAGGACCTGGCCCGGCAGAACACCCAGGTGAACGAACACAACGAGGAGGTTCGCCAGAGGACCCGCGACATCAGCCTGATCGTTGACAGGACCACGGCCCTGGCCGACACCACCAGGAAGCAGATCGAGTCCCTGGAAGGAGAAACCAACCAGTTCAAGACCCGGGATCTTGCCTTGGCCGAGATTCCTGCCTAACTTCCCGAGGGGAGAACGCAATGAACTATCGCAAATTGGGCAAGACGGGCCTGGAAGTGTCGGAACTGTCGTTTGGATCGTGGGTGACCTTCGGTTCCCAACTCGACGTCGATGGCTCGAAGAAGTTGATCCGACAAGCCGTGGACGCTGGGGTCAATTTTCTGGACAACGCCGAGGCGTACGCCGCGGGCATGAGCGAGTCCCTCATGGGTCAGGCGCTCAAGGCCTACCGCCGGGAAGATCTGGTGGTCAGCACGAAGATCTTCTGGGGTGGATCCGGTCCGAACCAGACCGGTTTGAGCCGCAAACACGTGCTGGAAGGCACGCGCAACAGCCTCAAGCGGTTGGAACTCGACTACGTCGACCTGCTTTTCTGCCATCGTCCCGACCCCAAGACCCCCATCGAAGAGACCGTCATGGCCATGGATTACCTCGTGCGAAGCGGCCAGACCCTGTACTGGGGGACCAGCGAATGGAGCGCCGAACAGGTGACCCAGGCCATTGAGTTCGCCCGCAGCGAGCACGCCACGGCCCCGGTGATGGAACAGCCCCAGTACAACTTGCTCGTCCGCGACCGTTTCGAGAAGGAATACGCTCCCCTGTTCAAGAAGTATGGGTACGGCACGACGATCTGGAGCCCCTTGGCCTCGGGTGTTCTGTCGGGCAAGTACAACAAGGGGATTCCCGCCGACAGCCGGCTGGGCCGCGAGGAGTGGATCCGCAAACTCATGGACGAGAACAAGCTGTTGACGCCCGAAACGTTCGCGAAGGTCGAAGCGTTGGGAAAGGTGGCGAAGGACCTGGGTGCGACGCTGAGCCAGCTCGCCTTGGCTTGGACGCTGAAGAACCCGAACGTCTCGACGACCATCCTGGGCGCCAGCAAGCCCGAACAGCTCGCCGAGAACCTCAAGGCCGTCGACTTCGTCTCCAAGCTGGATGACAGCGTGATGAAAACCATCGAAGGCATCGTCAAGAACAAACCCGCCTAAGCGGCGGGAAATGGGGCGGTAGCCTGCCATTCCCAGCCAATTACCCCATGAGCGACCGTGCGACTGGACCCGCTTGTTGCCGCGATTGCGAAATGGGGCGCCGGCGAGAGAGGGGCCGAATGATCCCGCAGGAGCGAAGCGACGAGGACTAATGAGGCCCCTCTCTCGCCGAAGCGGGGCCCCATTTCGTAATCGCGTGGTTAGTGGCTATGGGGGTCCAGTCCGAGGGCGCCCATAAACTCGCCATAGTCGTGGTCGACCTTCGCGATGTGCTCCAGGAGCCAGGTGACGACCTTGTCCTGGAGCCGGATCACCAGACCCGCCGACAGACCTTCGGCCAGCAGCTGATCCTCGATCGACTGGAATTCCTTGAGGAACGCGGTGTGGAGCACGACGTGCTGTTCGTACCGAGGGTACTTTTTCGCCTTCATGAGCTCTTGTTCGTCGGTGAAGTGGAACACGGTGTATTCGCGGATGGCCGCCACGAGCGACTTGGTGTCGCTGGAATTCTCGGGTCCCAGCAACGCCACCAGGAGGGCATTGATCCTGCGGAAAAGTTCCTTGTGCTCGTCGTCCATGGTCGAAATGCCGACGGACAGCATGTCGTTCCAGTCAATGCCCAGCGACACCGTGTCACTCCGGGTGGAGGGGTCGACCCCGAGTTTGAACTTTCCCAGCTCGCCGGTGAGCACCGTGTTGTTGTAGCGGTTCTGGTTGCCGAACGCCGAGACCCTGAGCGCCACACGGTTGAGCGACCCGGTCAACGCATCCACTTCGGCGACCTCGGCAAGGGAGTCGGCCGAGACCTCCTTCACGTGATGGACTGCGGTCAGAATCTCCTGGGCGCCGTAGTTCATTTCCTGGGACGAGTTGCTGATCACCTGGCTGGTCTGGATCAGCTCGGCGGTGGCACTCAGGATTTCGATGCCGCCTTCGCTCAGGGCGCCCATTGAGGTCGAGACATCGTGCATCGCCGAGGCAAACTCGGTCACCTCTTTCTCGAGGAGGGAAAAGGCCTCTTGGGTGCCGAGGCTGTCCTGCTGGGCCTGACGGATGTGGTCCCCGGATTCCTTCAGAGACAGGCCGATCTTCTGGGCGTTCGCCCCGGTGTCGACGGCCAGCTTGCGAATTTCGTTGGCGACTACGGCGAAACCCCTTCCGGCCACCCCGGCGTGGGCCGCTTCGATGCTGGCGTTCATGGCCAGCAGGTTCGTCCTGTCGGAGATGTCGTTGATGAGGTCGATGAGCGAAAGCATGGCGTCGGCGTTGGCCGCCACCTTGCCGATGACCACGTTGGTCTTTTTCACCCGGTCGCCGCCCTGACGGGTCAGGTCGACCAGGGTGGCCACGGAGGCAACCCGGCTCTCGGCCAATTCAGAAACACCCGTGATCGAGGCCATCATCATCTGGACCGCCGCCCCGGACCGGGCAATCATCTGGTCCTGGTTCGTGATCTGCCGGGCCAGGGAGTTGATGTTGGCCAGAATCTCCTCGATGGCGGCCGACGCGCCCGCGATGTCGAGGTCGAGGGACCCGAGACCCGTTTTCAGCTTCGTCACCCGATCGCTGAGGTCGTTGACCGCCGAGGCGGATTCGCGGGAGCTCTCGTTCAGGCTGGCCGAGAGATTCTGGTTCTTGTGGACCATCTCGTCCACGGCCACGAGGATGGAACGAAGTTTGTCGAGGAAGTCGTTGACGCTCTGGGCGAGGTCGGCGTTTTCGTCGCGTCCCGTCACTTTCAAACGAACCGTGAGATCGCCTTGGCTGTCGGCCAGAATACGAAGCGCCCTGGAAGTGGCCTTAATGGGGCGGGTCAAAAGGGTCGCGAGATAGAACCAAAGGACCACAAGGATCAGGATGGTCACCGCGCTTCCGATGAGGAATGTGTTCTTGTCATCCCTGAGATTCTGTTCATAGTTGGACAGCCGCGTTTCCCGCTCCTTGATGAGGGGTGTCCGTAAGCTGTCCAGATCTTTGGCAAGCTCGGCCCCGAGGCCGTCGAAATTTTCCATCACCTTGTCGCCGTCGACCTTCGATTTGACGTAGGCGGCGTACATGGCGTTGCCGACGGTCCAGACTTTATCGAGGGCCGGGCCGAACGGGTCTAGCATTTTGTCTTGGTCGGGCAACACCGGAAGGGCCTTGAGGTCTTTCAGGTCCTGCAAGGCCTTGTCGTAGTTTCCCTTGGCGTCGACGTTGATCGAATCCAGATTCCTGGTGAGGGGGGCGTCGGTGAGGAACTGCCAGATGTTGGACACTCTGAGTTCGAGATCCTGGAGCAGGCTACGAGCCTGGTCCAGTTTCTCCATGGTCACCAGTTGGGGGATGTCGTCCGATGAGGTGTAAACGGTCAGGGCGATCAAGCCGAGGACAACAAGGATCGCAGCCCCGAAAGCACTACCAATCTTCAGGAAAATGGGAAACTTCATCCCACAAGACTAAGCCGTCACCGCAGTCTTTCGCAAGACCACGGGGGCGGTGACGTCGACGATGGCGTTGGTCGGGCAGACGGCGACGCAGGTGCCGCAGTTGGTGCACAGCAACGGATCGATCTTGGCTAGGTTGTTGGCCATGGTGATCGCCTGGGCCGGGCATTTCTTCACGCAGATGCCGCAACCGATGCATCCCACATCGCAGTTCTTCTTGACCACCGGGCCCTTCTGGGTGCTCTTGCAGTTGACGAGGTAGTTCTTGCCCTTGGGGACCATCGAAATGAGCTTCTTGGGACAAGCAACCACACATTTCTCGCAGGCTTTGCAGTTTTCCTCGAAAATCTTGGCCACGCCGTCGATGATCACGATGGCCTGGAAGGGGCAGGCGGCGACGCAATCGCCGAATCCCAGGCACCCGAACGCGCAGGCCTTGGGGCCGTTGTGGAGCGCGGCGGCCGCGGTACAGCTCTTCATCCCTTCGTAGGCGAACTTCTGGCGGCTGCAACCGGCGAGGCCTCCGCAGGCGACCCGGGCGACGAACGCGGCGGTGTTGGTGACTTCGAGGCCCAGGATGGCCGCGACCTTCGCGCCGACGGCCGCCCCCCCGACAGGACAACCGTCGGGTTTCACCCGGCCGGCAACGGCGGCTTCGGCGAACGACTCGCAACCGGTCTGGCCGCAGGCTCCGCAGTTGACCCCGGGAAGGACGGCCTTCACCCGGGTGATCCGTTCGTCGATTTTCACGGCGAAGGCCTTGGCCGAGTAGGCAAGCACCACGCCGAACACGAGTCCGACCCCGCCGACGATGAGCGCGGGTACAACGATTTGTTCAAAAATCTCATTCATTGGAACAATCCTTGAAATCCGAAGAACGACATCGACACCAAGGTGGCGGCGAAGAGGGCGCTGGGAATGCCCTTCAAGCTGGCGGGAATGTCGGCCCGGTCCATCCGCTCCCTGACTCCCGAGAACAGGATGAGGGCCAACGTAAACCCGGCACCGGCGCCGAAGCTGTACACCAGGCTCATGCCGAGGTCGTAGTTCTTCGCGGTGTTCAGCAGGGGAACCCCGAGGACGGCGCAGTTCGTCGTGATCAGCGGCAGGTAGATTCCCAGGGCCTTGTACAGCGGGGGAATGAACTTGCGGACCACGGTTTCGACGAACTGGACGAGGGCGGCGATGATCAGGATGTAGGTCATCGTCTGGAGGTATTCCATCTTGTTGGGCACCAGAAGCGTGGTGTTCAGAACCCACGCCAGACCGGCGGTGACCACGACGACGAAGGTGACGGCCACGCCCATCCCGGCCGCGGTGCTGGTCTTCTGGGTCACCCCCAGGAAGGGGCACATCCCCAGGAACTTCGAAAGGACGAGGTTTTCGACCAGGATGGCCGTCAGGATGGTGACGACGACTTGCTGGATGATGCTCGCGATCATTTTGCACCTCCGACGACGGGGTCAACGCAGGTTCCCGTTTCGGGGGAACAGGTGGCGCAGGCGGGCATCACGACCCGTCCCCCGGTGACCTTGTTCATCGCGGTGATGACCAGACCGAACGCGAGGAAACCGCCAGGAGGGAGAATCATCAAGACGGCCGGTGTCCAGAGGTTCTTCGTGAGGACGATGCCGAACCAGGTTCCGTTCCCCAGAATCTCGCGGACCGTGCTGATCGAGAACAGGGCCAGCGTAAAGCCCAATCCCATGGCCAGCCCGTCGAGGAACGAGGGGATGGGTTTGTACTTGGCGGCGAACATTTCGGCCCGGGCCAACAGGATGCAGTTCGCGACGATCAGGGGGATGTAGATTCCCAAGGCCTTGTCGAGCTCGGGGAGCCAAGCCTTGAGGATGTACATGACCACCGTGACGAACCCGGCGATGATGATGATGTAGCTCGGGATGCGAACCTTTTCGGGGATGACGTTCCGGAGCATCGAGATGGCCATGTTCGAGAACATCAACACGGCGGTGGTGGCCAGCCCCATGCCCAGACCGTTTCCGGCAGCGGTGGTGACGGCCAGCGTCGGACAGCAGCCCAGGACCATCTTGAGGGTGGGGTTCTCTTTGATGAGCCCGGCGACGACGATGTCCCAGGCTTTGGGAGCTTCAGTCGTGGCGACAGCGGTTGAACTCATTTCAGCGCTCCTTCTGGAGTCATTTTGCGGGAAAGCTCGAGGGCTCCCTGGACGGCGCGCCAGACGGCCCGGCTGGTGATCGTGGCGCCGGTGACGGCGTCGATCTTTTCGGGGGCGTCGCCCGCGGCCTTGTTCTTCACCAGGACCAGGTCGGCGGAGGGTTTGAGGTTGTGGTACTGCGGCATGTAGGCCTCGGCCTTGTCCAGGACCTTGGTCCCCAAACCGGGAGTTTCCTTCTGGTCGCCGACGTGGACGCCGGTGATCGTGCCGTCCTTGTCGATGCCGATCGTGAGGACCACGCCGGCGGCGTCGTAGCCCCGGCTGAGGGCCGCGACCACGACCCCTTCATAGACACCGGCCTTCGTACCCACGTAGAGGGCCCTGACGGTTTTCAGTGGATCGTCGGTGGCAAGTCCCGCCGGGAGGGTCAGGTCGGCGAACTGGTCCGCGCCGGCCAAGACTTCTTTCTTGGCGGCGGCCAGATCGTCGGCGGCCCGTTGGGCGATGATGGGTTTCGTCCCCTGGAAGACGAGGGCCAGCACCAGGGTGACCCCGGCGCAGATCGTGAGCAACACCAGGGCGGGTTTCAGAATGTCACGCACGGTGCGCTCCTTGGGGCCCGGTGCCGAAGGCCTTCGGTACGGTATAGCGGTCGATCATCGGGACCAGACAGTTCATCAGGATCACCGCGAACGAAACGCCTTCGGGGTAGTTGGTCGCGAGCCGGATCGTGGTGGTGACGATTCCCAGGCCGAGGGCAAAGACGATCTTGCCGGTGCGACTGACAGGCTGGGTGGCGTAGTCGGTGGCCATGAAGAACGCGCCCAGCATCAGGCCGCCCGAAAGGAGGTGGACGGCGAAGTTGCCGGTAAAGAGGGCCGCCTTGCCTCCGAACGCCCAGGTCAGCAGGCCGACGGTGGCGATGTAGATCACGGGGATGTCGAGTTTGATGACCCGACGTGCCAGCAGGTAGGCCGCGCCGATCAGCAGCGCCAGCACCGAAGTCTCACCCAGACAGCCTGCCTTGTCTCCCAGGAACAGGTGCCAGAGGTCGGGAAGCACGGCACCGGCGGCCTCTTGTCCCTTGAGGATGGCGAGGGGAGTGGGACCGGCCACGGCGTCGATCGGGGCCGACCAGGCGGTCATGGCCGAAGGCCACGCCAGGAAAAGAAAGACCCGGGCGCCCATGGCGGGGTTCATGAAGTTCATGCCCAGGCCGCCGAACAGTTCTTTCACGAAGGCCGTGGCCAGGGCTCCGCCCAAAAAGGCCAGCGGGAGCGGGATGGACGGGGGAAGGTTCATCCCGAGCAAGAGGCCTGTGACGACGGCAGAAAGGTCGTTCAGACGGTTGTCGCGCTTGAGGATGAGGATGCGCATGACGTACTCGCCGGCCAGGGCGCCGGCGACGGCCACCAGCACGGGAACCAGGGCGAGGGGGCCGAACACCCACCCGGCCACGACCAGGGCCGGGACGAGGGCGAGGATCACGTCGATCATGATGCGCCGGGAGGACCCGGAGTCCCGCAGGTGGGGCGAGGAAGTGACCAGAAGGGGGGNGCTCACAGTTTCGCTCCTTCGGCGGCCTTGGCGGTCTGGGCGACCTGGTTGGCGGCCCGGGCCGCGGCGAGGCGGGACTGGGTCTTGCCGAGCCGGATGGCCTGGACCAGATGGATCTTCGAGGGGCAGACGAAACTGCAACAACCGCATTCGATGCACGTGGCCACCGAAAGCTTGTTCAGGCTGTCGGCGTCACTTTTCAGGGCCGAACGGTTGAGTTCCAAGGGCAACAACCCCATCGGGCAGGCGGAAACGCACCGGCCGCACCGGATACAGGCCGTGGCTGGGGGCAGGGTGCCCTCCTCGGGGCCGAAGGCCAACAGGGCGTTGGTGTGTTTGACCACGGTCGTGTCGAGGCTGTGCTGGGCCACACCCATCATCGGGCCGCCCATGATCACCTTCAACGGCTCGGAGGTGAAACCACCGGCGAACGCGAACACGTCGGCCAGGGGGGTCCCGATCAGAACCTGCACGTTCTTCGGGTCCTTCACGCAGGGGCCGGCCACCGTGACCTTCTTTTGGATGAGGGGGACGCCGGTTTTCATGTACTCGGCCAGGAACGCGACCGAGGTGACGTTCATGACGATGACGCCCACGTCGGCGGGCAGTTTGCCCGCCGGGACGGCGCGCTTGGTCGTCGCCCAGATCAGCATCTTCTCGGCGCCTTGGGGGTACCGCGTCGGCAGGGGAAAGACCTCGACGTTCTTGACCTGGGCGCAGATCTTCTTGAGCTCGGCGATCGCGACGGGTTTGTTGTCTTCGATGCCGATCAGGCAGCGGGGAATGCCGAGGTTTTGCATCACGAGCTGAATTCCGTTCAAGACGTTCCAGCTGTTCTCGAGGATCTCCCGGTAGTCGCTGGTGATGTAGGGTTCGCACTCGGCGGCGTTGATGACCAGGGTGTCGATTTTCTTGTCACCCGGGGGGTTGAGCTTGATGTGGACGGGAAACCCGGCACCACCGAGGCCGACCAAGCCGCTGTCGCGGACGGCCTTGAGGAAGTCCTGTTTGTTGCGGACCACCGGTGGTTTCAGATCGGGATGGAGCTCTTGTTTGCCGTCGGTCTGGATTTCGACGCTGGTCACCTGGACCCCGCCCGCCCAGAGCATGAAATCGACGGCGGTCACCGTGCCGGACACCGAGGAGTGGACCGGCGCTGACATCGCCTTATCGCTGTCGCCGAGGATCTGACCGACCTTGACCTGATCTCCCTTCTGAACCTTCGGTTCGCCGATGACGCCGATGTGCTGGAGCAGGGGGATCACGATCTTGGGAGGTGGCGGCATGACAACGGTTTCGCAGTCTGCCGTCGTCTTTCGGTGGGGCACCGCAGCGCCCCCCCGGAAGAAACGTTTGCTGAACATATTCACCTCAATTAGGAATTGTGAACCCATGTTAGCATGTTATTGTGCCTGTGGGAACAATAAAAAGAGTTATCTTTTTATCGTAAGGTCGGCGTGGAACTGGGCGACCATTTCTGACAGGTCGGCGGGCTTGGCCAACACGTGGTTCGGGGTCAATCCGCAGGCGGTCAACGAGGGAGGGGGAACGTAACCGCCGTCCCCCGAATGGATGTACAGGAGGCAATCCGGGTGGTCCCTGTGGAACTCCTCGAGGTAGGAATCACCCCGTCGGTCGGGCAGGCTGAGGTCGGTGAGCAGGATGCGGGGCGGTCGGTTCTTGGCAGAGGCGAGGGCCGCGCCGGCCGTAGCGACGGCGACCACGGAGAAGTCGCAGGCCTCCAGGTACTCGGCGAGGGCCTCGCTCAGGTCGGGTTCGTCTTCGACCAACAGAAGGGGAATAGGAATTGAATCCATAGGGTGAGTCTAAGGGACCACAGGCAACAATTCAACGACAAACCATCGTCAGATCGAGACCACCGTTGGGAAAGGTGGCGGCCGTCTCCCATTTTCCGCCCGCGGCGGCCTTGAACTGCGGATCGGCGCACAACCAGGCGGCCCGAAGCTCGGGGTGTTCGGCCAGCCGACGCCCGAAGACGGCGTAGAGGTCCCTGAGATCTTTGCCCTCCGAAACCCGCACGCCGAAGGGAGGATTCGTGACGACCCAGCCCGCTTTGGGAAAGACCGCATCGGTCACGGCGTGGCGCTCGAACACCGTGTCCTCGCCGACCCCGGCGCGGCGGGCGTTCGATCGGGCC